>Ga0315312_1001193_pt1 | contig 21624 bp, 20 predicted proteins | sample TDP7_MG_FD_203629 | JGI IMG/M metagenome (GOLD analysis project Ga0315312, IMG submission 203629) | Freshwater sediment microbial communities from Lake Towuti, South Sulawesi, Indonesia - TDP7 | ecosystem: Environmental > Aquatic > Freshwater > Lake > Sediment | place: Indonesia: South Sulawesi... | reverse complement strand
GACAGAAGCAATGGTACGTCTATCCTCCTTCACTCGTCTAATTTCAAACTCAATAGACCTGACAGAATTAACTATAAAAATATCATCCTTCACAAGAAGTTTAAAAAATGAATTCTCATTGACAGATATAGTAATAAGAATCAGTTCATTCTCCAAACTGGTAACACAAGCATTTGATTTGGCAGATAGAGTAAAAGTTGTATCAGGTTTGATTGTTCAAAAAGTAGCCGACCTTACATTCTCGGTAACAGATAATATTCAAAATATTTTCACTCGGGTCAGATTAACAACAAACTCAATATACGTTACAGAACTGCCAAAAAGGTTGGTGAGCCTTACAAAAATTATACAGGATGCATTCTCTCTGAATGAAATTTCCATAAGAATATATAAGGCAGCAAGAATTGCCACAAGCATGCTGGACATAAACGATTTGATAGAAAGATTCAGAACAGTTTCTAAGCAGCTAAATCAGATGTTAAGCATAACAGAAACTAATCTAAGGTCATTTATTTTCTATAGAAATATCAGGATGGATATAACAGCAAATATATTCACAGCAAGAATAGCAAGTTTCTCAAGAACTGTTAATCTCTCGCTAGATTTTATCATGCAGTTAATCCGACAACTTATAGAAGAAATTATATCGATACCACAGCCACCAGTCGGCCCTAGCGGCATGGTTTACCCAGGTCCAATAATCAAATCATTCGAATTAGATAAAGATAGTATAAAAGTAAGTCTTTTCCCCGGAAAATTTGATACAGAATTTCTTTTAATAAACAATACTGGACAGGTTGATTTGAAGTTTAATGTTTTGCCTAAAGCAATTGAAGAATTTGTAGTTATCACAGAAAAAGATTTTACTCTTAAAGCAGGAGAATCAAAAAGAATTGCTATTTACTTCTTCATAAACGAAAGCACAATACCAGATATTTATACAGGAAAGATTGTAGTTCAAGGAGACTCTATTAAAAAAGAAGTCCCTGTAGTAATTGAGGTCGAATCGCCCGCACCTTTGTTTGATATAAAAATTGAGATTCCAAAAGAGTATAAAATAATTGCTCCGAGTAAAACTGTTGTTGTACAACTTGCTGTATTTAATCTTAACTTCAATAAAAGTGGAGTAATAGACGTTAACCTTGAAATTGGAATTAAGGATACTTTGGGTAACACTATCATAAATCGGAGTGAAATAATTGCAGTTGATACGGAAATAAGTTTAACAAGAGAACTCCAAATTCCATCATATCTTAGAGATGGTACTTACATTCTGTTTGTTAAAGCTAGTTACGATAGTATAGTAAGTATAGCTACTGACACTTTTGAAGTTTTGTCTCCAATTCCAAAATTGCCAAATATTATTGTAATAATTTCCATAACTTTGGGTGGCATCACACTTATTGCAGTATTTTATACATACAGGATTTATAAGAAAAGACGTGCTGAAAAGGAGAAATTGGAAAGAATAGAGAACTTGGAAAAAATAATATCTATTATTAGAAAAAGTGGAAAGAAAACTTGAAGAGATAGAAAGACATTTGAAAACTAAAAAATATTAATAAGCATATAAAGATTTCTTAAACGCTGGGAGTGGGATTTGAACCCACATAGGCTTACGCCCGCCAGTTTTCGAGATTCACTTTTTTTCTGGTGCCCTACCTGATTAGGCGATCCCAGCAATATATGAAATTAGAAATAGTATATAAATCTATTTGTCAAGCAGTTTAGCGTCTTTGACTTCTATATATCCGCTGTTGGTTTTATTATCCCATACTGTTTCAAATTCCAGAATTTTAATCTTTTTCTTGAATAAAGGGCAGTCTAAAACTAAACTCTCGAATTCCCCCCCTTCTCCGGATAAGTTGATACCAAATTTTTTGTTAAGTTTTTTTAAATCTTCTATAGCATTCAAGTCAATTTCCCTACCTAGCCAACTTTTGTCAAACCCCTCTGCCGACACACCAGTCATGATGACTTCAAACCCAGATTCTATCTCTTTTTTTAACAGCTTTTCCAAATCCGCATGCCACAATGGTGTGAGGCTCTTTAGTTTTAATTCCTTACAAATTTTATCAATTCTAGACTTTTGATACGTACTAGCTATAGCTCCTGATACAACTCCATCTATTTCATCTTTAACAGACATTAAAGCTACCTTTAAATCTTCCAATTCCCTTTCCTTCTCACCCTTGGTTTTCCTGATGACCTGTTTAATTCCCAAGGCTTCTGCCTGTAGTTTAGTTAGTTCGATACAGGGATGATGAAACATCCAAGAATCTTCCCTTTCAGGAAATACTGTTACCAGATATTTTATTTTATGCCCCTCTTTTATAGCGAGATGAGTTGCATAGAGACTATCTTTACCACCACTTATCAATGCTGCTAATCTCATAGAAAACGATAGAAATTTCAAGTTTTTAAACTCAGCACTTTTTTGATGTAATTTTTTGAGTCAATAAAATTTTTTACTGTCACTGGATTAATCTCAAGGGTAACATCATGATTTTTTATCAGAGAAATGAAGAAAGGTAAATCATAGTTTCCTTTACCTAAAGGTATGTGTTTATCAGCCTTTTCATTTAAAAATCCGTCAGACAGATGAAACATCACTGGCTTGAATTTCATGAATTCTTTGATTATTTCTTTATAATTCCCACCAATATGCAAACTGCTTAAATATGCATGAGCAAAATCAAGGATAAATTTGCACTTTGTCCTCTTCAATATTTCTTTCATCTCGCTTGGCGTATAGCCAATGTATTCCATTCTGACAAAATTGGGGTTTACCTCCAACCCCATAGAAATAGAAGGTATCATATTTTCTATTAGCAGTTTGATTTTGTATTTTTTAGAAAATTTTTTCAGTAGATTAATATTATTGACTGTATTTTCAAATGCAGTTTCTCTGTTACCTATTTCATAGTGGCCAGGATGTGTAATCACATATTTAGCACCAACGTCGTGAGTAAAAACAATGCTTTCTTTGAAAAATTTTATGTTACTACCATCTGAAAGATTTACATCATGAGATTGATGAGGACCATGAATAACCCATCTTGTTTTTAAAGAAAGCAGCTTAGATAATTCTATCCTTTCTTCTGTAAAGTAAACTTCTATGAAATCCATTGTCTGCGCAAGCTTCTTTACAATACTCCACCGATCTCGTGACAGACTTGTCTTTGCTCCAATTTTCATTTAATCAGCTTTTAAATTAATTAGGAAAATAACTAATTATGGCATTGTTTAGAAAATCCATTTCAATTAAAAGGAATGAATTAATGCTGTAGGCGAATAAGATGATTGAAGTTAAAAACTCCATACTTAAAAAAGTTTATAGAAAAAGAGAGCCGTGGGCAAGAAAATACGATTTTGGAAATTTGCTAGTGATAGGTGGGAGCAAACAGTATTCAGGCTCGCCTGCTTTTAACGCTTTGGCTGCCTTAAGAGCTGGTGTTGATTTAGTTACTATAGTAGCGCCAGAAAGGGCCGCAAACATTATTGCTTCATTTACACCTGATTTGATTGCCTATCCTCTGGAAGGAGATTATCTGAGCAAAAAACATCTACCAGAGCTTCTAAGATTTACTCAAAATAAAACTGCAGCAGTTACAGGTGGCGGGCTATGCAGAGAAAGAGAAATTCTGGAAACTGTGATAGAATACTTGAAAAATATTGATATACCTTGTGTGATAGACGCTGATGCTATTCATGCTTTAGCTTTGGATAAAGCAGTTGTAAAAAATAAGAAATTTGTTATAACTCCACATAGCTATGAATTTAAAATGTTGTCTGGAATTGAGGTTAGCACGAACCTTAGCGAGAGGATTAAAGCTATAAAAATGGCAGCTGAAGGACTTAAGACAACTATTTTGTTAAAAGGTCATGTTGATGTAATTTCTGATGGCAAAAAAACTGCATTAAACAGAACTGGTTCTCCTTACATGACTAAGGGTGGATGCGGTGATACATTAGCTGGCATATGTGGGGCTATACTGGCTCGTGGTATAGATACTTTCACAGCTGCGTGTGCTTCTGCCTACATCAATGGAAAAGCTGGAGAAATTGCAGGCAAAAAACTAGGAGAAAGTTTGACAGCAACGGATTTGATTAATTCAATTCCTGAAGTAATAAGATAGTATGGAATACAAGCTTAGAGAACTTGAACCTAGGGAATACCAAAAAGCTATAGCTGAAACTGCCTCGAAAAAGAACACTTTAGTTGTTTTGCCTACTGGTATGGGAAAAACTTTAATTGCTGTTTTAGTTGGAATTAATAGATTGGAAAAATATCCTGAGAGCAAAATACTGATTACAGCTCCTACTCGCCCCCTAAATGCCCAGCATAAAAAAAGTTTTGAACATTTCACTGAAATAACTCCTGAAGAAATTATTTTGATAACAGGAAAAATAAAGCCAGGAGAAAGAGAAAAGTTGTACAAAAAAGCTAAGGTTGTTGTAGCTACGCCACAAACAATAAAAAATGATCTTATCAATGGGAAGTTGAATCTGGCCGAATTTTCTTTTGTGACTTTTGACGAAGCTCACAGATGCGTAAAAGATTATGCTTACAACTATGTTGCAAAAAAGTATAAGGAACAAGCCAGACATCCTTTAATTCTTGGTCTGACAGCTTCTCCTGGTGGAACGTATGAAAGAATCGATGAGATAAGGGAAAACCTGTTTATCGAGGCTGTTGAGATAAGGACCGAAGCCGATAAGGATGTGGAGGCTTACGTTAAACCTATAGAAAGAGAGTGGGTTTATGTTGATCTGCCAGAAGAATTTCAGATGATCAAAGGGTTGCTTGAAGAATACTTGAAGGAAGCTGTTTACTGGCTGAAAGAGCATAATTTCATTCCAACATACAAACCATCAAAAAAGCAACTGCTGCTGCTCCAGCAAAAAATTGGTTCTAGATATATGCAGGGAGCAAAAAACTATTCTTTGATTTGGGCGATGATTAGGCTGGCAGAAGCAGTTAAGCTTGAGCATGCTGTTGAGTTGTTGGAGACACAAGGAGTTTCTTCTTTGTTTGATTATTTGAAAAAACTTGAATCCAGCAAAAAGAAAACTGATAAGAGGCTTATGAAGAATCCGAGAATCATGGAAGCAGTGAAAATAACAGAAGAGTTGCAAAAGAAAGCTGTTGACCATCCTAAGCTGGAAAAACTTCAAGAAATTATAAGGAATTTAATACAAGAAAATCCTGAAGTGAAAATAATTGTTTTTGCAAATTACAGGGCTACTGTAGATAAAATTAATCAGCTGTTGAAAGGCAACGGCATAAGTTCGGGGATTTTAGTCGGTCAAGCAACAAAGGAGAGAAAAGGATTAACACAACAAGAGCAGATAGAAATTTTGAAAAGATTTTCTGAAAAGAAATTTAATGTCTTGGTTGGGACGAGCATATCAGAAGAGGGTTTGGACGTTCCTGCTGTAGACTTTGCAATATTCTATGAGGCTGTTCCTAGTGAAATCAGAGCCATACAGAGAAGGGGCAGAGTTGGCAGGCAGGTAGCAGGTAAAACAATTTTCCTTATAACAAAAAAAACTAGAGATGAAGCTTACTACTGGGCTGCTTTCCACAAAGAGAAAAGAATGAAAGGGATTTTATATGATATGAAGGAAAGGATGGATAAGAAAAGAAGTTTGAAGGATTGGGTTAAATGATGGAAACACAAAAAATATTGAAACCAAGTAAAATTGTTATATTAGCAGACCGTAGAGAGAAAGAAGTTATAAATTATCTTAAAAAACTGGAAGCAACAGTTAATGAGATGGAACTTGAAGTTGGAGATTTCATTCTATCAGATAGTAGAGTAGCTGTAGAGAGGAAAACTCATTCTGATTTTATTTCATCAATAATAGACGGGAGGATATTTGAGCAGACAAAATTGATGAAAGAAAATTTTAGCAAGCCTATAGTAATAATTGAAGGATCTTCAGACAGGCAGATAAACGAGAATGCGTTAAAAGGGGCTGTAGCTAGTTTAATAGTTGATTTCAACGTCTCATTACTGAACACAAAAAATCCTATGGATACAGCAAAAACAATTTATTGGATTGCAAAAAAAGAACAGATAGAAAGTAAATATTCTGTTTCATTCAAAGTTGGAAAAAAGCCAAAAAATGTAGAAGAACTGAAAGAAAGGATAGTTTGTTCGCTACCTGGAATAAGCACAATCATATCTAAAAGGCTTCTTGAAAATTTTGGGACAATTGAAAAAATCTTTACTGCCAGTGAAGAAGAATTAAAAAAAGTGAAGGGCATTGGGGAAAAACTTGCAAATAAAATCAGAAAAGTTTTAACTACAAAATAAATAAAGGGTGTCATACTGAATAGAAATATTATTGTTGGACTGGACCCAGGAGCAACAACTGGCATAGCTATTCTTGATATACATGGCAACTTATTGGCAATCTATAGCAAAAGAGGTATGAGAAGAGGTGAGGTACTTAGAAGTATAATAAAATGTGGTCAGCCTTTAATCGTCTCTTCAGACGTAAACCCAGTACCAAAATCTATTGAAAAAATTGCAAGTATATTGGGAAGTAAACTCTATTTTCCAAAGACTTCCCTCAGCATGAAAGAAAAGGGGAAACTAATAAAATGGTATGATGTTAGACCTAGAAATAAACATGAGACAGATGCATTGTCGGCTTGCTTAAAAGCGTGGAAAACCTATCGTTCATTCTTTCTAAAAATTGAAAAAAGATTAGAAAAAATTAGACTATCAAAATTTTTTGATGAAGTAATTGCAAAGCTCCTAAAGGGAGAAAGCAAAAACATTGAAAGTGCTATGAAAAATATTTTATCAAAAAGAGATAATTAAATAAATGAAAGAAAAAACTAAGAAGTCATCAAAATTTTTTAATAAGAAAAAATTCGAGACTATAGCTTGGTTCCTAATAAAATTTAATCTCCTTGCAATCCCACTTTATCTTGCGATGTATTTTAATTTTTCATATCCACCTTTACAAAATTTTCTGACAGCAGCATCCGTACCTTTTATCGAACTTTTTGGATATGAAACCTCATTAATCAATTCTTCCAATTGCAACATCCCATCGATTTTTGGCATTGGGTTTGAGGAGCCAATATGCATCTCCTGGGATTCTACTGGATGGAAAAGTATGTATGCTTTAGCTGCATTAGCAATCGCTACACCGGTTGCAGCTTGGAAAAGAAAATTAAAGTTTTTGGGTATAGGATTGCCTCTGGTATTCTTGATAAATTATCTGAGAATTGTAACAACTATACTCATCGCCTTAAAATTCGGATGGGGTTATTTTGATATAGTGCATACCTTCCTTTGGAGGGAGGGGCTAATCCTAGCAGTAGTAGCAATATGGTATATTTGGCTAAGAAAAGAAAAGTATAATATCTGGTAGGATAAAATATTTTTTAGGTAGAAAATGCCAGAAATCTCTAAAACTTCTAAAACTGATCTCCTTAAGATTGAGAAAAGGGTTATTGACTTAGAACTTGCTGTCACAGAGTTAAAGGAAGGCATACAAAGCATAGACGTAAGCATGATTCCTGAGTTGAAAGAAAAAGTAGAAGATTTGGAAGACCTGATAATGGTTGAACAAGCTGGGATATTGGAGCTTAAGAAATTGTTGGAAGAGTCCAAACCCGAGAAACCAGCAATTCCTGAAGATTTGGAAACACGTCTTAAAAGTGTGGAATCTAGCATTCCAAACCTTGTAGAGAAAACAGAGCTCGAATCAAAATTGGAAAACATGCAAAAAGATATATCATCTCTAACTGGAAAACCTGTATCAGTTGAGACAGAAAGCCTATACAGTAGATTTACGCAACTTGAAAATAATTTATCAGCGCTGAAATCCCAGACTGATAGTATCATAAAAGACCTGTATGAAAGGATTAAAGAAATTTCAGCAAAAACAATGGAATTTAAACAACCTACTATTGATTTTGATCTTTTAGCATCAAGAGTAGAAGTAGAGAAAGAAAGTATAGACGAACTTAGCAAGAAAAAACTCGAGCTGGATTTAAAGCTTACAGAAATGGGAAGAAAAATTGACATTCTAGAAAACAAAATGAGAGGGACATCAGACCAGCAAACCATGGAAGGGTTGAAATCGAACCGAAAAGAAATTGCAACAACCAACGTAAGAATCGATTCGTTGGAGAGAGTTGCAAGAGAGCTGATGGGTAATGTCCAAAATTTAGAAAGATCGATGAAAAAATTTGAAAGTCTTGAAAGAGTTTCATTGTTGAGCAAGGATATAGAGGATAAAATAGAAAGATTCAAATTCATTGAAGACGAAACAAGAAGGTTGTCGTCAAGAGTTGAACTGATTTATGACACAATAGACAGGAGATTGGAAAAAATAAAAGATATAGAAAGGGGATTTCCGGAATTGGCAGAAACTGTTTCTAAATTATCACAGGAGATAGATAAAAACAAGATAGAAGTTTTGGAAAAAACCAAACAAGAAATATCGGATAGAACAGAAGGTTTGCGGTCGTTCTCCAAGCAGGCTGAATCTTTGGAAAGAAAAATGAAAGAATTGAAAGCTGGTGAGATAAATAGAATCCTTACAGATGTTACAACAAAAATTGCTGTTATAGAAAGTAAACTTTCTTTGATGGAAACTGATTATAGGAAAAAAATTGAAGAATTTGCCTCGGCAGCAAGAGAAAAAATTGTTGAAGTAAAGGCGCCGAGCTTTCTGGATGAACAGATTAAAGAACTGGTTAACAGAATTGTTTTTCTTGAATCGAGACTGATGGGTATAGAAAGTATGATGCGGGAGAAGAGAGAAGCCTTGCCGATAATCATAGAGTAGTATTTTTAAATTTCTAAGTATAATTTGATTAGATGATAAAAAAGCCTATAGTCATAGTTACAGAAAAACCAGATGCATCCAGAAGGATTGCAGAATCCTTGGCAGAAAAGGGAAGTTTGAAAAAATATACTGATGAGAATAACGTCACTTATTACGAGTTTGGAAGAGGGAAGAAGAAACATGTAGTTGTTTGTGCTGTCGGTCATCTGTTCAACCTCTCTCCTATAAGTAAAGGTGGAGGTTGGAGCTATCCGGTATTTGATGCTGAATGGAAACCAAGTTTTGAAGTTAGAAAAGAGTCTGAATTTTCTAAAAAATATTTTGATGTAGTAAAAAAGATGATAACAAATGGTTCTGAATACGTAGTTGCAACAGACTACGACACTGAAGGATCTGTTATAGGTTTTAATGTTCTTAGATTTCTTGCTGACGTAAAAGACGGTAAAAGGATGAAATTCTCCACGCTTACAAAAGACGAATTGATAGAATCTTACAGTAAGATGTCCACCCATCTAGATTTTCCGCAAATAGAGGCTGGACTAACACGTCACATGCTTGATTGGTTGTGGGGCATTAACACAACTAGAGCACTTACTCTAGCTCTAAAAAGTCAGGCTCAAAGAGGATTTGCTATTCTTTCTTCTGGTAGAGTTCAATCACCAACTTTGGCCATGCTTTTGGAAAGAGAGCTTGAGATAAGAAAATTTAAGCCCACACCATTCTGGGAATTACAGCTACATGTAAAGCTGGATGGGCAGGAAGTTGTTGCTAATTATGAAAAGGATAAACTGTGGAAGAAAGAAGAGGCAGATGAGATTTTAAAAACATGCAAAGGAAAAGATGCTGTAGTAAAAGACGTAAAGAAGAGACAGTACAAACAATCACCGCCTGTCCCTTTTAACACAACTGATTTGCAGGCAGAGGCTTATGCACAATTCAAGTTTTCCCCTACGCAGACCATGAGAATAGCAGAAAGTCTATATCAATCTGGATTTATCTCCTATCCAAGGTCATCGAGCCAGAAACTTCCTCCAAGCATAAACTATGAAAAAATTTTGAAGGCTTTAGCAGCATTAAAACGATATTCAGAATTTGTTAAAGAGTTGATGAAAAAAAAGAAATTAATTCCAAAGGAAGGACTTAGAGAGGATCCTGCACATCCTGCAGTGTATCCAACTTTTGAAGTTGCTGACTTGAGGAAATTGACTGCGCAGCAGAAGAAGTTGTATGATTTGATTGTTAGAAGATTTTTGTCTGTATTTGGTGATGAGGCTACAAGAGAAAGCAACACTGTAACACTGGACGTAAAGGGAAAAAATTTCATTCTTGTTGGTAAAAGAACCATCGAACCAGGTTGGACAAAATATTACGAACCTTATCTTGCAACAGAAGAGCTGATTTTGCCTGAATTAAAAGTAGGGCAGATAATAAAAGTTTTGAAATTAGAAGAACTGGCAAAAGAAACTCAGCCGCCTGGAAGATACTCGCAGGGCTCGATAATTAAAGAGATGGAAAAAAGAAATCTTGGTACAAGAGCTACTAGAGCAGAGATACTGCAGACTCTATATGACAGAAGATACATCCTTGGTAAATCCATTCAAGTTTCTAAACTTGGAGAAGCTGTAACAAAAGCACTAAAGGAATATTCCCCAAGAATTGTAAGCGAAGAGTTGACAATACATTTTGAAAAAGAGATGGACTTAGTTTTTAACGGAAAAAAGAAGAGGGAGGATATAGTAGAGGAAGCTAAGGAAACTCTTACTGATATATTGAAAGAATTTAAGGAGAATGAAAAGAAAATTGGTAAAAAACTTTTGGAAGGACTGGTTGAAGCTAGAGCTGAAGAGAGACTGCTCGGAACATGTCCTAATTGTAAGACAGGTGAATTAAGAATTTTGAGGTCTAGATTTAGTAACAAGTTTTTTGTAGGCTGCTCGAATTATTTCAAATGTGCAAAATGTGGCTTTACTCGAGCTGCTTGTAAGTGCAAGTGTGAGATTTGTGGTGAACCAAAAGGAAAATGTAAGTGTAGTTGGAAGGATAAGAAATGGTATCCATCATGTCAAACAGGATACCCCCTACCAGGTGGCGCTAGTATACAAGCTACAGGAAAAATTTGCGAAAAATGCAATACCCCGATAATTCAAGCTTGGCGTAAAGGTAAAAGACCATTTAGGATGTGTCTTGATGTTAATTGCCCCACAAAAGCTGATTGGAGCAAACCGAAAACTGTAAAAAATAAGAGTGAGTAATATATTACTTGTACTGTTTAAGAAAATTTTCAGTATCAGTTAAAAAATTCTGTAGAAGCATGACACATGTTTTGGAGTCTGGAATTTCTTCAATTCTTAGTTTAGGTAATTGTTTTTCAAAAATTCCATATAATTGCGAGGCTTGTTCGCCAAGTTCGGTCAAGGAAGCTATTTCATAATTTTTACCAACATGTAATAGTTTTTCTTTTGTTTTCTTCAAAATCTCTCTTATATCACTTATTGGTCTTTCAGTAGCCACAAACAATCCAATTTCCTTGATGTAGCTTTGCATTTCTTCAAGTTCTGTAGGAAGGATTGATGGTTTTTCAACTGCTTCTAGATACAATTCTGACTTAGCGAATATTTGTGGGATAGACATATTTTCCAATTCAAGGAATGCTGTATTGAAATCTTTAGATATGTCTACGGATGCGGATAAAATACATGCTACGATGATTTCATTAGGCTTAGCCCCCTTTGGATATAATTTACATAAGTCAGTTTTCCACGCTTCTTCCCACAACGTTTTACATATTTCATAAGCCTTGCGATACTGGCTTGATTCCAAATTTTTCATCAGATCAGGTTGTATTCTTTCCCAGAGATAGCCTTTTGTTTTCAATCTATTTCCCACTTCTTCTTCTACAAATCTTCCTACTCCATCCAGAAAATTGAATTTTTCATTTGCCGCATGTAATTTACCTGACTTAAGTAATTGTTCTCCAATATCTGTTTTTTCTAAAAAGAAAGCATATGGCTGGAAAAATGCCATTGCCGCGGCAGACCATTCGTTAAATAACTCTCCTTCAAGGGCGTGTTGATTTAAATATGTGATCAAATCTTCACCTAAGAAAGCTATTAGTTCATCTTCAGGCAGTTCCATATCTATTTTTTTTGCTTCTCTTTCTGCCACTTCATAAAAATTTTCTAGAGTTAAAAGTTTTGGCCTTGAACTATTATTCAGTTTCAAAATGTCATTTGTAATTGGTAAAACATCCTCATGAAATATTCTTTCAATCTCTTCTATCACGGAAGCCACCAGTCTAAATCTCTAATCAGCTGCTTTTCTTCTACAATACTATTAAGTTCCTTGCCAAATTTTTCGGGTGCTTGAATCTCTGGGATTCTATAGCTGAATCTACTAAATATATCCTTCATTAAACTTTTATCCCTTTCTATATCATCAGAACTTTCTAGTTCACGAAGAGGTTCAAAAACATTTAAACTTCTTTCAGTAATAACAGGTTCAACAAGCAATAGGAGCTGATGGGCAAGACCTAAAAATTCATTTTTATATATTTGAAAATTTTCTTTTGCTTCAAGTCCGTTTTCAGTTGTCTTTTTAAAATTTTTTGTAAGATTATATAAATTTTCCTCTGCTTCGGGTGTTCTTAGGTATACTACAATGTTAAGTAAATCCCATCTTTTGATGTAATTAAGCAAAACGTTCATATCCTTTTTAGCATCTGGGCAAGTTATTTTTATCTCCCCAGGAAATTTGTATCCCAAAAGTTTGTGTAATAAAGAACGGTTAATAGTCCATACAGTTAAACCAGCCATCGAAGCAGGAGATTTGTCTAACTTAGGATCATCTGATACGAAAATAGAAAGACTAGGTGGGCATTTAATATTTGTGAGGAAGTTTTTCATTGCAATCACTTTGTTGAAATCTAAACCAGGTTTAATTTCTCCAGTAAAATATCCATTCTCAAATTTGTATATACTTCCAAAAATTCTTTGATATACGCCAAACCAACCGATACCTTTCCTTGGTATGTTTAGTCTTTGTCCTAATAGCTCAACACATTCTTGCGGCGAACCAGAATTTAAACTTACAACATATCCCATTCTCTCCAATTCACGAACTAAATCGTTAGAATAAGGCGTCAATCTAATCTCTCGTGCAGCATAAGCTGAGGCTTCTTTATGTTCTTTATAGTGTAGTTTGCATTCAACTAATTTTTTACCAACTGTTTCTATAGTTTGTTTAATAAATAGGTTATCCAAAATGGGGTCCAAAAATGGAATTTTACTCAGATAATTGAGCAATTCTTCACGAATTCTTCTAACTGATTTCTTAATTTCTGATAATCCATCAATCCATTTTTCTGTGAGTGTTGACCCTACAGTGAGAGTGTCATCAGCATCTTTTATTATTCCTTTTCTTAAAGTTCCTTCATAATAACCTCCAAATGAGTGCAGTCCCCTAACGAAGATATAGTCTGTTTCAGGAGAGTAGTCTATCCTCTTATCCAAATAAAGTTCTGCGACTGTTTTCTTATATTTCTCTTTAAGCTCATCAACTTTCTTCTCCATAAGTTTCTACCAAGTCTTCTTTAGTTTTAATCCTATGTATTTTATCAAAATCTACATTTTTTGCTTCTTTCCACAAACTTTTAAGATAAGTATCGATAACTTTAACCAAAGAAGCATCCTTGGACCATATTGAGGTAAATGAGAACCTCTCTTTTTTAGTAGGGCTTGTATCTAGCCTAAGCAATATCTCTTTTCCATCTGTATCTATTATTCTTGGATGAACAACTGTTTTAAAAATCTTAATTCTCACTCCATGATCATAAAACCATTTTGCTCTCGAATAGTTTGATTCGTCTATTGTTCCGATACATATAGTTTTTATTTCAACCCCTCTTCTGTAACAAGATTTTACAGATTCAGCAAGTCTAGAGGACCATGAAAAATCCCTGCTCACAACATAAGCATATTTTTGACTTCTGTCAAACATGTCACTAAGTCTGTCTATAAAACTTTTCCAACCATTTTCTTTTGTTGTCCAAACTCCTTCCATTACCTCTGCCCGTGAATTAGTTTGATTTAAAAATCCAGTTAAAATTTTTATCTTTTCTTTCAAATCTAATACCCCCTTTTCCTTCTCTTCGAGTAAGCTCTTGAGTGCAATGTTCGGATTAACCGCCTTAAATTCTTTTGGCCTAATACCATAAACTTCTACCAACTGTTTTTCCATAAGTCTTTCTAGAACTTCATAAATTTTTGATTGTGGTACTTTTGACTCTCTTGCTATATCACTAACTTTTGATGGTCCGAGAAAAATAAGGGCAGAGTATGTTTTAGATTCATAGTCACTTAGGTTAAAACCTTTGAACAATTCAATAATATCTTTTTTCTCCATTCTACCCTACCCAAGCTCAGCTGCTATTTATTAATATGCTCCAAACTTTTAAATTTGATGTTAAGTTACCACCCTAGTGGTGAAAGAAATAAAAGACAGCTTGAAAATATTCTTAAATTTAATGTACGATAATGATGTTGAAGAAGCAAAGAAAATTTACGATACCTATGGAGAATATTTTGCACAACTAGAAGAGAATAATCCTGATAGGAAAAATCTATCAGAAATTCTTTATTCTATGGTTGGAGATATACGAGGGAAGAAAATACTTGATGCTGGTTGTGGTGTTGGTAACGATTGTAAAATGTTATCAGAAAATGGAGCAAAAGTAGTGGGAATTGACATAAGCCAAAAAATGATTGATTTAGCAAAAGAGAGATGTAGAGACTATGATGTAGAATTTTATCTCAATGATATGGAGAGAACAGAGTTTCCAGATAGCGAGTTTGATATTGCAATTTCAGCTTTTTCTATATTGTATAAGGAAAATCTCAAAGGAATTGTAAGAGAATTTAGGAGAGTTTTGAAGAAAGATGGTGAACTCTACATAATTGTTCCCCATCCTATAAGGAAAATGATGAAATATACGAGAAACTATTTTGATACCGGTAAACACTGGGAAAGTTTTGGTAAAATGAAGTTTTTCAATTATTACAGGACTGCAGAAGAGTATGTTAATACTTTAGTTTCACAAGGTTTTGTTATAAAAGAAATTAGAGAACCAAAACCAGTTAAAAGTTCTGAAAACTTCTTTCCTTGTTATCTTATAATTAAATCTGTTAACAGTTAGGAAAGTTTTTTAAATCTTACTTCCCAATAACAATAATAGTAAATTCAATAACTTTCAATGAACCAAAAAGGAGGTGCAATAAATGCCAGAAGAACAAGCAAAACTTGAAGACAATGTCATCTTAGTTGGTAGAAAACCTTCCATGGCTTATGTTCTAGGAGTAGTCACACAGTTTAGTGACGGTAAACCAGAAGTCCGTATCAAAGCCCGTGGAAAAGCTATATCACGGGCAGTAGATGTAGCAGAGATAGTAAGAAGAAGGTTTGTCCAAGATGCAAAAATTAAAAGCATAGAAATTGGAACAGAAGAAAGAGAGCTACAAGATGGGACAAAAATAAATGTCTCAAGTATTGACATAGCATTAAGCAAGTAGCTTCCTTCTTCTTTTATTTCTTCTTTAAACTGATTAAGAACTTTTGTTATTGTTATCTTTCTAGGATAAAGGCTTTCTTATGTATCGGTAATTCCTTCACTTTATGAATTAGCATTTCCATCCTTGAACCAGTTCCTATTGGCTTGGTTTCTTCCAAAATCTTTCTTACCCTTTCCAACTTTCTTGACTTTTCTGAATATACTGTAAACAACCTATCTCCTTTCTTTACAGGATCGCCAATTTTTTTATAAAGCTGTATGCCAGCGTGCTTATCCTTTGGAGCTCCAGCAGCTCTTGCTATCTCTACCAATGCATTGTTATCTGTCCATAAAACTATACCGTTATTCTCTGAGACAAAATCCATTCCATAATCTCCTACTGATATTTCCTCTGGTTTAATTTCTGAATCCCCGCCTTGTTCGAATATTATTTCTCTTAACTTCTCCTCAGCTTTACCAGATTTTAGTATGTCCAAAGCTAATTCTCTGCCGTTTTGTTTTCCACCCATTTCTAACAGCATGGCAGATATGTCTACAGATTTATCGACCAAATCTGGTACAATTTTCTTCCTCATCAAAACTTCTAGAGCTTCTTTAGCTTCTAAAGCTGGCCCGATAGTATATCCTATAGGCTGCTCACCATAAGTTATCGCACATTGAGTAACAATTCCCAACTTTCTACCAAGCTCGATGAAATCTTTTGCCAGTAAGTCAGCGTCACCAATGGTTTTAACTTTTGTTCCTCTTCCACATGGTACATCTATTACCAAATGCGTAGCACCAACTGCTTTTTTCTTACTCATTATAGATGGTAGCAGTAATGGATCTATAGATAACGGATATTCTACTTGGATAAAAATTTCATCTGCTGGAGCTAAATGCAAAGCCCCGCCCCAAACTATGCAACCGTTTGTTTTCTCGACTATCCTTTTCATCTCTTCTATCTCAAATTCGACATGCATTAGGATTTCAGCTCTGTCAGCAGTCCCACCAGCTGATGTAATTGCACGAGAAGAAGTTTTTGGTATAGTTAATCCAGCAGCAGCTATTATTGGAACAATAAGTAAAGTTGTCTTATCTCCACAAACTCCTCCTACTGAGTGTTTATCAACAACAATTTTTTTATCAAGCTTTAATTGCTTACCAGTCTCCACCATTGCTAAAGTTAAACTCGTTGATTCGTCCAAATCCAGACCAAAATCATGTAATGCAGTAACAAATGAAGAAATCTCAATTTCGTTCAAATTCCCTCTAGTAACATCTTTCACAATTTCAAAAATTTCCTCGTAAGTTAATTTTCTTCCTTTCAACTTGTTTCTTATAAACTGGACAGAAGAAGGAAACCTTGCCACTTCGACTTCTATTTCTTCCTTTTTCTTTAATTTCGCATGATCTAGCTCTTCATATATGCCAATTTCACCTTTTTTCACTAACGTGGCCGAGATGTTAACTATTGCTGTTAACTCACTCTTATCGTATTTTAGTATGACCCTATCCAAACCTCTGACTCCCAATTCTTCTGCATCATCCTTATTTAAAATTACTATTGGCTTTCCACCAGAAGATATCCCGACTAACTTTACTTTTAATTTCATTTCATCACTTTGGCCTAAGATAACCCCACTTATCTAGAGCTGATTTTAATTCTCGATGAGTTTTAGCATATTTGTCTAAAGAAATATTTTGCATAGTTGCTTCTATAGCTTGTCTTATTGCAACAGCTCCAGCTTTAGTACCTAGAGGATGTCCATGACAACCTCCGCCACATTGAAGGATGATGTCTTTACCTAAAATTTTTACTACCTCTGGAATTATCCCAGGATGCAATCCCCCACTAGCAACAGCAAATATCGGTTTAATATTATACCAATTTTCAGAAAGGGTGTGTCTTTTCTGTTTGATAAATCTTTTTTCTATTTCCTCTCCTAAAGCTATAACCTCTTTTTTTGGTGATTCTAATTTTCCCACAACAGTACCAATATGCAGCTGGTCAACTCCTATCAACCTTGCAATATCAGCAACAACTATCATAGAAATACCGTGTTTTTTATTTCTGGTAAAACTTGCATGCATTGCTCTATGGGCATGTATAGCCAGTTTCAGATTTTCACATTCTTCTCTTAAAGTCTGCAAACTAGACCAGCCTGCTGTTATTATATCAACCATTACATACTCCCAACCTAAATTTTTAAGGAATCTTGCTCGTCGCAACATTTCTTTTGTCTCTGCAGTTATGTTGATTAAAGCACTCTTTACTTCACCAGTTTCTTTTTCAGCTTTATTACGCATTTTTAGCAGTAAGCTAGCCCGTTTTTCAAATTTGTTAAAAGATTGGTTGCTTAAATTCTCATCGTCTTTTAATAGATCTATCCCACCTATCCATGCATCGTACCCAATTCTTGCATGCTCACTGGAAGTAAGACCAAGCTTCGGTTTAAGCACAGTTGCTGTTAATGGCCTGTCATAAACTTTAAACAATTTTCTTATTTTTTTAATTCCAAATTGAGGACCCTTAAAAGATTTTATCAATTTATACGGCCAATGCACATCCTCTAATCTTAAATTTTTCACAGCTTTCATCCCAAAAATATTACCAGCAATAGAAGATAGAATCTGTGGTATGTTTCCAGGTTCAAACAATTCTACAGGATAAGCGATTTTTACGTAATTTCCTTTAATCTCAAAAGCTCTGGCCATCAGGTCTTTGATTCTCTTAGGTAAATATGTTAACTCAGTCCAAGTTCCGACTGACGATTCGCTTGCAATCCTACCAGCAGCTTCTTTTATCGTTATTCCTTTTGCTGGCTCTATCCTGAAAAGAGAAATTAAATCATCCTTAGCCGGTTTATAATCCAAATCAACAAAATCTAAATACCATTCGCTCATTTTAACATCCTCAAAATTTCTCTTGGTTTAAAAATTCCTTTTTCTGTAACTACTGCTGTAACCAAATCTAATGGAGTACTATCAAAAGCTGGGTTTCTTAATTTAATTCCTTTTAGCTTTCCAGGATGCAATAGCTCTTGATAGACTTCTTTTACTGGTCTCTCTTCAATAACAAATTTTTTCCTTCTATCTAGTTTTAACGAATTTCCTACAACATAAAATGGTTTGTTGTTGGCTTTAGCAGACAGAGCCATCAAGCAAGTACCAGTTTTATTTATCACTCCTTCTTTTTTTCTTATAGCATCGCAACCTAGTATAACGCAGTCAACGTTTTTCATGAAATACCCTACAGCAGAATCTGTTATGAGTGTGACAGGAACTTTTAGTTTAGCTAGCTCTTTGGCAGTTTTCACACCTTGCTCTAATGGATCAGTCTCTGTAGCTATAACAGAAATTTTCTTCCCTTCTTTCCATGCTTGCGTTATTACAGCTAAAGCTTCACCTGAATGACAGTGGGTCATTATCCTACATTTATTTTTTACCAGTTTGCTTCCTTTCTTTGCAATCTTTTTAGTAAATCCATTCAGCTGTCTGATTAATTTATCAATTGTTTTCAACTTTCTCTTTTTCTTCAGAATCTCTATGCAGTTATGTAAAACAACAGCTGTGGGTCTAGCTTCTTCCAATTTCCAAGCAGCAACTTCAAACTTTAAACCAAACCCATTCTTTTTACAAAATTCTCTCAAAAATTTCAGTCCATAAATAGCTTGCTCTTTTGCCCCCTGTATTTTTACGCTTTTTATGTTTCCTATAACTTTCTCTAAAGAAACCATATATTCAAATTTGACTTACTAAATAAAAAATGATGGATTTTGAGAAACAGAGAAAGCAAATAGTAGAGAGTTTAGAAAGAATTGGGTATGTTAAAACTCAGCCTGTTAAAGAAGCAATGTTAAAAGTAAAAAGAGAGGATTTTGTTCCTTTAGAGCATAGAGAAGAATCTTATGTTGATACACCATTGCCAATTCCAGGAAATGCCACCATTTCTGCGCCGCATATGCATGCTATAAGTCTAGAAGCATTGAAATTAAAACCAGGAGATAAATTTCTCGAAGTTGGTGCTGGATCAAGTATTCTACAAGCCTATGCCTATGAAATAATTGGTAAAAAAGGAAAGGTTATTGGAATAGAGATAAACAAAGAAACTTATGAATTTGGTAAGAAAAATTTAAAAAAAGCTGGTTATAGAAACATTAAATTTATTCTTAGCGATGGTTCTCTTGGTTTTCCAGAAGAAGCTCCATTTGATGCGATATTGATAAGTGCTGCATGTCCTGATATACCTAAGCCTTTAATAAAACAGTTAAAATCAGGTGGAATAATAGTTGCAGTTGTTGGTTCAGCTTATGGAGAGCAGCAATTAGTTTCTTTAGAAAAAACAAAAGAAGGTAAATTTAAAAGAAAAACTTTACTACCAGTGATATTTGTTCCATTGAAGGGAAAATATGGTTGGAAATAGTAAATCATAGAGGTTTTGATTAATTTATGTTACATATTTAAATTTATGGTTTTATTTTTAGATTATGAGTTATACTAACCTTATACATTCAAGAGAAATTCTTAGAACTGAGAATGGCTTTCCAATAAAATTATATTATTTTGTATCTGCATTAGATGGTATATATTCTGACAAAGATGGTATAAAAGCTGACCTATTAACAATATTGTCAGAAAATCCAGAAATTACTAAGCAACCGCACCTCTATTCTATTACATTTGCATGGGGCTATAGATTAGACGATCAAAAAGTGAAAGCATTTGACATTTTTAGTTATAAATTTGATAAGCCATGGAATGAATGTAATCCAGATGTTAATACTTGGGTTTTTAAAAATGGTGTTATTTCTAAAGATAGAGAAATATCATGCGAAGCAGGAACTATAGTTCTCGGTGAAGAAGCTAAAATGAGAAGAGAAAGTAAAAACTTGGAAGAATTTTTGTCAAGTCCATTACCAAATATAGGAGATATTGGTTGTAGGACATTCTTTGTCGATCCACATACCGATTCAGCTATAATGACCTTGGAGTAACCAAATAAAATTGCTCTGTATGAGAAATGTTTATAAAGTGGGGTCGGCGCGAATCGAACGCGCATCAACTGGTTTCATCAAAGCTCCATGCTTTCTGGAGCCAGGTTTTAGTTATCATCTGATACATCCTAACCGTTAGACGACGACCCCATATCTTTAGATTAATTTCTATTTTTAAACTTTTAACCTATATGAGATTATCGTAACAACTAAACAGCCTACAATTGATAACAGAAAATAAACTATAAAAATATCTCTATAGAAGCTGTCCGGATAAAGAATTTTCAGCATGCTAGTAGAAGGAAAAGCATAATTGCTAATAAAAAATATTTCATGGAATTTCAGAAAAACCAATGGGAAATTGACGATGCTTGCAATTAACAATAAAAGTAGAAAAAATAGCACAGCAATCGAAACTCTTCTAAGAATAAATCTAATGGATTTTCCTAGGTAAACGCAAGTTGGTAAAAATAAAATTAGAGCGGACCAAAATGATAGGCTGGCCTTAACAATTAAATTTTTTACATCTTGTATATGTGAAAATTCCTCTCCTGTAAGGAAACCAAGATTTTTAACTTCACCTCTAAAGAAAGAAATTATTTGTTTATTATATGCTTTAACCTCTTCTTCAGAAAGTGAAACTTTTTCTTTCTGCATTAAAAACCAGATACTTGAATTTGATGCTAGAAATATTATCGGCCACAGGGTTAAAATTAAAACAAGAGATAGAATTAATACAACTTTTGGTATGATAATCTTTTTCTTCATCAAAAAGCCTCAGATGGGATTTGAACCCATGACCTACCGCTTACAAGGTTCAACTGGTTTTAAACCATCGGTTGCTCTTCCAGCTGAGCTACTGAGGCATAAAGAATAGATAGAATTGGGAAATTATTTAAATTTATGGTAGAAATTCTTTATTCTTAATTTTCTGTGGCAGATAGACCTCTGTTACAAATTTCAAGCCCTTACCTGATAACGCTTCTAATTCTGCCTTTATCTTTCTCTGTATCATCATTTTTAACTCTTTCTGCCATTCTGGAGCTTGAAACCATTCGTATTTTAGCATCTCCTCAGCTCTCTTAACATCAACTTCCTCAGCTTTGATCGTAAAATTTTTCAAATCGAATTTATCCACATCACTTAGAGTAAGTCCTAAGAATTTGGCGTTAGGTGTGCCAAGTCTGTCTGAGACGTGAGCCAGTGAAATTGAACCATACTTTATCACAGAATAGATGTACCAGCCATAGCTATCAGCATCTGTAA
>Ga0315312_1001192_pt1 | contig 21661 bp, 21 predicted proteins | sample TDP7_MG_FD_203629 | JGI IMG/M metagenome (GOLD analysis project Ga0315312, IMG submission 203629) | Freshwater sediment microbial communities from Lake Towuti, South Sulawesi, Indonesia - TDP7 | ecosystem: Environmental > Aquatic > Freshwater > Lake > Sediment | place: Indonesia: South Sulawesi... | reverse complement strand
AGCAGCTGAGATAGCCTTCAACCGAGGTATAACGTTCTACGATTCACTATACATATTTATGGCAAAAGAAAAAGGATTAGAACTGCTAACGGCGGATGATACTCAAGCAAGAGTTGCAGCAGCCGAAAATGTGGTCACGATACTTCTTGAATAATTACACAATCTCGCTTTTCAATAAGACTCACAAGAATAAGCCTAAAAACGACTCAGAGGACATGATGTCTTTCTATGGCGCCGGGTGTGGGATTTGAACCCACGGCATGTTACCGATTCCGGAAATTGCCTTGGGCCCTCTTTCTATCCCTCAAATTGGGAAAGAAGCGACATGTGCGGGATGTATGATCCCTGTGGCTTTTGATTAGCATAAGCTTTTAAGATTGTTTAGCAAAATACAAATGATTTAGGTTATTGGGGAGAAGATTTCCTGTCATCCCTTGAATATTTGCAGAATGGTAGATTTGCTATTCTAAAGAAGCTCGGTGAAGGTGGGAAGGGCATAGTATATAAAGCCAGAGATACTGTTTTGAACCGTGTTGTTGCAGTTAAAATGCTCAAGAGTGAGGCTTTAAGCGACGAGGCGTATTCACGTTTTATGCGCGAAGCACAAGCAGTAGCGAAGCTCAATCATCCAAACATTGTTTCGATCTACGATGTTGGCAGAGAAGACGGAAAACAGTTTTTTGTCATCGAATTTATTGATGGAATGAGCCTCCGTAACCTTATGGCGACTTATCCAGAAGGTAAATGTGACGTGCAGACCGTCTTGAGAATCGGCTTAGATGTCTGCAGTGCTCTTCAGTACGCACATTCTCAAGGCGTTTTGCATCGAGACATTAAACCTGAAAATATTCTGGTTAATCAAGAAGATGTTGCGAAACTGATGGATTTTGGTTTGGCTAAGATGCTGGGCCAACCTAGCATTACGCAGGAAGGTATAATAGTAGGCACAGTTGCCTATGTGGCACCAGAGATAGCGTTGGGAAAGGGTGCTGACGCTAAGTCTGACCTTTACTCCTTTGGTGCAGTCCTTTATGAAATGGTGACTGGAAAACCGCCTTTTCCCAGTGAAGACCCTGTGAAAATCATTTTCAGCCATATTCACGACTATCCGGTTTCGCCGAACAGACTGAATCCGAAGGTTCCGCAGGCTTTAGCTGAATGTACAATGAAGCTTTTGGAAAAGGAGCCGGGTAAGAGGTATCAAACAGCCGTAGATCTGCTTAGAGTGCTTAGGGATGTTGCTGAGGGTGTCTTGAGAGAAGTCTATGTTCCTTCTCGTAAACCAAGTGTTGTTGTTCCGAGCCCGCTTCCTTCTGCTGTTAAAGAGGTCCAGCTTATCGATAGGGCTGAAGAGATGACCGTTCTTAGAGCAGCTGTTGATAAAGCGGCTCGTGGCGAAGGCGGTGTTATTTTTCTTTATGGAGAGGCCGGGATTGGCAAGACAAGGTTGGCTAGAGAGTTGGGGGCTTATGCTCGTCTACGCGGAATGCAGGTTTTGTCTGGAAGGTGCCCAGCATTGTTTAGGATGGACGGTGTGCCTCCTTATGTACTCTGGAAGGAAGTGATCAAAGAGTATTTGGAAGTTTGCACTCCTGAGCAATTATATAGGGTGATTGGTTTCTATCCAGACGAAGTTTGCAAGCTGGTTCCTGAACTTAGGCAAAAGATTGGGGCTTTTCCTCAGTCTTTACCGCTAAGTCCTGAATATGAGCGTGACAGGCTTTTTGAGGCGGTTTTCCAGTTTGTCGCTAAAATTTCTAAGGAAGCACCATTGCTAGTTGTTCTTGATGATTTGCAGTGGACTGATCAGTCTTCGCTTCTGCTTTTGCATTATTTGGCTCGCGGTGTCTACAAAGAGCCTCTACTTCTTTTGGGTGCTTACCGTGACACTGATGTTGATGAACGGCATCCTTTGTCTCCTATTTTGACGGAGTTGAATAGGGAACGTTTACTTCAATCCGTCTCATTAAAACGCTTGTCTTTTGATGATATTTCGGAGATGATCAAGCGGATTCTGGAACAAGACGATGTGCCAAGAGCGTTTTGTGAACTTGTTTATGAGAAGACAAGGGGCAATCCATTCTTTGTTGAAGAAGTAATAAACTCCTTAAAGGAAGAGGAAGTTATCTATCGTGAGGAGGATAAATGGAAGATCAAGGATGTTTCTAGGATTGAATTTCCAGAAACAGTCAGGAGCGTCATTAAGAAGAGAATAAGTCAGTTAGATGATGAATATCAGCATATGTTGACCATGGCTTCTTTCGTTGGAAAGGATTGCGCTTTTGAGGCTTTATGCGGAGTTACCGGCGTTGAAAATGATAAATTGCTTGAAATAATGGATAGAATCCTCAAAACTGGACTGATTAAGGAGAAGGTTGTCCGTGGAGAGGATGTGTATTCCTTTGCTGATATTCTAGTAAGAGACGTTTTGCATGAGGAAGTTAGCCGAGTGAGGCATAAGAGGCTTCACAGCATTGTCGGGTGCACCTTAGAGAAGGTGTATGCCGAAAAAATTGATGAACATTTCGGTGAGCTTGCCTATCATTTTCTAGAAGGCAGTGATAAAGATAAGGCGCTTGATTACTTTTTGAAGGCAGCGGAAAAAGCACAGAAGGCATACGCTCATAATGAGGCTATCTCCTATCTTCAGCACGCTCTTGGGCTTCTTGACGAGAAGGAGGGTAATCTTGGTGAAAAGGGTCGTATAATGGAGAGGCTTGGCGACATTAAAGCGTGGGTTGGAGAAACGGACGGCTGCATAGAATACTGGAACAAGTCGTTGGCATCATGGGATCAGTTAGGAGACAGGGAAAGCGTCTCAAGACTTCATATTAAACTGGCATCCGTATTCTGGGATATCGCTGGTGACAAGGAGAAGGCTTCTGAGCATCATCGTATAGCTCTAGAAATACTTGAGGGGAAGCCTGAAAGTGTGGAATTAGCCAGCTTATATTTAGATATTTCTTGGATGCTTTGGTGGTCTGGTGAGATTGCTGAATCTTTGCCTTGGGCACAGAAATCCCTTGTGCTCGCCGAGAAGTTAGGTGATGCTAAAGTCCTTGGAGGTTGTTATAGCATTCTGGCGGGGTCAAGTTGGGCTTTCGGAGAACTCGAAAAGGCGTCAGAATACTATGAAAAAGGACTGAAAATAGCTCTCGAAAAGAACTGTGTGGAAGAAGCCATCGGTCTTTACACTATCTTTTCCACTTTCTGCTTCGAGACAGGTGAATGGCAAAAAGCTTTCGAAACTGCTCAAAAAGGATTTGAACTAGCAAAGAAGGCTGGCCAAGTAGAAGGCATAGCTGGTGCTGAATTCATCCTCGCACTATGTTATTGGGGTATGGGAGAGCGGAAAGGCATTTCTTTACTTGAGGACGTTTCAGCATTGGCTAAGAGAGCTATGTATGAGCGAGGTATCGCCTACCCATTATTCGGTCTTGGAGCATATTATCTTTTGTTTGGAGAATGGGATAAAAGCCTTCAGTATCTGATAGAAGCCCTCGACACTGCAAAAAAGGTTGGGGAACCTCGGGCTGCTGAATTCGCTGCTGAATGTCTTGGAGAACTGTTTATGGAAATGGGAGACTACGTGGAAGCTGAGAAATACTTGAACGAAAGCAACAGAATCTGCAAAGAGGAAGGAGATATGCATGGTAAGCTTAGCAGAGTGTTTCCAGCACTCTCAAAACTATATCTTAAGAAAGGAGAAATCGAAAAAGCCAAAGAACTAATTGAGAAAACCTACGAATACGCAACAAAAACAAAAAATAGATTCTTTGCCGCTTATGCTGATATGTTGAATGCAATGGTTTCCAGAGAACAGAAGAACTGGGAACAGTCCATTCAGCACTTCGAAAAAAGCCTTCAAGGACACAAAGCCCTAAACGCACAAAAATGGTATGTAGTTCAATTCGCTGAACTTCTATACGAATACGGCTTAATGCACCTAGCCAGAAATGAAGAAGGAGACAAAGAAAAAGCATACTCGCTTCTAAACCAAGCACTGGAAATATACCAAAAAATAGACGCGAAAAAGAAGATAGAAAAAATAATATCAAAAAAGAAATTCCTCACAGCCTAAGATTCCATCTGAGAACTGTCAGGGCATAGGATTTATTACTTTTGGCGCCGGGTGTGGGATTTGAACCCACGAGGCCAAATTGGCCACAGACTTAGCAGGCCTGCCCCCTACCAGGCTAGGGTAACCCGGCTCGGGTAACTCTAGCTCTCTTTTTTCGCGGCTCTATTTTGATCCAGCTACAAAATTGGCATGCAGGCATATAAAACTATTCGGGTCTCGACTTAGCTCATCCGTTTGTCATTTGAAGATGGTCCTTGCACGTTCTTTGGTGTTGTCACTGGGAAGCCACACCGCTCTGAGGGGGAATCTTCATTTTCTCTAGGATCGCATTCAGGACACAGGGGCGAGTACTTGGACGAGTCTTACTTTAAGCCGCAGATCCAGTTGTTGCTGAACGGGTGCAGGAAGGCGATTCCCCAGTTGACGATTCTTGAACCCGGCGGCGAATATGAAGAGATAAGGAAGAGGCAGCTACTGGACACGGCTAGGCTACTGGGCTTCGGAGAAGAACGGCTTAAACGGCTGGAGGAGGTTTTGGCTAGAGCAAAAAACGTGGATGAGGCTGTTGAAGAGTTCAAGAAGCTGAAGAGAGAACAGGAAGACCCGCCCGAACAGAACAGCATTAAAATCGTCAAAGGAGAAGAAGATCTGATTAAGCATCTACAACAAGGCTGGACCCTATCAAAAGTACTAAACCATAACAAATATCTGGCTAAAATCATAGTTTGTGAAATGAGGAAAGAAGTGAGGAGAGTAGTGGAGTCCTACAACGAGAGAGATCTATTCAAGTTGGAAAAGAAAATCGTTAATGAATGTAAAGACTTCAGCAATCTGAATTTAAAGCCGATCAAGATCGCGGATTCAGACGAGTTTGACGGTCAAGCTGATGAAGATGCAATAAAGATCAGCACAAACTTTCTTAAAAGAAAGCCATCGATGAAAGAATTGGAAGACCTGCTTAAACATGAGCTCATTCATTACTTACATCCAGGTCACGGGCACTCCATAGAGTTCATCGAACAGGCTAAGCGGTTAGGAGTGACTGTGGAATATAGGAATTTGATTGAAGTCAACAAGACACTGTTAGAGGGTAGGATCAAGTGGAAGATAAACATGAATGGAGTGGAAGAAGTCACGATCGGGAAACATCCCTCGTGGAAAGGGTTCAAGGAGTCTTTAGAACGATTTTATCTTCCTCCTGGCATAGCTCTCAAGGAACTAAGAAATCTTTATGACGTTTCTGCTGAAGATTTAGCTGAGAAGATAGGGATAACCTCATCCCAGCTACAACAGATTGAAAAGTCTGATGATATCTCACTCTTGTACTGTAAAGAGAAGCTACTAAAAACAATCTTCCAAGGAATCACTAGCTCCAAGATTGAAAATAAATAAAGCCGCGGTTACCCCCTTCAAGATTCTTCTTTCCGCTCTATCCAACTCTTCCACATCATAAAATCATTCATAACTTGATCCAAGACCCGTTCCTTTTCTTCATACGTGATTTTCTCAATGGCTTCGATCAACTTGTTAACCAACTCTCGATAAGGTGATATTAGCGAACGAAATCTATACTCAAGGATTTCGTGAAACAGACTTCTCCATGCTTCGTCCTCGCTTCCGTCGTGGAGCACAATCAAGCCCTCCTCGATGATTATTCTGGAGTGCTCCCTGCTTTCCTCGCTGGGTAGCCAAACAACCCTCAAGGGAACCTGTAGCGCCTCGAGAACAGCATTCATTCGTTTTTCTAGGCTCGTCTTTTCTTGTTCTGAAAGCGGAGGGGGGTGGTGCGGCTTGCCTTGGCGGGCGAGCTTCCGACTTGAGTTTAAACCGCTTTCCCGAGTATGACGACCAGCAATTCCCCCGGTCACCTATGTTTTTCCTCCTCAAAGCCTAGGTATGGCTGACCCAGCGTTTCGGGAGTGACGAAGGACTGGAGCAGACTGCAGAAGGGTTGGCTGTCAAGGACTGTGAGGTACCTGCAGCCTCGGCAGCCCTTTCCCCGCCTCGACCTTTTCCCTATGGGCCTTGGCGCTGGGCTAGATAACTTCTCTCGGATTTTTAGTTGTGAAGCTTCCCCTTGGTTAGATAATTCTTGATAAAGTCTCCGAGCCTGCTTCTTCGGGATGTAACACCACTCTTTCCCGGCGCTGTCGGACGGCTCATGGTGGAAGTAGTAGTAGGGTTCAAACCGTTGCTTCCTATCGTTAAGAACGTACCGGGTGTATGGACCGACTCCGGGATGAGTGCATACTGGGCAGCGGGCCCTTTCTTTGTCTCCCTTCACAGTTATCTAACCCCTCTTTCCCTCATGCCATGCAGTTACACTTTCCCCGAACCTTCAGAACCCGCCATACATCTGGAGGCTCCTTGCAGAGGGCCACCGGGACGCCATGTTCGATGAGTGCCGAGTAGGTCCCGAGCCTGGTTTCAAGTGGATATCCGCGTCCCCAAGGGGTCCTCTCCGCGAGCTGGTCCTTAATCGAGTCTGGAAGCAAACGGTAGGTTCTGGGTGTCGCCCTCAAGGACCCTAGGGTTATCCGGCTCGGCTCGATCGTGCTGCAGATCCTCTCCATAAGGTCGAGGTACGCGGGATGCGAACCCGCGATTACTGGGTCCACTCTTATCCGGACCTCGTAGCCGGCTTCCTTAACGCGCCTTGCTGCAAGGATCCTCTCAGCTGGTGATGGAGCTTCCTTTTCGAGGTCTCTGGCTACGGCTTCACGGTTGATGCTTGCAGAGTACACGACCACGTCCTGAAGATCGTTCTCAAGTAGGACCCTCGGATCCGCCGACTTAGTGAGTAAGAGCAGTCTGTGCCGGCGGTCGTACTCCTCATTCGCTAGGCGCAGCGTTTCAGCCATGAAGACTATGAGGTCGGGCGCCACGAAACTGTCGCATAGTTCGCCGGCGTTGAGCAGGCATGACCCGGGGATTCTTGCACAGAACCCTTCAAGGGTCCTGGTTAAAGCCGGCTTATCGGCCACGTGGATCTCGTTCCAAGGCCAAGGATGATAACCGGCTTTCAGCCAGCAGTATTCGCAGTCATAGAGGCAGCCGTTGGCCCAAGCGAGGAGCCAGAATGAGCAGCGGACTTTGGGAAAACTATGTCTCTTAATGTAGGGCCGATAATCCAGGATTATCTGCACCTCAGCGGGAACCTTCAGGACCAGGTCAGACGTCGACGTCACGGCCAGCCTGCACCCTCCTCCGATTGTTTCTTCAAGTGGGCGAGGATCTGGCGAGAGCAGTCCTCACAAACCTGATGGTGGCCGCTGAAGGTCTGGATCGAGTGGGTTAGGGTTTCAGGTTTCTTGCCGCAGTAGGCGCACAGGCCGGTATGCGTATACTTCATGACGGTGCAGCTGACAACCTCTTTAAGCCTAAACGTTCTAAACCCTATCTGGGTTGCAGGCTCTGCAGGATCGGTTTTCACTCGGTCGCAGATCTCACGGGCGGTCTCAACATACTTCTCGGACTGACCCTCGAAAGAGTCTAAGATGGGCTCCTTGCGAGTTTCGAGAGCTTTTTCCTTGGTTTCTCCTTCTGGGATATTTTCTACTAGAACAGTCTCACATGTAAGATGTCGATATTGTTTCCTTCCAGCGACAACTTCAGTAACAACGCCTTGGTCAAGTGGGTTAACTGGCTGCCCACAAACTTGGCAATGTAAAATGCCATTTTTTCGTCCATCGTCCTCGTCACCAGTTTCGCCCTCATTCTCTTCTGACGTTTCAGACTTCTTTTCATAAAAACGGCTGGTATTTTTAGCCGATTCTAAAAAGAGGGCTGGTAGGGCGTATTCTTTGTCTTTGCTCTTCGAAATAGCCTCCTTGACATCGTCGGCGAGACGGGGAGTGCACAGAATATTGATTAACTCATCAGTACTGATCGGATCTCCATCTGGACTTGTTGCTTCCAATATCTTTGCTCTACCCTTGTCAGCCGACAATTCTAAGTGGTTTAAAAGAAGATATTTTCCTTCAGAACGGATCATTTCTAGGCTCTTTTCGAAAACGGTCAAAGCCGCCAATCTTTCTCCCGTAAGCGTAATCTTATAGGGTTTTTTGTTGTCGTCTATCTCAAGCAGACCCTCCTCCTCAAGTTTCTTAACGTAGCGCTCCCTCAACGTTGTCCGCCCTATCGATCCACCGAAGCATTTACCGTATTCTGTTTGGAGATCCCGGTAGGTCCAAAACTCCTTTTTGTGCTCAGCCAAGTAGTTTGCGAACTCGTGTGCATCCCTTGGAAGTTTGGACAGTGTCTCCTCGAAGCCCGCTTTACCTATCTCCGAAGCAATCTCAAGGATGGTTAAGGGGGCAGCGTCGTACTCTTCACCCTTAGCCTTCACCTTTGGAATCTGACGCTGATGTAGGAGGGCTATAGACTCCAAGAAGGAACGGAAGAAATGCCACTCTCTCATTGATTTAGGCTCATCGTAAGGAAACTGTGTGGCCACGACCGGGAGCCACGGAATCCACACCTTACGCGGTTCGAGCTGTCTCACAGCCTCCTGGACAACTTTTGGGAGATCCGTTTTCTCAACGGACCATGGTGCAGCTGCTTTGCTAGCGTCCACAGCTATTATGGCCCGATACTTGTCCTTGCCATAGTCTGGTGTGCCAAGTAAGGCCCTAGTCTGTTGTTCCTCGCGCAGTTCAGCCTCGGTCGTTATTCCTATGTAGGCTGGCCAACCGCGCACCCTAACCACCCGCGTGAGGTTTACACCGCCAAATTTCTCCACAAACGCGTATTCAAGTTCATGTTTGTCATGGCTGAGCAAGGGTTTAACCTCGTCTAAGAACTCCTGTGACTCTGACTCCTCAAGCAGGATCAACACTTTTCCTTCGAGGCTAATCTCGCGGGTGTTCTCATCAACCTCTACAGAATCCGGATCATACCATAAGGTCTTCTTTGTGGCTCCAGCGTAGACCTTCACCATTTCAGGCGGCAAGAGTTCTGCTGCCTTCATGACGATGGTTGTTTTGCCCATGCCACTCCTACCTGACCAACGCCGATTGATTGGCCACCGCGTCTTGGCTGACAGCATGTCGAGGAACGTGGAGAGCGCGTTGCGGGTTTCCCCAACTAAGTCTAGCTCTCTAAGAGCTCGGATGATGTAGAGGAGTAGCTCAGGATCTCTAAGCAGTTTTTGCGACCTCTCTATAAGACTGGTAGGAGCCTGTTCTCCCTCAGTCGAAGGGGAGGGTTTAGGCTGCTTCACCGCTGTTACAAGCTTTGCTATGGCCTGATCGACAATGTCCTCATCTAGGCCCAGTTTCTTAGCTATCCGCTGTTTTACCCGCAAACCACTGATTGACGCGGATGGGAAAGAGAGTTGCGGTTCACCTTTTCCGTCAAAGAAGACAACGTTCGAGCCTGCAAGTTGGAACGTGAAATCCCCCAAATTGAATATTCTAATTTTGCCCTCTGCCACCAACTTGTCATACTGTTGCGCTGTGGGCCACTTATCACGCCCTATCCTCTGAGTGAAGAACTCCATGGCCGGGATACACTTGTCCCTAGTGTACCCCAAGTTGTTCGCAAGGTAGATCATCGTTCTCGTGAGGATTAGGCTTCTATCAGCGGTTGGGTCAGGTTTCTCATAGAGATCCCTTAAGTGTGGCGGAAGAAGCCCCATTAGAGCTGGCCCCTTTGCCTCCACAGGCTTCACTGCTGCTTCTCGTAGCTTCCAACAATCCTCAATTTGATCCCACATCCTCGGTTGTGGTTCCGGAGGCTTCGTAATGTCACCGTAGATGATTCTTCGAACTCTAGGCTGATCCTGTGGACTCTTCGTGTTGATGGTGTTTGGGCAACCCAGGATTCTTGGCAGGTCGCCCACGGAGTCGACCTCAACCGTGTCATCACATATGGTTTTCACCCAGTGATGGAGCCACCAGTTAATCTTGTCGGACAGCGTATTCTGCACGGAGTCGCCTGTCTTGTAGAAATGTGGTGCTGTGTCAACAGCGGGGACTCTCACGAGTATCAGGGCGCCGTTGCCCGTATCGACCCAGAGGCTTGGCTCGATGCCTTTGTTTCTCAACTCTCGAATTACTTTCGCGGCGTTCCTAAGGGCGTTCTGACGTTGCTCCTCGTTCGCAGGCTCAACCTTCTTGTTACGACGCTTAGCATCGATATCCATGGGAACCCAAGTTAGGGCAGGCACATTTTCGTAGCTTGCTCCCTTCCCGTCTCTAGACTGCGCTGAGTAATAGACCTGAAAACGCCCCGAATACTCCATACACCTCTGTGCGAAGACCGCTGGATCCGTGATGCTGTAATCCTGAAAAATCACCTTACCTTCAGTAGTGTCTATCACGCGCATCTCCATGATGGGGTGACCTAGAAAACGCATGAAATCTTGGAAAAAGCTGGGTTCAGAGTCCATAAACTTCACAGTTGCGAGGCAGGTTTTGCAGATCCATCTTGCATGTTTGGCGGCTTCACGCGACTGGAGAATCCTGTCCCTAACTACGCTTCTTGGAACATACATGAACCGGCTGAGCGTTTCGCTGCCGCACCTGTCGCAACGTAATTCACGTCAACCCCTAAAGAAGACCCGCCTCTCTAAGGTTCTCTAGGTATTTTCTTTTGTCTTCCTTAGTGAGGTCCAAGCCTTCAAGCCTTTTCAACGCTTCTTGTTCAGTCAACTTCGGCTCTTCCGCCGTCACTGGTTTCTCTACCGGGTGTCCGTAGATTACTGTCTTGACTTCTCCACGGACATTCTGCTTGAGCAATTCCGTCCTTACTTTCTTGCCTATCCAGTTCACGCTGTCGTCGCCGTATGCGGCCGCTAGTCTTTTCCGGGTGGTCTTATTCATGGTCCAGATTTTCACAGCTCCATTTGGCAATCTCACCTCAATCTGGAACGCTGCTCTGCCGAAGCCCGTCTCCTCGGCCGTCAGAAACCTTCCTTCGTTCACGATCTCCAAGGAATCGCCATTCTTGACCATCTCGGCACTTAAGAACTCCTCGTGTTCACTCATTTTGGGCATTTAACCGCCTCCAACAAATATGCTGGTGGTCTTGGTGGGCGTCGACCACCTTTTCGGCTAGAATACCCACGTAGCCTTTGCTTCATTGCGACCGTACTCAAAAAATTACCTAATGTCAGGCTCAAGTCGATCGTTCGGTCAAGACTCATGGTTTGACCTCCAGAGGTTTGGGAGGTTTGTATCCCATTTCCTGTAGGACTTTCCGAACCGCGTCCCGGATGAACTCGGCTTTCGTGCGGTGCCAATCGCTGCGTATAGCCTGTTCAACGGCGTCGTTGAGCGGCCTATCCACCGGAACGTTCCAGTAAGTTACGTCTTTCTTCGACATTCTATCACTTCTTGAGCATTCTTCGAGCAAGCTTTAAGTGTTGGCAAGGAATCTTCAAGCTGTCGAAAAACTCCGATACATCGGAGGAATAGGTGATGGTTAGACGAAGAAGAAGCGCGTATGAGCTTTACAAGAACGAACTAAAGGACTATATAAGGAGAAATAAAGTTCGCCTGAAGGGTCAGAATCGCTACTTCAAAAGCTTTGCTATGGACTGGGGCATAGTCAGCGACAAAACCATGAAACGCCTAGCCATCTTACTTGATGGCACTGAAGTGGACGGCATAAAAATGTACGTGCGGAAGATAAACGGTAGCCTATTCATCCATTTTAACCCCCCAGGAAACGACGAAGAAGGGTATTGGCCTTCGTTCCCAGTAGCTCGCGCCGTAATACAGGACGCGGTAACCCTCGCGTTAAGGGGTGAGCTCCTTAAACGGTGGGATGAAAGGCCACGTCTATTAAGGGGGGGATTTTTAAGGTGAAAAATATCGATCCATCGAACCCCCTTTCCCAACCATTTCCGGGGCTGAACGCAAACATTTTTAACTCATTCCGCCAAAGAGTGTAACGGGCGGAAGTGGAGGTTAAACAAAAACGGCGGGGGTGGTTTGCGGGGTTTTCCATGCCCCTCTACCTTACCTCGTTAGTTTTCGCCTCTCCGGAAGAGTTCCGTTCTTTGCTCGCCGGCCGCCCCAGCACTCTTTTTCCATTCCCAAAACGTTGTTGAAGGGTAATAGAAGGGAGTTTTGAGGTATTGAAACCCTATTTCTACGCAGTTACCTGATCGAAAAGTAGTTGAAACGGAGTTCGATGCACTTAAAAGACGCCGAGAACAGAATAGAGATGGAATAGAAGGGGCGTTAAAATGGGCAGAAAAGTCAGTGAAGACGAGGTTCAAGAGTGGGCGGCCTTATACAGAAAGAGATACACCTATGAGGTCATAGGGAAGCAGTATGGACGGAACCCCAAAACGGTGGGGAAGTACGTGAGAGAATATCTCCGTAAGCACCCTAAGGAGGAGGAGGGGACCCCTCAGGATTCGGAGTTAGCGGATCTGAAGAAGGAGAAAGAGCGATACCAGGTTCTAGCGGAGTTGGATAAGCTGAGGCTGGAGAGCCAAAGGATTCCGGAGAGGCTTGAAGTGTTTGAAGGAGAGTTAAGCAACCTTGGAATCACGTTGAAGGCCTTCGGAGAAGATCTAGAGCGTCTCAGATTACAATTAAAATCGCAGCCAGACTTCAGCAAGTTGAAGTGTCCGAAATGCGGGGATTACATGGCGGTTGATGTCATGTGCGTCTCTTGCAACCACAAGTATTGCTTCGGTCTCTGGGCCGAAGGGGAGTAGAATGTTACCTCCAAGTTTGAGGAAAGAGATCGAGGAAGAGAAGCAGAAGATCCTTGGCGAGGTTGGAGAGCTGAAGAAGGAAAAACGAAGGCTGTTACTGGAACGACGCGAGATCGAACGGGTTTAAGGTAAGTGCTAGCTAGGGAAGACATGGGAAAAAACTGTAAAGAACTTTTTTGTCCAGAATCATGATTCTCAGAGTTGAGGTCCTTGCAGTTTTTCCTTAGTTTTTTTGCTTGACGGTGTAAAGCACCGACGCCATATTCGGGGATTCACAGATTGACACCTAACGGAATTGAGGTGATTAATAGCTATGCATTCTCAGATATTTCCGAGTCTCTCTTCGTGTACGCCTTTCTTCCTCTTCACCATCGATTCCTTCCTTGGACCAACCATTCTCAACATAGTGTAGATAGTGAAAGAATTCATGAACAACTGTGTCCTTCCTTGCTCTATTCCCAAAGAGGAAATAAATGTAGCATGACTTACCTTTCTCCCCAATAAACCTGCCCAGAGACATAACCACTCTCTGCGTTAACGTTAGGTAAGGAACAATTTTCACTGGTTCAAGTTTCTTAACGGGAACTATCTTGTAGATGCAATAGAGCGGCTTAGGCACACCGTATTCCTTCGAGAGTTCAGTAAATAGTTTGTCTACATCATCAAACTTCATTTCAACATCATGCAGTTGGTTTCTTCTTCCATATTTATATAACCCAAAGCAAAAGGAAATATCGATCGAAGAATACGAAGAACATAAAGAAGAACTCAAGTTGAGAGACGAGATGAGGAGTCTAACCGCGTTTATAGGCTTCTGCCTACGGGAATACCTCAAAGAAAAAGGCATCATCTAACAGTTCCCCAAAGATAGTTCTAATCTTAAAACAAGGCTCTAGCTAGCTGCTTCTTTCGCAGTAAGGCTCGATCGATCATCAAGGAAGTGTACCAGCAGGAAGGTCTACTGCTCACCGAAATAGCCTCTTATCGGACCTCCAGGGATGATTGAGACAATTCTGTGGAACTTCTGCAAATCTTATATGCATATGTTCCCCATATGTAAAAGTGACAAGATTGACACAAGAAGGAATGCCAATGGGTGAGAAAAAGGAGTATCCGAAGGATAAGCCTTCAAAACATGCAACTATAAGGATCCCCAAGGCGATGGCGGAAGCTGTAGAAGAGTTTCTAAAAACTGATCTGGCCAAGAGGATGGGGTTCTTATACAAGGTGGACGTGATCACAGCTGCGACTAGGGAGTTGCTCTCAAAATACGGTTTCTATACGGTACCTGAAGAGGAAGCTAAGGACACTCACGAAGAGAGAGAGTGATGCATGGTATAAGAAACTTCTGTTAAGAGAAGTTAACGGAAAAACTTAAGTCACGCTATGCCTTTGCCAAAGTTTTTAATTCGGGATTCAATCTACGCAGTGTTGTACGTTTCGAGGTGATGAGATATGGTTCGTGAGGGAGAACTCTCCGTTGCCGCTATACACAGGATCTGTAGGAAAGCCGGGGCGGAAAGGGTTAGTGAATCCGCTTCCCTAGAGCTAGCTCGAGTTCTCGAAGAAGTCGGAGTCAGAATCGCCAGAGACGCCTCAGAGTACATGATGCACGCGGGAAGAAGAACCTTGAAGGCAAAAGATGTACAGATAGCAGCCAAGAAAATCTCTGAGACGCCAAGACTCTGACCCGATGTGTGAGGAGTGTGGGCTTGTCCGAAGGAAAAGCCGTGACTGTTGGATGGGTTTCTCTGAGCAGGTCAGGCAAGAGCCTGAGTATAAAGGTCCTCAATCAAACATTCTTCGTGCCTCTACGTGAGCTTTATCAAGTCCTAGACCAGAAAAGAGACCGTGCAGAAGTAAAACAGTGGGTTGAACAAGAAGAATAACCATCCTTCTGAAAATCCCCATTAACGGAAGTCACTTCGGATAGCATATTTAGACGGATTTTTCACCGCATTAAGCCAAGATGGGTTATTATGTCTTTCTGAGCTTCTATTCGATGCGGACTATCCATTAAGGATAACCGAGAAGCGCTGGGTTGAAGAAGGAGTTCGGAAATCTTTTCGCCTATCAACTGAACTTCGAGAAAAACAAGACTCGACATTGGCGAAACCCTGAAGGATTGTTACCCCTGCCTCAATGAACAGAAAAGAGGGAAAGTTCGTGACTGAGCCGAAAACCTATCTGTCTGAATACAGCTAATTTAGGACCTCTGCTTATGTATAGTTGACAAATTCCTTTACATTTCTGCATATCCATTCTCTGTAGGCTTTCTGGTCTTGCGGCGTTTTGTGAATGGAATCATTCTGGGAACTTTCTTTGCGTACTGCTCGTATTGTTCTCCAAAGATTGCTCTAAGTTCTTCCTCCTCAAAGGGGGCAACCACGAAGTTGAAACACAATAGAAGAAGTATTGTCGAAAAAAGCAGAAAGCTAACGTCCAGCAATAGCGCCCAACCGAGAATCAATATAACAAGAGCAAAGTACAATGGATGGCGGACATACCTATATGGACCAGTTATGATGAGAGCCTCAGTTCTACCCGATCGCTCCTCTAAACGGGCTCTTCTTCTAACCTTCAGAAAGGTGACGTATGTAGAGACGGCTATGTCGATGGGCTTTCTATATTTGAATAGCCAACCTAGGAAGGTGAAGCCTGAGACAACGAAGAGCAAGCCAACCAAACGGACTGGAAGTGGAAGGGCAAGGCTCAAAGGTATTCCAAAGATGATTGCCGTTAGATATCCCAACACAAAGAAAAACGTCGCAATAAGAGAGATGACTATTGGGACAAGGATGATGGCTCTGGTCTCTGTTGACTTAATCATTACTTCTTCAGGAAACATTTCTATGATTGAACCAAATATACGTTAGGTAGATGATGAGGCTGAACCCAGTTTCCTTGGTGTATAAAGACACAACCATTTCCATTAAATGATATTCCATGACAAGAAAGGGAAAAGAATCTTTCTGAAAAAAGAACAGAGTAAGGAGCTTGTAAGTAATTTACATGCTTTCTTTAAGCGTGAAATTAATGTTCCAAGAATAAAGCGTGGAAAGAAACAGGAGATTGAATCACTGATTAATGAAGAGGCTTTTCTATTAGCCAGATATTTGAGGAATGAAAGAAAAGAGTGAGTTCCTAGAATCGCCATTAACCTTTATAATTAGAAAAAAGAAAGAAAATAGATGGTGGGATGATAAAATGGATAACAAAGATAAATTCATAGTTTTTCTAATCATGTCGTTATTGCTTTGTATATTTTTAACATTAATGTTTTTTGTCCAGCAAAGCCAACTCAATATAGAATACCAAACTACCGTTTCTAGGTATAATAGGCTACAAGAAGACTTTACTTCCCTTGAATCTTCATATTCAGTGCTGGAAGCTGAATATCAGAATTTAACTGAGCAAAATAACTTGTTGATTGAAACCTATGATGAGTTAAGGCAGGAACATGACGAGCTAACGCAGGTATATGACGAGCTAAATTATGATTACCAGTTTTTATCTACACAATATAAAATTCTGAAGGAATCGTCAATTGGAAAATATGTGCATGTAGATTTTATAGCATTATTGTCCACAGGAGTCCAATATTGGAAGATAACCAACATTGTCATCTCTAATAACGGCGAAAGTTATCTTCTAAAAGGATTCACATTAAGTCCTATTGATAATGGAACATTTCTTTTTAGTTTAAGCCTTCCTATAATGTATGGTCAATCGTTCACAAATGTTATTGTATCTTATGATTGCGAAGGTATACAGGTTACTGGCAACGGAATAGTTTTTACGATTCATTATGAAGGACGTGTAACCGAAACTATTGAATTAATGGACGATAGAGTATATTACTTGGGTGGATAAATAAAAAATAACGAAATTGCGCAAAGAAATTTATTGATAGAGCAACCTTGAAAATCTAAAAATATTCATTATATATTGCAACTGAGACAAATACTCCAGTAATTACTGATGCCCCAAAGCCAAACATTACAAAAATCGCTGTGGTCGAATAAAGCAAGAGTATCAATCCCACTACTATCCCGACTACAAAGAGAGAACAGGTGATAATTATTAGCTTGCCAGCCCATTCTAGTTCTTCTTCCGAACCTTCTTGCCATAAATAGTAGCCGATAGGAAGTAATATAGCTATAAGAAGACCGATAGCAGTTACAACATTATCCACCAAGAACAATTTCCCAAGCTGTTCAAAATTCTCTAGTATAATTGAAAGCATGTCCATTTTACTCTATAAATATAAGATTTTTAAAAAGCATAAACTTTTTCTACAAAAAATTAAAAAGGAAGAGGTTTAGCTCTTCCTTTTCTTTGGCTTCAAGCTTAGCCATTTGACTAAAAGTTAGTGGGTCTTTCCTCTTAACTTTAGGAAGTTTTATTTTAGCTCTTCTAGTTGACATAAAACTATCACCATCCTTTCTCGTTCTTCGTAACTCTAGGTTACTATGCTTTAATCCATCTCCTAGAATGAGCTTTTAATGCCCTTTCTCTACGAGATATTTCCTCTTCATCTGGAAATTCTTCTTCTGGAGCAGAAGGTTTCTTTTTCATAGGAACTTTACGATATACTTCCACTTCATCCTCATTGGTTATAGAGTAATCTCTTCCAGCTTCAAATCCCATTTCTCTTAGCTCTTCTATTCCTTCATCTACAATTTCCTCTTCATCGTATTGAGCTAGGACATCTTCTTCATCAAGATACTGCTTAGCTTCATCTATGTTCCTTTCAATAAAATCTCTGAACCTTTCTCTGAGTTCATAAATAGCTAATGTTACTAGCTGATATTCCGATATCCCCTATTACCAGAACGAGAAAGCTGACTCTGTCTTCTCAAACTATATAGGTGGCTCTGTAAAGGACTAAGGATCTATCCTCGCATATTGGTGAATGCTTAGATAGGGTCTCGCTTGCTCTTGAGACAAAGCATGCATAATACGGATTGGAGAAAAAGACGTAAAGTGTGTGCTTGCAGTATTTGCTTCCTTGTTAGGATACGAGCACTATGAAAGCTACGGTGTTAGTCTACCAAGTCTAATAGAATTTCTCCAACAATCTTACACACAAGGACCTTCTTTCCCTCTTGAGAGAATGGGTTTGGCAAATATCTACCTCGAAGTGCGATGTGTCCTTCCTTCGTAAAGATGCGTTTGTACATTATTAGCCCAAGTATTTATCTCGTTGCGGGATCTATCAAAGAAACTGCATCCTTGCCGCGTGTCGGATACTCAGCAACAGCTTGTCTGTTCTCTGTGTCCCATATTAAACCAAGGGCAAGACTCCCTGACATAGCTGAATCGGCGGAAAAGTAATCTATTTCGGAATGAGACATGTCGACCACTATTATAGCATGACGGTCATCGACAAGATCGTTAAGGTGTTTCTTGAACTCGTGCAGAATCATTCCCACCAACCTGTTTGGTATTCCGCCACCGCCCAGGTAACGTAAAATTGCGGCCATCCCCGGAGTGATTACCTCAGTATATATTGGCAATCCGAGAACCTCAATCCGGATGTCTGGTCGCTTAACTGTTGAACCTTCCTTTGTCGGAGCTCTCTCAGCAATTGCTAACGGCATCTGTTGACGGAGTCTACTGATGACCTCGATCTCACTGATTGCTGATTGGAATTCGCTTTCTTTTTCATGCAACAGCTTAGCGCGTAGCTCTCTAGTGCCAAGTTCAGTTTCTCCGATCGCCGCAAGGCAATTATCAAGATGTGAGAGAAGGCCAAAACGGGTGAGCGAGTCTTTTGACCGATAGATCAATATGGTTTGTTTGTTCTGGTCTTTCTCTTTCCTCGCGGAATCAACTCTCTCAAGATATTCTCTATAGTCGCATCGGTCAGAACCAAGTAACAAGAAAAGAGGCAAAGGAGGAGACTCACTAACTAGTTTCTCATCAACAGAGACCGAAATGAACCGACCAATGCTGTCAAATTGCTTTAGGCCGTCTCTTACAAGTTCAGGCTGAGGCTTACGCTCAACGGTTCGAATAAGCTCTATGAGCTGCCCGCATTGGAATATCTTTTCTTTTACCTTCGGAAACCTTTCCTGAGGCTTTCCAGAGCGAATCGCGATTTTCTTTAGTATGTCAATACATTTGCTCAGTCTCTTTTGATCACTTGGATTGTTTGGTTCCCACTGCTCCACTGGGACATCCTTCATGTACTCTTGAATATTGGCGATCACAAGATCGTCATTTGAACCTGAACCTGAAAGATCCTCAATGACAGAGAGTAATGTGTCTCGATTCCCTATCGTCAATTCCATAAGCACTTCCGGAACAAAGAAACAGTGCAACCTGTACTTCTCAACATTGTCTGATTCTTCATTCACCCAAGATTTGACAATTTCAAGACATTTGTCTCGCTGGCGTTCTCCAAGCTGTTGAAAGGCCCATGCCCTCCCTCCGTGAATAGAATAGTGATTCCTCGCTGAAATTTCTCTCAATATCTGCATTGAGCTGGCTACATCAGTGTGACCAAATTCCGCGATACACCAAGCGATTTGCTCCTCAATATTCTGATCAAGAACCCCGGACAGATTTCTGAGCAACTCGAATCGCAGTTCAGTGGGCACTTCATTCTTCCATGAGAGAGCTCTCAGAACTTCGTAGGCCACAGACACATCGCACAAGCTCAAGAGCCAACATAGCATTTTCTTTGCTTCGTCGGGCACCAGACTGTAAGTTAGAACCGCAATCCAAGCGAGCTCTCTGGTAACCCTTGTATCCATCTCTCTTGTCCCAATTTCATAGACAGCCTTGAGGAAATCTGAACTCGGCCGTATCTTCATGTTGATTAAGATACGACTTGCCAAGAGAGCGTTATACCGATCCTTGGCAGAATGATTACGAAGTTTATCCGTTAAGATTGCCCAGCGGTCCACATTATTACTCAAGCTATAGGCTAGGATAATACTGCTGAGATCAAGGGAGTTCTTTCGATATCATTTAAATACGATATGCATTGATTGGCGAAATCTACGTCTGCCGAGCATCGCTTTCTGAAACTGTGAAGACCTATTCCTAGTCCAGTCCTTGCAATAACATTGTCTAATACGGGCAGACACAGCTCCAGATCGTGGTTTGAAAGAAAATCATCGAGAACTGGTTCCCAAATCCAAGGATGCTCCTTGGAAAGTGCTACAGCTACTTGCTGTTTCTCAGAAATAGATAGCTTTGACGAAAAATTCAGCCATTCCTCTGTTATGCTCCTAAAACCCTTTTGTCGCACTACTTCCTTGAATTGAGCCGCAATATCAATCATTATAGTTATCACCACTTTTCAATAGATTTGGAATCTGTAAATAGACTTTCTCTCATCATTTATTCTAGTTATGAGGTTCTTAAAGATGTTGACGTATCTGCTAGGAAGCTAAAGAATCTAGGCGATGGTATCATACCAGAGGTCTTCTCTGCAACTAGAAACTGGGATTGTATTGTGCCTTGGTATACTCATTTTCGCTAGGAAGACGAACATGTAATCGAGGATGTGACTCTAGCCTTTCTTCTGATAACCTCAATTATCAGAATCTGTAGAATCGTATTTCTTTGCCTAAAATGTATGGGTGACTGGGAGACTTGCTGTTGGTTTCAGTCTCTCAATCCACAAACATTATTGGAATGCCCAAAAAACATCGTTCTAAAGTTCATCTTCGCTTAAAAAATTGTAAAGCAAAACCGAGTGCATCATCTAACCCCCTTCGTGAACCCTTCTATTTTCGTTTAAACCTATTGCTGCTTCTAACAATTTACATAGAATTCTGCTTGATCTTGCTTCTTAGCCTTACTATGTAGAACAAAAGTCCGACCATCATTACCAATAACACTACGGTAGATATTAGGAGAACTAGGCTTCTGAAATTCAGATCCCCATATTCTTTGGCAAGTTTTTGGAACTCCTCCTGAAGCTGCTCATGCTCTGCCAAGAGTTCGCCTACACTTGTTTGAATTGTGATTTGTTCGCTTCCGGTGATGAAAAATTCACTCGTTCCAGCGGATGAGATACCATAGACTTTGACGGTGTAATCTCCGGCGGGAACTTTCGTGAACATGGCTATACCGGAGCTGTTGATAATAGCGCTGGCTTCCATGGGACCTGAGATGTTCACCATGGCATTTGCTGAAAGGGGTAAGCCCTCATAATCGAGGGCTTTCACGATAAGGCTGTAAGTAACATAATAGATGTTGATTACGCGTTGGTTGTGGGTGTAAGTCAAGGTGATAAGGTAGCCATTAGTCATCTTGGTCACGAAAGGCGTAAGCGCAGCGCTGTCTATGGTGAAAAGCATCTTGTCAATCGAGGAATTATATGCTTGCAGAAGGCTGTCTGGAATAAATAGAGTCAAAGTCCCTCTGGTCCCTGAAGGTCCTGTCACGTTTGCTGAGATGCTCTTCTTTTCGGGTCTAACGGTTAGGGTCATAGATGATGAGTTCGTCGAAGCGAGCACGATGGCTGATTTCCCTGATGGAAGCGTAACTGGGGTAGATTGAGTGCTTTCTCCTACGATGACTGTAACAGTCTCGCTCATGGCTTCATGATGGTCTCGATCTCCGGGCCAAGAGGTTCTTATCTGAAAGGTTCCTGCCTGCGTCAACATCCATATGTAAGTATACCCACCTTTTGCGTCAGTCGCTATTGAGGTTAGACTGCTCCATGTGGTTCCTTCATCCGTGCTTGTGTAAATTGTGACCATTGTAAGATGTGGAGGTGATACACCCCCGCCAATGTTTGCGGTATCATTTCTTTCGACCATCCAAGGCGAGATAGACACAGAGATAGAGCTTGGTCTTTTGTTAACAGTGAAGATTAGAGATGGAGAAGTGGCCCAACCATGGTCTTGGTCGCCTAACCAGAAAGACTTTACGCTCCAGAAGCC
>Ga0315312_1001191_pt1 | contig 21661 bp, 13 predicted proteins | sample TDP7_MG_FD_203629 | JGI IMG/M metagenome (GOLD analysis project Ga0315312, IMG submission 203629) | Freshwater sediment microbial communities from Lake Towuti, South Sulawesi, Indonesia - TDP7 | ecosystem: Environmental > Aquatic > Freshwater > Lake > Sediment | place: Indonesia: South Sulawesi... | reverse complement strand
TTTTGGACCACCCCAACATTGCCCATGTTTACGACGCAGGTACAACTGGGGCTGGCCGACCATACTTCGCTATGGAATACGTCAAGGGCGTGTCCATAATTGAGTACTGCGATGGGCAAAAGCTCACCATCGAGGAACGCCTCAAGTTGTTCTTAGAGGTATGCGAGGCAATTCAGCACGCGCACCAGAAAGCCATCATCCACCGCGACATCAAACCATCGAACATTTTGGTTCTAATTGAGGGCAAGAAGGCGGTGCCTAAGGTTATCGATTTTGGGATAGCCAAGGCGCTCAGTCAGCCTTTGACCGAGCGAACGCTCGTAACTGAGCAGGGCCAGTTTGTCGGCACGCCGGAGTACATGAGTCCCGAGCAGGCCGATCTGACCAGCCAGGATATTGATACCCGCTCAGACATCTATTCGCTGGGTGTGGTGTTGTATGAGCTGCTGACGGGCGTTTTACCTTTCGATGCCAAGCTGCTCCGTGAAGGAGGGGTCGATCATATTCGGCATGTTATCCGTGACCAGGAGCCGAAGACACCCAGTACCCGACTAACAAGCCTTGGTGAACAGGCAAAGGAGGTTGCTACGAGGCGTCGTACCGAGGTTCGAAGGCTGGCTAAACAGTTGCACAAGGAACTCGAATGGATACCGCTCAAGGCGATGCGCAAGGAGCGCACGCACCGCTATCAGTCGGCCTCGGAGTTCGCGGACGACATTAAAAATTACCTGAACGGTTCTCCTTTGATTGCCGGGCCGGAGTCGGTAATGTACCGGCTCAAGAAGTTCATACGAAGAAACCGGATGCCGCTGACGGCGGCTGCTTGCGTTGTGGTGATGGTCTTGGGGCTGATGTTTGGGGTGTCGATGTACCAGCGGGCAGAAAGGCTTCGCAGGGTAACGCATATATTGGAGGATGAACGTTATGTGACGGAGGCCCAGAAGCTGTACGCTGAGGGGCGCTACCAAGACGCTCTGACCCGGCTTGAAGCGAGTCAGCGACATGATACCTGGCTTCATGATGGACGGCTGCTTTATGCCCGCCTGCTTACGGAACTCGACCGCTTTGACGAGGCCGTGCAGGAGTTGGAGAAACTGCTGGGCGAGGAACCGCCGAAGATAATTGCGGGTGCGTCCCATTATCTGCTGGCTGCTATTTATCAGGCGCGCGATCCAGCGAAGGCTCAGGAGCATCTGCAGCAAGGCGAATCGCTGCTTCCGGATACAGCGGAGGCCTACACCGTGCGCGCCCTGACAGCCAGCAGCGTCAAGGATACGCTACGATGGTTAAATGAGGCGTTGGAGCTTGACCCAAGTCATTATCCGTCTCTGAAGGCGCGGACGCTGGCTGCCTACGGCAACAAGGATTTCCAACAAATGGAGCAGGATGCAACGACTTTAGTTGCACTGCGCCCGCATGGCTCACTGGGCTACGGGCTGCGGGCTTTGGCACGTCGTGAAACAGGCCGCTTTGATGAAGCCCTCAAGGACCACAATCGGGCGATAAAGAATGCACCTGAGACTGCCGCTGACCTGGGCGATCTGTATGACCAGCGCCGTCAAACCTATTACCTCAAGGGCGATTTTGAAAAGGCCCTGACTGATGCGAAGAAGTGTTTGGAGTTGCGGCCGGAGGAAATTATACATCGCTTTTATATTTATGAGGCTCTGCTTCGTCTGGGTCGATACAAGGAAGCAAAGGCACAGTACGCCGAGATTCTCGAATCGCACCCGACAGCCAAAAGCATCTTTGTAGACTGGCTGGCTAAACGTACATTCGACATCTTGGCCGGAGGAGGCTATTTTCCGGAAGGGGAACCGGGAGATGCTGCCTTCTGGCCCATACAGATCGCGACCCAAACCTATCGCCAGTTTTCTCCCAAGGCTAAGCGGCTGGTGGCACTCGGGTTCCGTGCCACCTGGTCTCCCGACGGAACCAAACTGGCTTACGGTAGATCAGGTCACTTTGTCCTGCGGCTCAAGAGTTCAGCAGCAAAGTCTCCACCTCCGCGGGTGCCTAGCGGTATAGAAATCTTGGAGCTTGAAATGGCAACTGCCCGTCTTCTGGTCACTTCGGGCAAAGACCCGGTATGGTCACCAGACGGCCGGTACATCGCTTATGTCCGAGAACCAAGCCTTAATTACTATACCGAAGAAGAAGTATGGCTGGTTCCAGCCATTGGTGGCGAGCCACGGCGGGTGGCGCGCGGGGGGTTTCCCTCCTGGGCCAGTGATTCCAAGCGTATCTACTACCACTCACGAACAGATAATACCGTATATTCCATTCCCATCGATGACCCGAGCGCTCAGCCAAAGCGGATCATCCCATCACCTGGTTGGTATCCGGTGATCTCACCAGATGGAAAATATATAGCCTACGCCGAAGGGTCTGTACTTCGAGTGGTGCAAATTTCCTCTGGCTCCATGGTTACTTCCTGGAAGGCACCGTCGTCAGAAAGGGGAATGTTAGTTGACCGGTCGCCGGACGGAAAGGAGTTGAGTATAGGAGGATTCGACGTATCGAGTCTGGGCCTATGGATCTATGACCTGGAGCGAAAAGAGGCGCGGAAGGTCTTTGACGCCCCGGCCACAATGGGCGTTTGGTCTCCGGATAAGAAATGGCTGGCCTTCGATGTCCGCGGTCCATACTTTGAAGTGTGGCTGGCCCCGCTTGCTGCCGGTCTTTCCACCACCCAGTCGCTTGCTGGGCGCTGAGCATCCTGACACGTTGGAGGCCGTGAATAATCTGGTCCGCTTGTACAAGGCCTGGGGCAAACCGGAACTGGCAGCGCAATGGCGGCCAAAACTGCCTCAAAGTGAAGCCACAAAAGAGTAGCCGATGGGCGTCCGACAGAGTCTGTTGCGTAAGCGAGGCTCAAAGGAATAGTCAGGACGAAGCAAAGATTCTTGGACCGGTCCTGCCAGCCTAAAATGGCCCGTGCGCGCGCACGGATTCGCCTCGAAAATAGCCCTTTTCGGCGTTAGCCTGATTCTCGGCCAGTTGTCATAAGCACTTTCTTTACTGATTTAATCGCAATTCTCACAGAACCTGCAAAACTGTGACTTTCAACTATTTGTAAAAGTGCAGCGAGTTTGAGCCAATAACACTCCCAATAAAAAGGCCGGGAAGTGTCTCAAACTGCCAGTTGTCGACCATGCGCAAATGGGCAACCCCTGCGTGCGCAGGGGCAAGCCTGCCCCCGCGGAAGCGGGGGTGCACCTTCAGACCAAGTAAATAGAATCCAGAATGCTGACTTTCATGGTTGCCATAACTTACCTCAGGCCTGATAATTGTAGGGCGCAGACTTCTGTTCTCGGGCGTTCACTGTTGTTGTCTCATACTATGCTAAGGGACTTTTGCGGTGAGAAATGCCGATGAACGATACAGGCGAGAAAAACGACAATCGAACTGATGGCGAGGAGGCTGTACCCACAGCAGATTTCGGGGCCGGGGCAGTAGGGGCAGGTAGCCAGATCGGTCCCTATAAGCTGCTCAGCATTCTGGGTGAAGGCGGCTTCGCCTTAGTCTATCTGGCTGAGCAGCAGAAGCCGGTCAAACGTCGCGTCGCCTTGAAGATCATCAAGCTGGGCATGGATACCAGGCAGGTTATCGCCCGCTTCGAGGCCGAGCGCCAGGCCCTCGCTCTATTGGATCACCCCAATATTGCCTATGTTTACGATGCTGGCACGACCGACCTGGGCAGACCTTATTTCGTTATGGAATACGTTAAGGGTGTGCCTATCACCGAGCACTGTGACCGCCATAGATTGACCATTGAGGAGCGACTAAAACTCTTCCTGCAGGTCTGTGAAGCTGTCCAACACGCCCACCAAAAAGGCATCATTCACCGCGACATCAAGCCTTCTAACATTCTGGTGTTGTTAGAGGGCCAGAAGGCGTTGCCAAAGGTGATAGATTTCGGCGTAGCCAAAGCCCTCAGCCAGCCGTTAACAGAGCGGACGCTGGTTACCGAGGAAGGTCAATTTATTGGTACGCCTGAATATATGAGTCCTGAACAAGCGGAACTTACTCACCAGGACATTGATACACGCTCAGATGTTTATTCGCTGGGAGTTGTCCTTTATGAACTCTTGGCAGGCGTCCTGCCATTTGATGCCAAGACGCTCCGTGAAGGCGGGGTTGATCATATCAGGCAGGTTATTCGTGAAGAGGAACCCAAGACACCGAGCACCAGGCTAAGTGCTTTAAGTGCAGAAGATTCAGCAAGGATAGCGAAGTACCATCGTGTTGATCTTAGTTCACTTCAGCGCAAGCTTCGAGGTGATTTGGACTGGATCGTGATGAAGACGCTGGAAAAAGACCGGACGCGTCGGTACGAGACGGCCAAGGATCTGGTGATGGACCTTGAGCGTCATCTAAACAACCAGCCGGTCATAGCCCGCCCGCCAAGCACGCTATACCGCTTCCAGAAGCTGGTACGGCGAAACAAACCAGTCTTCGGAGGAATCGGAGCGGTCACGGTGACGCTCGCAGTGGTCGGCTTGCTTGCCGCATGGTACTTCCGCCATCAGGCCAAAATCCGCTGGGCCCGGGAGGAGCTGCTCCCGAAGATCGAGCGGCTTATCGAGGCCGAGCAGCGGAACCATTACGTTGACGCGTACAAGGTCGCCACGGAGGCAGAGAAATATATACCGCGTGATTCGAAGCTATCCGAGTTGTTCTCGAAAATTGCGTTAAACATCTCCATCAAGACAGAGCCTTCAGGCGCCAGGTAATCACAAGGTCTTCGGTTTCCCCGTCGATCGCGCCGCCGCGGAGCGTGATGTGTTCCCATTGCAGGAACTCGCGTCCCGCTTGTGGTTCATATATCGTTGCGACTGGCGGCTTGCCCTCGACCGAGAAGACCGCATCACTCTGGTCCTGCGCTGTGTGGAAGCCATCAGAGGCCTGCACCTGGATCAACGCCTCTTGTCCCCCCACCATATCGCCCGTGTTCCAAACCATCGATGTCGTTGTGAGGTCACCAGCCATGAGATACCATCGCGTTCCTCCATCAGGTGAGTAAGCGACGTCATATTCAAGTGCATCTCCATCTGGGTCCTCACCGCCCCATTCAATAAGGACATCCTGGTTGGGGCCGAAGTGCTCACCGCCGTTAGGCTGTCTCAGCCGGACTCTGGGGGCGTTTTCGGAACGGTCTATGTGCAGCAGGACCTTTTTCCCTTCAACGATCTCCGCCCACGTCATGCCCTCTGGTAAGGGAACGACGACCCGAAATGTGGCGGTTAAGTCCTGCAATCCATATGGATCGGTCAGTCCGACAGGAAGTGGCGGGTCCAGACTTCGTTGCACACGAAAAGGCGTCTCTGAGAGTATGACCTCTCTTGTCCCGAGCAGGAGGCGGTAAGGGCTTTGCGGATCGCGCCTAGTAAACTCAGCTGTCGCTGTCGTACTTGTGTCAACAAACGCCAAATCACCGAGTGGGCTAATCACGCCCGAGACAACAAATGCCAAGTCAAGCGAAGATTTTTCTGCAGATAGTGCAGCCGTCGAACTGCTCAGCCTGAGTTGGTTAAATATGGCGAGGTAATCATTATCCGTGAAGAATCGCGTATCCGGCGCGCCAGCATTGCCCCACATGTTTGAAATGAGATTACCGGCATTGACCTGACGGTCGCGAACATAAGCTGCCCATGCTTGTATAGCAATCTGGTTTTGCGGAGTATGGTTAAAGCCAAAGTTGTGCCCCAGTTCGTGCGGCAAAACATTATGGTTCCCTGGGTAGATCCAAGTCATATTGCCTGACATTTCGCCCTGCCCCGGGCCGAACATTCCGAAGTCATTCCTTGGTGGATGAAACGAAGGGTGAAACCACAGGACGGCATAATTCATTTTGAAGGGGGACCAGGTGTAGCTATTGAACGAATCCAACGCTTTCTTTTGTGGTCCCCATAACTGCGTCTTTATGTTCAGCCAACGACGCGCTATCGGCGCGGCTGTCTCGTTCTTTGCGTCCCAGCACCCGTTGCCGTCTGAATCAATGAATGTGCGATATGCTTCGCCCTGGTTATAGAGGCTCAGGTTAGTAGTCCACTCGAATGTTCCGTCCTGCCTAACATTACGAAACTCTGCAATGTAATTAGCTATGTCGTCGTTGATTGTACCATTGTGGTTGTCATCAAAAGGAGGAACGTATTTTGTGTCTCCCCATTGGGCAGGAGAGCCACCACGAAAAAGGCCAAAGATCGTCGGGCGTGGCAGGTTCACTAACGGGCTGCTGGTAATCTGGCCCCCGATAGTTGTCCTGCCCTCGCAATCACTGAACATTGGGTCTGTAACGGGTTGATGCTGTGCCCTCCAGAGCCCGGACGGATAGGTATCCTTGAATGTCCACTCGAACCCGGTACCTTTGCAGAACTCACACTTATCTTTCATCTTCTGGCTTCCATCGCAGAGCTCATAAGGCATAAAATAACCGTATCGTACACCGGCCTTCTTCGACTGATACCACGGCATGAAGCCGTCCCTAACCGGATAGATTCGTGCGAGCATATCGAGCTGCTCAAATACCAGGTCACGATCTGTCTTCGGCACGCTCGCCGAGAAAAGCTGCGCTTCGACAGGCCTAATCAACAGGTTGATCGATTTTGTCTCGCTGAAGTTGAAGTACTTGTTCGTACAGGGGACTTCCAACAAGGATGGCCACTCCTTGGCGGCAATCCACACCTTAAACCGCATAGTATACTCGCCGGGCGTATCTACTGCCTCCGGGGGAATCCAGAAGTGAATGCCTGCCATCTGCGCCGGTGAATCGAATGAGCTCAACTGGGAACTGTACTGCTCTCCAAAGAAGGTGTCCACCAGTACGTCAGACCAGCCGACCTTCCGATAGAGGTTCATGTCAACGTAGCTTACGAACGTGGGTGCGCCAGTAGCAGTACGGGCATCAATACGTATGCGAACGATCGTGAACTTTCCGGCCACAAAGGGCTCATCTATGTCACAGGCAACTTGATGCATGATACCGCGCTGCGTGAGGTGGAACTCGGCCAGTTGGACCGTTGCTGGGGGACCATAGTGCAGTGTGATCGAATTGCTGTTTATATTGCCGGCTGGGTCTTTGGCCACCGCTGCAATTGGATTACTTCCCGGCACAAGATTCATACTATGCCTGAATGTGTATTCTGGTTTCCCACCGGTTCCGGTATGAGGGGTCAGCTTAACGGGTGCGCCGTTGATTTGAAACTTGGCGATCGTGCCGGAATTGTCAGTGACGGTTCCAACCAGCACAATCGGGCTACTGGCGACAAGCTGGTTGTCTTGGTGGGAGGTTATCTTAACAACAGGTTTCTGATTATCCGTGCAGGTTCCGGTACCGATCTGAAAAGCCAAATCGTCAATCGCCTCCGGCGTACTCGTCGGACCATAATCGAGCACTACGGTTTGGGTGGTTTCCGTTGGATCCAGCACCTGAAGACCAGTCATGAATTGTGGACTCGGGGTCGCCTGTTTCTGGCCGCGAAGTGTGCCATTACAATCGAAAAGGGATATCGTGGCCTTACCAACATAAGCGCAGTCGGTGATACAGCCAAGTTGCATACCAACACTAGCGATTGGCTTATCGAAGCGAATTATCAGCGGTACATTCTGACTGGTAAAAAATTCACCGCCATAACTATCATTTTCCAATACGTTAGGGGCTGATTTGGCCGAACTGGTCTTTACGATTTGGGGACTGGCGCAGTAGTAGCCTGGCGTTACGTAGTCATTTACAAAGTGAACACCATATTGGGCATAATCGTCGTCAACGCGCCACCCGTCCGGAAGGTCGTCAAACTTTATCCATACGGTCTGCTGCGCTTGAGCCGCTGACCCGCCCCAGCTTAACGGCAACACGACGATTGCCGCCCAAAGTGCGATCCAACTTGCTCGTTGTGTTCTCATGATAGCATACCTCCTTCCATTTGTCCTTATCTTGAGAAAATCCTGTTAATTGAATGCCATTCAGGTATTTTCCTCCAGAAACCGCATTAATGATCAAATTATAAAACCACATGAGTCCCTTGCAAGACAAAAAGAAATTTTCCAGGCCGGCGCATAAGAATTGAGCCCTAAGAAACGGTCAAATATTCGAGTTGGACTGTTTTTCTTAAAAGCGCCTAGCCCAGCCTGAACTGAGCAAACAACCTACCTAACATGGATTTCTGAAAGTCCAGCACACTGGTCTGCAGACAGGCAGAAAAGAGGCAAGTCGTTCGACTTGCCTCTTTCATTCCAAGCCATCTATGGTGACGCCCTATTGCCTCAGACATAACAAATACTAAGGTCTCAGGAATCACGCGCTTCGATACGACGATTCAAAGGGCAGTATTGCTGCCCAATGTTCCGTCGCCACCGGAAGGCATGCTGCCGGAATGGGGAACGCCATCCCCGCTATCCTCATACCAAGGGGTCTCCGGTCGCGTGTCCTTGGATGTTGCATAATTAAACGCTTCAACCATAGATACTTGCCCATCCTTATTCGTGTCTGCATCCACTGTTTTGCCATCTGGGTCCGCCCCGTTGACGGCACAGGTGGAATAGTAGGAGAATTCGTCGTAGTCGTAGGGATACATAGCCTCGGAAAACTCATACTCTCCTGCTGCCGACATGATCACTCTCTTGGTGCCTCTCATGTCCCAAATAAGGCCGCCGCTGAAGCACTGTTCCATGACAATTACCATCCTGTTATATTTCAGATTGGCAAACATATTGGGAAAGGCATCATCAAAAATCGAGCCTCCCCAACTGCACAACTCCTCATCCCAGGCAACTTGATCAAATTTGTCACCATCGCCGTTGAGGTCCATCTTGTAATCTGCCTCCTTCAAGACATCCGTAGCAGGCTCATCTCCACCTGCATCATATCGCCCACAATATTTGCGAGAAGCAGGCAGCGGACTGTAGAGATCGTCCTTCTCAAAACCTCCACCATGGTTCGTTGTAAATACGAAGATGAGCTCTGGCGTCCATATAAGTGCTTTCAATAGATTGAAAACCTTTTGCAGATTGGCCTGAGTAGCGGAGTAATGCACTGGTATCTGCGTATCGGTCTTGCCCGTTGTTGGATCTTTGGGTTGCTTCCCATCTGCGTATAGAACGGTGATGTTCCCAGCCGAATATCTGTATTCATTTACCAAGGTGCTGTACATAAACTTCAGGTCGTTCCAATAACGAATGTGATTGTTTGCTGAGTCAATACCTCCACTAAACAGAATAGCGTAGCAGTTCGGTTGTAGAATCGCAGGGAGAATATTATATAGGATTATCGTGGGATTGTACCGTTCCCGCCTTTCCAGCAACTCGTAAGCAGCAACCTGTATTGCAACGTACTCGCCCACGTAATTATCTGGGTCATCAACCGGCTTGACCGGACCCGTCACCCTCAATTTTGCTCCGCCGTACACCGCGGGGTCGACTTCCCAAGCGTTATTGCCGACCAAAACAATGTATTTGTCTTCAGGCATGGGCATATTCACCTTGACTATGTCCAGGTCGGTAACCAACATAGGCAGCGGGTCACGGACGAAGATTCCTTCTACCGTGACGATCTCGCCAATATACTTTTCCCACCCAGGACTTTTTAGACCCCCAATGGTTAGCTCTAGTCTCGGACACGTACCTGGAAGATCCGCGTCTTTCTTCTTCCAGTTGCTTACAACTCTTGCAAGGTCCTTGCCATAGACTCTGTACTTGAAGACACCCTCACCCTTGTGGTCAATATCGGCACAGGGGTTCAGAGTTGGGTCGTCGATCTTTTTCTTCCAGTTCGCTACTATCAAAGCAAGGTCTTTGCCGTAGACACGGTACTTGAAGATACCCTCGACGCCGCCATCAACGTCACCGTCGCACTGATACTTTTTACACCAGCAATCCGGCTTGCCTAATGCTAACCAGTCTTGGTAGCCCGGGTACGTTGAGGGGAAACACTCTGCCACCGGTGGGGCCACCAATTGCAGACCATCGGAGTCCTGGATCATCCCGGCGCCGCCCATCTTCAGTAAGTGCCAGGACGGGTCAGGCTTACCAGTGGTCCGAGAGATGCCTCGGCCGAAAAGCTCGAAGAAGGACCCGCCGCCACGTTCGAACATTACCGCTCTAAACTCATAGCAGCCCGAAGCCGAAAACTCGATCTCTCCAGCCGTAAAACTCCAGCCGGTCAGCACGTCGGTGATAAGCTGATCGCCAACGATGACAGCACTTGGATCGCTACCGGGCACAATACTCTTCCACTGATGCCCGAATATGCGAATCAAAGCACCATCATCACTATTGAAGCCGATCTGATAGGTCCCTGCCATGGGAATATCCAGCAGTCCCTCAACCATCACGGCGAAGTCGTTGTCGTCGCCAGCCTTGTTGTTAGGGAAGACCAGGTCCGCCGGGAAGGAACCCGAGACGTCCGGGTCGGCCGCGCCATCCTCCGGATCACTGTGGTTGACAACCACGTAGCCGCGGATCGAGTTTGTCCCCCGCTTCTGGCCTTCTGCCAGAGCATCGAGAGCATCCTGGACACTGTCGATCTGACCACGGGACCATGCACCGGGTCGGCTGGCCGTCATGATGACCTCGTTGCAGAAGCCTGGGATATGAACCGTGCCGATGCTCTTGTGCCCGACCAGGCGGAAAACATCCTGATTGAAGCTGGTATGGGCGCCCTTGGCAGCATATAACTCTACCGCCGCATCGCCCCCACCTTCGTGATAGGTAAGCCAGAAGGGATGGGCGCCGGCTGGCAGGTCAATCACTCCCAGCGTGTCGGCGGTGGCACGACCGCCGTAGAACCGCAACGCAGTGCCACTTGCGAAATTCACAAGCTCACCGTTGACCGCCGACGTGAAACTGTGTCTGGGGAATTGCAGCGTAAAGCCGTCGTCACTGTTGACCCCAAACGTCCACTCGCCGCCCTGGCCCGGCGGGATCCGAATAGTGCCCCTAGCTATGAGGGAAAGGTCGTCTACAGAGCCTTGCTGCCTGTAGCCCAGGTCTACGACGGCAAAGAGAGCGTCGTTGCCGTAATGGCCATTGCCGCCGCTATCCCAGAGGTTGAGCACCGGCTTCCAGTGACCGGCGATGCTCCCTGTGCCCAAAATGAGTGAGGCATAGCAGGCACCTTGGTCATTGATTGGGCCGTTGTCAACCACTTCTTGAATGGCCACGTAACCCTCGCTGCCTGCAGGACTATCGGGCAGCTCAGGCTGTGCGAGAACGGGAGGACCAAGATATGGCCCGATGCAAAAGTCAGAGTATGCGACCTCGATCGGCACACCTTGCTCATGCGAGGTCGTAGCCAAACCCACAAGTATATCAGGCGGCATCGCTACCTCGTGAGAACTGGAAGCCATCCACTTGGTCGGTGGCATCTCACCGCCGATGAGATATGAACCTGTGAAGGTATTGTCCACACGGTCCAGCCTCAACCAGACCGTGTCGCCCGGTCCGTAGCCGCCACCCAGCGGATTATTCCACGACTCCCCGTTGGGGATGTCGCGGCCCTGTAGAGCCGCTCCCTGTTTCACCGAGCGGATGGCCATCGTGTGGGGCGAACCCGGTTCAAGGTTCTGTCGGGCCATGATACCTGCCTTGCCCCACTCGTGCGCCGTGCCATTGCGCTCCATGCTTTCGACCTCAACGATGGCCGTGAAATCGCCGGAGACCGGGATTGATCTGTAAGCGTAATAGAACTGATCCGCCGTACCCCAGATGTCAGCCCCGCCAGCCGTGATAACGTAGTCGCCCGGCTGGGGCCCGGCAGCGACGTTTCCTTCCGGCAGGGACCCATTGATGTCCGCACTAAGCCACCCAGCCGGACCGGAGCCCGCCTGCGCAAAATCAGCCATCATCCCAGGTAACCCAACGGTGAGTATCAACACCCAAACCAGAATTGCTGAAGCTCTTTTAGTTTTCATTGTTTTCCTTCTTCAAAAGGTTATTGTTTTGACAGTGCGCTCTGTGCGTACCTTCACACGCTTAGCCTTATTTTGACAAGATTCCGCTAATTAAATGCCATTCGGATTTTCTCCTCCAAAAGGTCATTACAAATAAATAATAACACTAAAGCACCTGCCTACCCCTTGTCAAGAAAAAAGATTTTTGTGGGCCCTCCATAGCGGACCTTGAGCACGAGACATCGCCCTTGCCGGAACTGATATTGGCAGAATCGAGCTCGAGCAGGAAGGTCAGAATTGATCCAGAAATCGCAGGTCGTTTTCGAAGAATAGGCGGATGTCAGTAATGCGATATTTGCGCATAACATGTCTTTCGACTTGCCACTTCTGTTGCAAGTCTTCTGAGACAACGCCCTTTGGAGGCCAAACTCCAAGACTATTCTGGTCTTGGGCAATTGCCCGGCAGCTTGTCGTCCGTTTTCTTCCAGTTCGCAACAATTATACTCAAGTCCTTGCTATAGACTCTATACTTGAAGACCGTCTCAGCTTTGTGGTCAATGTCAGCACAGGGATTCAGTAGTGGGTCTTCTATTGTTCTCTTCCAGTTCTGGACTATCAAATTAAGGTCGCCGCCGTAAATACGGTACTTAAAGACAGTCTCAGTTTTACCATCGGCGTCACCATCGCACTGATACCCGCTGCCGTACGGCGGTGCGCACCAGCACATGGGCTTGCCCAGTGCAACCCAGTCGTTGTATGTCCGATAGTCTGCTGGGAAGCACTCACCCGCGGTACGCCGAGTCAGCCGGATGTCATCGATATAGATTCTGCCGGTCCCGCCAGGCTTGGGATTCTTGGGGTTGCCGACGCCAATATACATCTTCTTAACCGCCGCCACGTCCACGCCCGCCGCTCGCAATCCCGCCAGAGGGATGTCCCACCACTTCTTCCATTGTGTTTTAAGCACCGCATTTGCATCCGGGGGCGTCACCACCGCAATTCGCCCGGCACTATGCTCTATCCCCACATACAGCGGGTCCCGCCCGTTGTTTCGCTCGCCGCGGAAGTACAGCGTCAGAGTGTCCGCCCCCTCAATCGTTCAATCCTGAGGTGTGTCCCATGTTCGCTGGGCCTCTGAGTAATCCGGCACCTCCTCGTTGTAATAGTCCATCGGCATCGACTGCTTGCCGCCATTGATGATTGTCCACTCCGCAAATGGCCCCGCCTACTTGTACGCCGACAACCGGATCAACGTCAAGGACTTTGCAGTCTTAGCTGATAGCTGGCTCGACGAGCAACTCTGGCGATAGTCAGCAATATAGCATTGAGACAAGACCGGAGCCTCCTGCCTACCAGACCAAACCGCCGGTGTGCTGCCCGGCGCAAATGCCAAAATCGCAGAACGTATTTACGCCGGACTCAAGCACCTTGTTAAAGGTGCCTGTCAACCAGAAAGCTACTTTAACTGGCTAAGTACTTACGGCCCCATCGGCCAAGGAAGTACCGGTTGCGCTTTCGAAGGCTCACAGTGTTTCTTTATGTCACTGTCCGACATGCCTTCACGACAGAGGCAGAAGTAGGGTTTTACCAGCATCGTCAAAGGGTAACATTGGACGGCAGGCCCCACTCCCGGGCCCCAGGGACAGTATTTCCAGTAGTGAGTTGGCATCTCCAAGAGATAGAATGGGTAGGCCCCCGTCGAACTGGTCCTCCATGCCGCGTCGGTTCGCGTTATCGCCCAAACGTCAGAACCCTGAAAGTCGTCAGGATCATCGACTGTAACAGGCTTGGCCGGTTGTGATAAGCCAAGCAATTCCTCGATGACGGTTTTCATGGCATCGCCTATAGCCAGCAAGCAGCCTAAGCCATCAGTGCCAACGCATGTTGCGGTCGCCTCAGTGACCTTGCCACCAATCTTGAACGCGGCTTCAAGGGCGTCTGCCTGGTCTTTGACCCAAATCGTTCTTTTATAGTCACGCTCCATCAAGGTGATGTTCACAGACAGTCCCAGCTTGCGGTCGATTTCAACAGATTGCCCTGCGACAGCCGGCCACACGGTCAGCCCGTAGTCTTGAAGATCTTTGAGCCCTTGGAGGGTTTTCGGTGGGTCCTCACCATAGCCATCCAGGTCCGGTTCCCAGTCCGCATACTTCGCCAATTCAAGGTCCACACCCTCCCCGCAGCACCACGTTTGTGATCCGTGTTCGAGCATGCCCTTGTCCGTCATGCCGTTCGTCCATGTGAAGACCAGATAAGGCTCCTCCCCCCACCCATATTTATTATCATCATAGAACTCGTTGTTTTGGTAGAACCATTTGCCGGAGATGAAGCTGTACCACCCCTTCCCACCGTATCCTGAGTTGTTCAGGATTTTCATGCCCATCCAGTGGAGATTATATCTCAAGGGACACCCGTCTGGCTTGTCACCCCATTTCAGCGGGCAATTATCGTCTTTATCGGGGACTCCATCGTCGTCAAGATCTGGGCAGCCCTCTGTCCACAATGAGGCTTTGCCTGCATGATCAAGTGGGCATTTGTCTAACTTGTCGGGTATCCCGTCACCGTCACTATCTGGTAGAGGTGGAGGCGGAGGCCAGCCGATCGCGTAGTAGGAGCATGCGGTGTTCGAAGGGCTCGATTCCAGTGGACCTGGTGGCTGCCCTCCAGGGGCAAAGACACTGAAGGCAAAGGGACTGTACTTGAAGGCCACGACCGCGTAGCAATACTGATCATCCCCGTCTGCGGGCGCGCTTAGAGTATCGACGAAGGTCGTGACGTTTGGGCCAACCGACGAGACGACTTGTGGTTTTCCCCCTGCTGCCTTCAACGCACGGTAGATGAGAAAACCATCCTCGTCATTTGAATTGTCCTGCCACGACAGCTCGATGTGGTACTCAACAGGCTCCCATGAGGACTTGTTCTTTGCCACCAGTGAACTAGGGGCAGCAGGTACTCCTCCCGCGCCTCGCAGCGTCGCCGACAGCTCACTGAGCCGCTCGCTAATGAACCCGAGATTCAACGGTTCGGCGACCTCGGAGGTCAACGTAACAACGTCTGCGTCATACTTGTCATATCTTCTTTCCAGTGGAATCGCCTTGTAGTTCTCCAATGCGCGTCGGAGGAATTCTCGGCCTGCCGGAGACTCATCCAGTATCGATTTGATATCTATGTCCATCTGGGTCTTTTCTGGGACATCCAAGAAGTAACACTCTAGGAGTCTGTCCGAGTAATTGTTGAGTGGGCGTTAGAGGATGTTATAATAGTTCCAAATGTTGCTAAAGAATAACAAATTTTGGAGACTCAAGGATGAGTAAGACCTATCGGCCTTGGAACCCAAATCAACAGTGGCTGCTTCCGCCATCCGTACAGGACTGGCTGCCAGAAAACGACCTGGTCTATTTTGTGCTGGAAGTGGCGGGCGAGCTGGACATCTCTGCCATTACGCAAAAGTATGAACAACAAGAACGTGGCTATCCGCCATATAACCACCGCATGATGGTGGCTCTATTGTTTTATGCCTACTGTCGAGGCATCTACAGTTCCCGCAAGATAATGGCCGCCTGCGAGGAAAGGCTGACCTTCAGGGTCATTGTGGGTGATGATATACCAAACTGGCGGACGAACAGTTCCTTTCGCAAGCTGCACATAAAAGAGTTGTCCGCCTTATTTGTTCAGATCTTTCGGCTTTGCCAGGCAGCAGGTCTTGTGAAACTGGGACACATTGCCCTGGACAGTACCAAGGTCAAGGCCAATGCCTCTGGTCATAAGGCGATGAGTTACGGCCGGATCAAGCAAGAAGAAAGACGTCTCAAAGAACAGATTAACCAATTGCTCTAGGTGCTGAAGCTGAGAGAAGCAAGAAGATAAGCAGTACGGCAGCGATTGTCGAGGAGACGTATTGCCGCAAGAGTTAGCCCGCCGACAAAGTCGTCTTGCCCGCATTCAAGAGGCGAAAAAGGCCAAAGAAGCAGAAGCTAAGGAAGCTGCCGAGCAGGCCCAAAGACAGCGCAAACAGGAAAGTTTCAAAGAAGATGAGCAGGTCTGAGCAGCAGGAAACCCAGAGCTGTTTCAGATGTCCCGGAGGATAAAAAGCAATACAATTTCACTGATCCTGAATCGAAGATAATGAAGGTTTCCAACAAAGGCTGGGACCAATGCGTCAGTGCTCAGGCAGCGGTGGATAGCAAAAGGCAGATAATTGTAGCCTGCGATGTCACCTAAAAACAAATGACAAACAACAATTCGAGCCGATGTTGGATAAGTCACAGCAAAACGTAGGCGAAGATAAAACCATCAAGGCCGCTTCGGCAGACAGCAGCTATTATAGTGAATCGAATGTCAAATATGCAGAGGGCAAAAAGATAGATGCATATATTGCCACTGAGAAAATCAAGCACAGCGACCCCGTGGCGGCATGTCCACGTGGGCGGATGCCGAAGGATTTAACGGTTAAGCAGAAGATGACCAGAAAGCTTCGCACGAAGAAGGGCTGTGAGACATATTCTAAGCGCAAAAGTATTGTGGAGCCGGTGTTTGGTCAGATCAAACGAGCCAGGGGATTTGTTCAGTTTTCGCTTAGGGGGCTGGAGAAGATGCGAGGCGAGTGGGCCATAGTTTGTCTGACGCATAATCTGTTGAAGCTATTCAGAGCACAATATGCGGTTGCCGCTTAATAATAATGATGGATATAGCTGCTTGATAGTGTCTAAGCTGGTCGAGGATGAAAAAATATTTTGCCGGTTGGTCTGTGCTGGGGATTTCTATACTGACGATTAAGCTTTGAAAGCTCAAAGCAACAGAAAATCACCATTGTAAAGGTTTACTCGGACAAACTCCTAGGGAGAAGTTTGCGGGCATAGTATCGTACGGTGTTCTACACGATCACCCAGAAGTTACGATTGACATTAACGGCATTACCATAGACGGGCACCGAATTATCTGGTTCGAACCACGTGAGTTTCTCTGCTACGAGAACATTATTGGTTCTTTGAGTTTGGCTCCAACATTGATTCTGTTTTTGTATCTGTTTAGCGCCCTATAATAATCATGCTCAAGCACCCATTTCGCCGATAATGGCTTTATGAGCCAAAATATTCACAACCGATGTCCTAATTGTGCTCGGCTCGAAAGGAAAATAGCTGTTTTGCAAAAGCGAGTGGCACAACTGGAGCAATTGCTGATAGAAGCAACGCGAGCTAATAAACGCCAAGCTGCCCCTTTCTCCAAGGCAAAACCCAAGACAAATCCGCAAAAACCAGGCCGAAAAGCTGGCCCAAATTACGGCACCAAAGCCCATCGTCAGCCTCCCTCACCGAGCAGGAGATAGACGAGTTTATCGAAGTGCCTTTGCCGGATGAGTGTCCTGACTGTGGCGGCCCGGTGGATGACCAAGAAGTGGTACATCAGTTCCAGGTGGAAATCCCTCGTCGGCCTATCTATATACGCTTCGATGTTCATGTGGGTCGCTGTAGAGACTGCGGCAAGCGGATACAAGCACGCCATCCCCGCCAGTGTTCTGATGCCCTCGGTGCGGCTGGCTGCCAAATAGGACCTGATACTCAATCGATGGTCGCATCGCTCAAGAGTAGGTATGGCCTCAGCTATGGCAAGATATGCGCAATCCTTAAAGACCACTTTGGTATCACGCTCAGCAGAGGTGGAGCTGTGCAGGTGGTCCATAGAACCGCCAGAAGAAGCGAACCAGTCTATCAAGCCATCGGCCAAGTGGTTCGACAAAGCTCTGTTGTTTATCCCTAAAGACCGCCTGGAAAATCGGCGGCTACAACCAGTGGCTTTGGACTTTTGTCACAAAAGATGCCACCTTTTATGTCATTCGTCCCAGTCGTGGTCATCAGGTACCGCAACAGATACTTGGGGCTAATTGGAACGGCACGATGGTTCACGATGGCTGGAGTTGCTACAATTTCTTTGACAAAGCCAGGCATCAACAGTGTTTGGGACATCTGTTGAATCGGGGTCAGGAACTGGTGCATAAAGCCATAGGTCGTTTAGGCAATTTCCAGAAAGAGTCAGAGATTTCCTGCACCGGGCCTTGAATTTGCGCGACCGTCGGGATGAGCAGAGTATTAGTGAAAGGGGTTTGGCCGTTGCCCGCGGTCGGTTGGAGAAACGGCTGCACCGATTGCTTGATTGTCAACTGTCGCATTGGGAGAACCGTCGATTTCGAAATCATCTTCTGCGTCATCGCTACGAGATTCTTACATTTCTTTACCAATCGGACATTGAGGCCACCAATTGGCCTGCCGAACAGGCAATTCGTCCAGCAGTGGCAAACCGTAAGGTATTTGGCGGCAATCGTACGCAGGCCGGTGCTCGCGCTCAGGAGATTCTGGCAAGTGTATTTGTTAGCTGTGCTCAACGTGGGCAAGATGCCCTGAGTTATTTGGCAAAGCTGATTTGCTCTCGTCCAGAAGGTCGACTTGCCCTTGTTCATTTACTACTGCCAACCCGCTAAACAGATACACTATTTGTTAGCTGGTCGTTGGCTTGTCAACGGTCGTTTCATACAGGGTGGTGGTGAAAAATAACCGGCGCGGGTACGCACAATACGGAAGACTTTCCCTGTTGCAGTTGTGTGAGTCAGAAAGATTTGGTACCTTACTGAAACATGGAAGCTTGGCAGTACTGCTGCCAGTTCTCAAGAGAAATCTCGGCCCGTTAAATTAGGAAGGGTTTAGCCATGCAACAAAGCAATTATCGGCACAATTCGATACCGCTTGCGCACCGTAGTTCAGGCGACGAGCGTTCTGAAACGCCTGCGACAGGGATAAGCCGCCGCGGGTTTTTGGGCGGCATTGCCAACACGGCTGCGGCGGGCAGTCTGATGCTGGCGACAATGTCGCAGGCACACACCGTCTCGACAAAACCGGTCTGTTCCGGAACATCGCTACCCCCCGGCACGGCGCTGCGAATCAAGCCAGTTCTTACCTATCAGATTGAAAAATGGCAGCAGAAAACCAGTTGGCGCAGCTATGGTGGACTCCAAACGCAGGGAAACGTGAATGAGGAGATCAGGAGAATTGAGAGCGAATTGAAAAAACTGGCATCGCAAGCAGAGTTTCCAGTCGAGGTCTTGCCTGTGACCGCGGTGGATACGGAGCAGAAAGCTGCTGAGGCGGCAGGAGCCGATTGCGACGTACTCTTAGTGTATCCAGCGGGCGGCTGGCAGGTATATAAGCTTGCTGTCTCCGGGACGCCGAACATAATGTTTTTACGGCACAAGTCCGACCATCACTATCTCTGGTACGAAATCGCCCATTGGCGGCTTTTGCGGAAAAACGGCGACACATTTGAAGAGCCGAACATGGACGTTGACGACATCGTGGTCGACGACTACGATGAGGTTCTCTGGCGGTTGCGTGCGCTGTATGGGCTTAAGAATGCCAAAGGCACGAAAATGCTCGCGATCGGAGGGCTGGCCGCCTATAGCGAACCGGGCCAGAAGCTTGGGCCCGGGCACGCAAAAGAGGTCTGGAACTATGACTTCAAAATCATTTCTGAGTCGGAATTCGCCCAGCGGTTAGGAAAGGCCCGGGCGGATGAAAACATCATGAAGGAGGCCGAACAGCAGACAGACAAACTGCTCGCACTGCCTAATATCGCTCTTCAGACCGACCGGAAGTTTGTCGTCAACTCATTTCTGGCCTGGCGGGTCTGTAAGGAGCTGATGACCGAATCCGGCGCGACGAATTTCGGCTTTGCCCACTGCATGGGAAGGTCGGTTATCGAGATGCTCGACACGCCGCCTTGTCTGGTGTTAAGCCTGGCGAACGACGAAGGATATACTGCGTATTGCCACACCGATCTGACGCACACTCTGCCTGGTGTGCTGCTGCGTTGGATCGCGAGCAGGCCAACCTTCGTGTGCAATTCGCATTTTCCGCATCACGGCATCTTTACGGTGGCCCATTGTGCCGCCCCCCGAAAAATGAACGGCAGGGATTACGAGCCTACCAAGATTATGACCCATTTCGAGTCGGACTACGGTGCTGCGACCAAGGTCCAGTATACGAAAGGCCAGATCGTCACGGTCATCATCCCCAACCTAAGATGCACGAAGTGGCAAGGGTTCCGGGGGAAGGTTATTGACTCGCCTTCTCATCCGGCCTGTCGCTCGCAGATCGACATAGCGATCGACGGCGATTTTCGCAAGCTGCTTGCTGAGATGCAGGGATTCCACGTACAGGTGTGCTACGGTGATTACCTGCGTGAGGTCGGCTATGCGCTGAAGAGAGTGGGGAGGATCGAGTGGCAGAATTTCAGCTCGCTTGCATGATCAGCGTCGCCTGTCATGTCTCGCAAGAAAGGACAGGGTCCCCGCGCCCCCGCAAGCGGAAAAGGCTGACAGTGTTTCCGACTGCCAGCCCTTTGCCTCTTCATATCACGACAGTATTGCTCTTAGCCGAACGGTTACCATCATCGTGCTGTGGAAGATCGTCGTGGCTAGACGGGCACAAAGGATGCGCCCACGATAGAAGGACACCGACATCATTTCAACTACGGGGCAACTTGTGAGCCGCCATCCCGCTTTCTTACTATACCTGGAGGATCATGTCGGCGATATACATAATGCTCAATCAACCTTCTAACCTCGCTATGCCGCGGTGTCTCCTCTTCATTGAGGGCCTCGGTCGCTCTTTCGAGACGGCTGAGCTCTGTTTGGTGTGACTTGCGTAACAAGACTAGACTCCCGTGCCTTATCTGGGGAATATGCAGATCCATCATTAATTCCGTGTCTTCGCCATGCCCGTAAATATGTTTGAGGAATTCTCTCTTAGCAAATGTCTGCAGGAACGCCATCTCCAAAATGATTATCTCCTGTATTGTGAGCAGTCCATCTTCAACTCTCTTTTGTAGCTGAGTCCTGCTTTCTACACCAAGCATATAGAGAATGTGTCTCTATGTCCTGCATGGTAATACCTTGGTCTTGGTGGTTTCTTGCAGCGTATTTCTTTCACAACTCAAAAAGACGGTAAGCATTCTCTGCGCCTCACTTCTTAGATGAACCTGTTGTTGCCTCCGCACGAGCTCAAACTGCCAAGCATATGCCTCATCTAGCCGCCTGTCGGTCCAAACAAAGGAACCAAGATTTCTGGCCTCCTTAATAGCTGCCTGCTGAATTGTTGGCAACGTCTCCTCATTTAAGACATCAGGAACCTCAGGCGCTTCTTCAGCCGAAGAGGCTGCTACTTCCTCTGCAGAGGCCGTTGCTTGCTTAGAAGGCGCTGTTGACCTTCCTGCCCTAAGGTTTCTCATAAATTGTAGAAAGGTAGCTGCAAGTTCTCGATGCTTCCCTTTTTTTGCAAAGCGGCTAAGTAACTTCTTCCAAGCTCTATAATGCCTGTCATCCTCAAAGTACTCTCTGATATCAACTGCTAAACCCGAAGCGACGCCGGCTTCAATACTTTCCTCAGTAATTGTCTTTATGCCCTTTATCGCTGAAAACATATAGTCTTTGTATCTCGCTGCGTTGCCTGCTCTAAATCTTCGTAACCTCTCAAGAGTAATCCTTATGTTATCTAGCATTAGATCATTCACCGTAAGAACATTGGAAGGAACTTGCTCCGCTTTGGTGAATTCGGCAACCTCGGTCAGTCCTGTCAAAAGAGCTCCATCAGCCGCCCCTTGTTTTGAATTTGCGCTAGTGCCGTTTCCAGTAACACAGTTTCGTGTTTGAAGCTAGGATTGTAATTATATCTGAATAAGGAAGTTATGTCAGTACAATATCAAGTAAACAAGAGTTCTCCGCCGAT
>Ga0315312_1001190_pt1 | contig 21664 bp, 15 predicted proteins | sample TDP7_MG_FD_203629 | JGI IMG/M metagenome (GOLD analysis project Ga0315312, IMG submission 203629) | Freshwater sediment microbial communities from Lake Towuti, South Sulawesi, Indonesia - TDP7 | ecosystem: Environmental > Aquatic > Freshwater > Lake > Sediment | place: Indonesia: South Sulawesi... | reverse complement strand
TGATCTGATGACCATTTGCCACGAAATCGGAAACGATGGATACTTTGGAAGTCATTGATCTGTCCCTATGCGCGCCTGCTCTCTACTCGACGGTGAATTCCTTTATGGAACGTTCTTATATAAAGGATATTTTTCCTTCAGTTTCTGGTGGACAATTTCAGGGACCAGACCGCGCACAGAGCCTCCCAGGGAGGCCGCTTCTTTGATGATCCTCGAACTGGTGTAAAACCATTTGAAGCCGGTCATCAAAAAGATGGTGTCAATTTTTCGGTTAAGCTTCCGGTTCATCAGGGTCATCTGGAATTCATACTCAAAATCTGAGAGGGCCCGCAAGCCCCGGACGATGACGCTTGCCCCCTGCTGCTCTACGAAGTCAACCAACAGTCCTTCGAAGGCCGCCACCGTTATTCGAGGGTCGTTCTTCAAGGCTATCCGGATCATCTCCAAACGCTCTTCCACGGTAAATAGCCCAGCCTTGTCGGGGTTATGAGCCACCGCTACGATGAGTTTGTCAAAAAAATGCAGGGCCCGTTCCACCAGATTGACATGGCCGTTGGTAATCGGGTCAAAAGATCCTGGATAAACAGCAATTTTTTCACTCATGGGAAACCTCTTGGTTTTTATTGGGACGCAGATTTTCGCTAATTAGGTAAATTAAAGTTAAAGAATGCAAATTTTAGGCACTTTAGCGCATTTTAGGACTCCTATTTCTTACTATTAACGTGCAAAATCTTGAAATTTTATTAAGCAAAAACTCTGCCCCTCCACCCTTACCCTCCCCCTCGCCCTGTACCATGCTGGTGCAGGGCTCGAGGGGGGAGGGCTTGCCCTGTGGAGTAAATTCAACTACTCCACAGGGTAAAGGAGGGGGTGGGTTTGGTTGCGGCTACGCTGTGCTGTGTTCATCTGTGTCCAAATTGGAAATTAGAATCGAGCGATTCTTTTTCGAGCCGAAAGAATGAAACCTGTGTACTTCCATATTTTCGCCAGTCAACCTTTTGCAAGGGAGAGATGGCCTCGAGCACCTCACTGGGCGAGTGCTCGGCAACGATCAGGGCGCCGGGCGCGATGATGGAACTTCTGGAAAGAGACTCCAGAGTCCGGCGGGCCAATCCCTTTCCATAAGGGGGGTCAAGGAAGATTAGCTCGAAGGATTCTCCCCGGGCTTCCAATAAATTTAATCCGGCGTAGACCTCCCGGCCCAAAACTTCTGCTTTTTCATCTAAGCGGCAATTTTCAATGTTTTTGCGCAAAGCACTCCGGGACCTTGCGCTTCCTTCGACGAAGACGGCCCTTCTCGCCCCCCGGCTCAAGGCTTCAATACCCAAGGCGCCGGTCCCAGCAAAAAGGTCCAAGACTTTCTGTCCCCGAAAACAATCCTGCAGGATGTTGAAAATGGCCTCCTTTACTCGATCGGAAGTGGGGCGGAGGCTCAGGCCCTTCAAGGAAAAAAGCTTCTTGCCCTTTAAATTCCCGCTGATGACCCGCAAAAAAATGGTTTCCTTTTATATCCCCCTCCCCTTCACCCTGTGGAGTAGCCGAACTTACTCCACAGGGCAAGCCCCCTCCCGCCAGGGGAGGGGGAGAATAGGGGAACGCCTCCATCTCTTTCTTGACGGGGGAGAATAGGGGGCCCCCCCTGGAACCTCCTCCCCCTTAATGGGGGAGGGTAGGGTGGGGGTGCTAATATCTTTAAGGCGATTGATTTTAGCATGGCGAGTCAAGTTGTCAAGAAACTAAAAGCACCTGCCACCCCCAGTTTTTAATCAGTGCTCAGCTCATGTTTGACTCGGGCGCAGGGAAGATGCCCGCAGCCTGCATCGGCGGGAAAGGACTCTCCTGAAGGATTCTCCCCTGCCTTCCGCAAAAGGAGGCGGGGCGACTCGATGGCGCAACTGCTTTCCTTTTGCCATCGGGAGCCCCGGCCCGTACTCAGGAGCAACGACTGCCTTATGCGGGCGAGGACAGCGGCCTTGCGCCTGAGTCCGCCTCAGGTCTATCAAGAAATGATTTCCCTCCCTCTGTGCTCTGCTATATGCGCTTTAGCGTTCTATTCCTATTCTGCTCTCGATCCCTTTCCTGTAGTAGTGTTTCTTTTCTTTCATCTCCGTGACCAGGTCGGCACAGCGGAGAACCTCTGGCTTGGCCCATCTTCCAGTAAGCACCAGCTCAATGTTTTCTGGCTTATTTCTCATCAAACTCAAGAGTTCTTTTAGAGGGATGAGTCCATATAGGACAGCCACATTAATTTCATCCAGGATGACCAGGTCGTATTTCTGGCTTTGGACAGAGCGCTTGGCCAGCTCCCATCCTTTTTGAGCTAAGCGTTTGTCTACGGGATGAGGATTTTTCTTATCTACAAAATGCTCTCGGCCCGCAGGCACGATGGTCAAGTAGGGGGATAGTTTCTTAGCTGATTTCAATTCTCCGTAAGCAATCCCACCTTTTAGGAATTGAATGACCAGCACTCTGAATCCGTGCCCCACGGCTCGCAGAGCGAGTCCCAGAGCGGCAGTTGTCTTTCCTTTCCCGCTCCCCGTGTAAACCTGGACCAAACCCTTGGGGAATTTCTTTTTGCTCATTAATACCTCAGAGATTCTTTTCTTCGCATCTATGTATTTGCCATCTTGTGATAGGGAGATAAGGAGATCGGGGGATGGGGATCGTAACTTTTATTCTGCCTATCTCCCTATCTCCCCATTTCCCCAATTTTCCCCTTACCCCTCACGCCTCACGCCTTCCGCTCTTTTCATATTTTCAGTTCCAATATAACAAATCCCACTATTGCAGCCAGTACCCAATAATCCCGGGGGCGCATCTTCAGCTCGTGGAGGTGAGTGCGCTTGGCTCCGCTCACATATCCGCGGGCCAGCAAGGCAACAGTTAGGTCATCCGCCCGCTTGAAAACGCTGTGAAAAAGCGGGGTTAAGATGGGTACGAGGTTTTTAGCTCGACGAAAGAAGTTACCCGATTCGAAATCTACCCCGCGGGCGCTTTGGGCTTTGATGATCCGGTTCGTTTCACCGAGGAGAATCGGAATGAACTTGATGGCCAGCATGGTCATCATGGAAAAATCTTCCACGGGAACGTGGAAACGTTTCAGTGGGGCGATGAGCTTCTCCAGGCCGTGGGCCATTTGCAGCGGGGAAGTGGTCAAAGTCATCAGGGAAGATATGAAAATGGCCAGAAAAAGTTGGGCGGCTACAAAAGCACCTCTTTCCACTCCTGTCCAGGTAATGTTAATGAACCACAGGGGAAAGAAGGGAAGGGAAGGCCCCGGAGTGAAAAAGAGGTGGACAGCAGCCGTGAAGAGAAAAAGCCAGAAGAAGGACCGCATCCCGCGAAAGACGTAAGACCACGGAAGACGTGAGAAGATCAAAGCCAAGAAGGAGAAAGCCCAGAGCAAGATTAGGGCCATGAAAGTCTTGATCAGGAAGGCAACGATCATCAGGAGAAGCAGGGAGATGAATTTGGTACGTGGGTCGAGGCCGTGGAGGAAAGAAATCCCGGGCATGTATTGCCCGAGGGTGATGTCCTGTAAAAACTTCATGCGTAAAGATTAGCTTCCAAATCCCCCCATCCCCTTTTGAAGGTGTGAAAAAATTGGAATATTCCCCCTCACCCTACCCTCTCCCGCCAGTCGATTAGACCCGACCACGGGGGGAGAGGGTAAACATGTTGAAATAAAAAATAAATTCCCTCCCCCTTGACGGGGGAGGGCGAGGGTGGGGGTGATTGAAGGCATTATTTCACACCTTCAGGGGATGAGAGGGAGACGTTTTTGTTTTTTGCGACTTCATCATTAGATATATTTTTCTATCAGGATTTCGGCGATCTGGACGGCATTCAGAGCCGCACCCTTGCGGACGTTGTCAGAAACGATCCACATATTGATGCCGTTTGGAATGGATTCATCTTCACGGATGCGGCCCACAAAGGTCTCATCGCGTCCAGCAGCGTGGATGGCCAGGGGGTATTCACTCTTGCCAGGATTATCCACCACAACTACACCGGGAGCCTTGGAAAGGATTTCCCTCACTTCCTTGGCAGTCAGCTTTTTCTCGGTCTCGATGTTCACGGATTCTGAATGGCCATGGAGAACAGGTACTCGCACCGTAGTAGCAGTTACCCGGATGCTCGGATCTTCCATTATCTTTTGGGTCTCGTTGACCATCTTCATTTCTTCTTTCGTGTACCCGTTTTCCAGGAAAACATCGATCTGGGGCAGACAATTGAAGGCGATCTGGTGGGGATAGACTTTCTTGTGAATCTCCCGAGAATTATTGAGGATGGCCCGGGTTTGAGTCAAGAGTTCATCGATGGCTTTAAGGCCAGTACCCGACACGGCCTGGTAGGTGGAGACGACGATGCGTTTGATGCGAGCCACGTCATGAATGGGTTTTAAAGCCACAACCATTTGGATGGTGGAACAATTGGGGTTGGCGATGATACCCCGCTTTTTATATTGGGCGATGGCATGAGCGTTAACCTCGGGCACCACCAGGGGAATATCTGGTTCCATACGGAAAGCGCTGCTGTTGTCCACGACGACAGCACCAGATGCGGCGGCTGCTGGGGCAAATTCCAAACTGCGGGAGGCACCTGCTGAGAAAAGGGCTACTTGGATGCTTTTGAAAGAGTCTTTAGTGAGCTTTTCTACTTTAACTGGTTTTCCGTTGAAAGGCAGTTCTTTGCCTTCCGACCGCTCCGACGCCAGAAGTCTGATGGAGCCGACGGGGAATTTTCGTTGCTCCAATACTTTGATGAACTCCAGGCCCACAGCCCCTGTGGCCCCGGCAACGGCCACAGCATAAGATTTTCCTTTCATCATCAATCTCCTACTAAGAAATTCCCTACCTTTTTTGTCATCTTAAATATGGAAAGGGGGAATGTCAAGCATATAGACAGACTAAGGTTAGTTGGAAACGAATGCTTAATGACCGGGTCGACACCCAAGAATCCCGCCCCGCCCAAGGCGGGGGAAAGATCCCCCCTTTTTTTAAAGGGGGGTCGGGGGGGATTTCTGCCTTTAGCCGGCCTGTTATGGTCCGGCAAATAACCTCAACGACAGCATCGCTTTCTTTAAGAATTTCCCTACTGTTAAAACGCAACACTTTCAGGCCCAGAGATGCTAAATACTCATCGCGAATTCTGTCTTGGAGAACGTGAGCGGCTTCCATGTGCTGCGATCCATCGACTTCTACCACCAATTTTGCCCTTGGCGCGTAGAAATCCACAATGTGCTCACCAATTGGTTTTTGCCGATAAAACTGGACATCCAAAAGCTGTTTACTCCGCAAGCGTGACCAAAGGGCTCTTTCGCTGTCGGTCAAATTTTTGCGCAATTCCCGCGCATTGTCTTTGAGATTCGCATTGTACCTCAACATGCTTCGACCCTCTTAAAATCCCCCCTGCCCCCCCTTTTTCAAACGGGGGGATTTGAGTTAGCGCTTAGGCATCGAAGAGGGAGGGGAATATATTTAATGGCATTCGAGGGAAGTGACGGACGCGCAAATCTCCATCAGGTCGGTGTCCTGGCATTTGCCAGTAAAATGAACGAGGAGGGTACGCTTGAGTTCAGGGCAATAGAAGGAAAAACGCAGCGTTTTGGCCGATTTTTTCTTGAGCAGGCCGTATTTTACATCCCCAATGCAATAGAAGGCGGGATGGCCGCCGACCATCCGCGTACCCTGGGAGGTAATCTGCACCCCTTTGGTTTGGAGGTTGTCATGTTTTCCCCGTTTGATCTGGATCATTAAATCCAGGGCAATCCTTTTTAGGGGATGGAAGATGACCTGATCAGTCTGACCAGCTTCCACCCAGGTGAGACCCCCTCCTTGGACGGTGGAATGAATATCCGGCTCCAAGTAACTTTTGGTGATCCTCCAATCTTCAGGCAGAGGAAGGATCAGAAAACAACCTGTTCCGAAAAAAAAATTCCTGGCGGCAATGGTGTGCTTGGTGAGCTCGAGAGGCATGTTGAATCATAGAAGCCGTAGGGGCAATTCATGAATTGCCCCTACAAGGTTAGGTGTTCCTGCAGGAGGGCATCCAGTTGATCCTTATCCTTACCGGTGTATTTTTTTTGCTTATTGATAATAAAGGTTGGGTATCTGTGGACCCAGTGTCGAATGGATTTGTACACTCCCTGGAGGGATTGGGCGTCGATAACTCTGATAAGAATTTTTTCCCGGTATTTCTGGGCTAATTCTCTGATCCAATTGGAAAGAAAAAGGTAATCCTCCTTTAAATCTTCGGGGTATTCATTGAGGTCCCGGTTATCGCGCTTTTCCTTCAGACCTACCTGGTCAGCGACATACTCGCAAGAAAATCAGGTGTCGTAAAGGCCCGGGACCAAGGAAATGACTTCCAGAGTGATTGGTTTCATCATAAACTTAAAAAATCCCTTCAAATCCCCCCAAACCCCCCTTTAATAAAGGGGGGAGAGGGGGGATTTAGTGGTTTCTCTTGCCTATTTGGCACCTCCACCAGGGGCTGGTGCTGGAGCAGGCTCTCTCCTTTCCTTGGTGAATTTGGAAATGGCCGCGAAAGCATCCTTGATCAAAACAGCCGCGCAAGTAACCAGGAAGAGGGCAATCAGGCCAGTGAGCCAGTCCCCGATGGCCCTGTCTGTGGTAATGCCGGGAGTGGTGAAGAAATGTTTGATCGTCCCGTAGGAGATCCAGATGGCCGCAGCGATGGTGGTTACAAAGAGGAAAATCGAAGGATAGAGGGTATACCGGTGATTTTTCTTCTCGTAGGCCAGCCAGCAGGAGGCAATGAGCAGAGCCATGGAGGCCAACATCTGGTTGAACGATCCCCCCAGGAACCAGAGGGTGGCCAGGATTCCGGTGAAGCAGAAGATGCCAAAGATCACCAGAGTAAATACGGTGTTAAAGTGAACGTTCTTGAAGATGGGCCAGAACTCTCCGAGCCACTCAGACCCATAGAGGCGCATGAATCGCACACCCAGGTGGATAAGGGTCAGGCCGATGATAGCGAACATGATGTTTGCAAAAACACCAGCAGTTGCTGCAGGAACCCCGATCGCACCAAAGAATTTGGCCCCCCCCTGAGCAAAAACTAAACCGGCCCCCTTCTTCAAGACATCCGCATATCCTTGGAAGGTTCCGAATGCCGATACGGCGATGATCAGGGCCAGCAGGCCCATTATCATCTCCAGGAACATCGACCCTCCAGCCACGGGCATGACGTCTGATTCTTTTTCAATCATGCGGGCTGTGCCTGAGCTGCTAACCAGGGAATGCCAGCCAGAGACCGCCCCGCACATGATGGTAACAAAGAGCATCGGCCAGAGAGGGTTGGCTCCCCACCACCATCCCCTAAAGGCTGGAAAATCTCCAAAAGAGGGGTTCCAGAAAAGAATTCCCAGGCCGATTCCAATCATGCCGATGAAGACCACCCAGAAGCCCAGGTAGTTGATGGGCTGAGCCCAGCGCCATATGGGCAGGACCGACCCGAAGTAGCAGAAGACCAGAACAGCAATGATCCAGACGAATTTGGCCTGGTCGACTGTTCCGAAGATAATGGGAGGTTTGTCGCCACCACTGATCGCTTTGAAGAGAGCCTGCACCGGGCCAAGGCTGCTGAGGACAACGATACCAAAGAATGTGATGATCACTGTTATCAGAGTGGTAGTGATGATGGGTTGTTTCCATTTATAGATCATCTGGCTGAAGAGAAGGCCCATGAACACCCAGATGATGATTCCCAAGGGACCGTGCGGTTGAGTTAGATTGCCAGCGATGAGCAGGGCGAAAGCCCCGAAGCCAAGCATCAGGTTGAAGTAAATAAAGACGCTGATGAAGGTTCTCGCCCGGGGTGATATCAGGGTGTAGCTCATCCCTCCCAGGCTCATCCCTTCTTTTCTTACGGCCACCATGGCAGAAGTGTAGTCATGGACCCAGCCTATAAATGCCACCCCCAGCATGAGGTAGAGCATGGCTGGAACCCATCCCCAATTAACGGCGAGAGTCGCCCCCACAATAGGCCCCAGGCCGCAGATGGATTTGAATTGGAAGCCAAACAGGACATTCTTGGCGGCCGGCATGAACTCCACGCCGTCCATGTACATCACGGCCGGCGTGGCTTTCTTCGGGTCAGGCTGAACCACTCTGCGATCAAGATGCCGACCATATGTACGATAAACAATGATAATCCACGCAATGCCAATGATCAGAGCTATTAGCGAAGTCATCTTTTTCCCTCCTTCCAGTTAAACCTTGGGAACTTGAACCTCTCTCCCTCGCTATATTCGGGAGAGCGTTAAGCTGTTCCAACGATCCCACTGCTTCCTTTTGGGAGTCTTCCTAAATCCACATCACCTCCTCTTATTCTTGGGAATTGCAGCATCTTTTTCCACATTTTTTCCATATTTTGCACAATTGCAAAAAGATGTCAATAGAAATATAAGAGATCTCTGAAAAAGCTCTCTTTTCGTCATTGCGACCCCGCCTTGGCGGGGGAAGCAATCCCGCTTTTGGCGGGATTGCCAGGTCGTCCCGCGAAGCGCGGGACTCCTCGCAATGACTACAAGCACACTTTTTCAGAGATCTCCGTAAGCCTCCTTCCTCACTTTGGGCAAAAGAACCGCAAAGAGGGCGATAGTTTAAAAAATTTTCGTCTGTACTGCTAACATGCAAACGCCCCCTTTGCTAAAGGGAAGGTGTGAAAAAAGGCCGAATCTCACCCCCACCCTCCCCTCCCCCATCAAGGGGGAGGAGATTTCTTTTTAATTTGAAAATTTTTGCCCTCTCCCCTGGCGGGAGAGGGGAGGGTGAGGGGGAGTATTGAATCTTGGTTGCGGCTTTGGTGCGGTGTGATACATTGTGGTAAAGGCGAAAAATATGGTCAAGTTCTTTTTTTATTTGACATTGGTAGTGGTTAGAATATAATGACAACGGAATAATAATGGGGGGAAAAAAATTATTTTTTTACCCCGACAGGAGGGGCCAAATGGCCAAAGAGGAAGAGAAACAAGAAGAACAAAAAGCGGGATTCTTGAGGAGGTTTGGAAAGGCTGCCCGAGAATTGATCTACGGGATGGCTGTGCATGATACAGCCCGGTTTGCGCTGAAAACGCGCGGAAGCATGGAACACCTTTTTATTCTGATCACCATGGGTGACCTCCTTGGAGTACCCATCTTACCTCCCTATTATTCATTGCGCATCCTGCCGTATGTTGTCCCGCAGATTGCCACCTGGAAAAGGAGGATGCTGCGGGAGAGAGACATCACGGACGCTCTGGCGTAAGGGCAATTCATGAATTGCCCCTACATTGTGGAATAAATTAAGGGGCAGCAAACCGATCTTCTTAACCACCATAAGGAGGTGTGCTATTTCTCTCGCTAACATTTTTGAGCAATATCCCGACCGCAGGTACATCATGTTTGGAGGAAAAGGAGGTCTGGGAAAGACGACTTTCTCCGCAGCCACGGCCTACTATCTGGCCAAGCGGGGGTATAAAGTGCTGGTCTTTTCCGTGGACCCACAGGCCTCGCTGAGTGACATTTTTGAGCGGGATATCTTCGGCAAGGGAGCGGTGGAGATCATACCCAACCTGTTTGCCCAGGAGATTGACGCCGACCGCAGGATCAAAGAATACCAGGAAGAGATCCGCCAGAAGATCCTGGACATGTACGGGCTGGCCAAGATTCCGGGCGAAATTGAAAGCTACATCCAAGCGGCCGCCGCCGAGCCAGCCATGGAGGAGAGTGCTATCTTCGACGAAGTTGTGGACATTGTGGTCAAAGGCGGATATGACTACTACATCTACGACCTGGTTCCCCTTGGCCATGCCCTCTACTATCTTTCCATGGCCTCGGTGTACGATGCCTGGATCGATAAGATCACCCATCTGCGGGAAGAGATGCGCGAGTACGACCAGGTAGTCGCCATTGTGAAGCGGCAGAAGGAGGTGGAGGAGGACAAGATTCTCAATGAGCTGCTGTGGATTAAGGACCGGATCAACAAATCCTCGAGCATCCTTACCGACAAGCAGAAGACGGCCTTCTTCTTCGTCTTGGTGGCCGAGGAGATGATCATCAAGGACACGCAAAAAGCGGCTCAACTCTTCGCCAAGTTTGACGTTCCCTTGAGTGGATATATCATCAACCGGGTGATCCCCCAGGAGCTGAAGAACCAGGAAATCCCAGAATATCTCCGGCATAGGATTACCATGCAGGAGAATTATCTCAAACTCATCGACCAGACTTTCGGGAAGGAAATCCTGGCCTCAGTTCCCGAGATGGAGCGGGATGTTACCGGGCTGACTATGATTGAAAAGATGGCCCGGGCCATGTTTGGCGATGGAGGTGGACGATGAGTTCGATCACGCAAACGATGACCCAATACACTGGTTCTCATTCCAAGCTCAAATACATTTTTTTTGGTGGCAAAGGAGGAGTTGGAAAGACGATCATGGCTGGAGCTGCAGCTCTGTGGTTCGCCCGGGAAGGCAGGAAAACCCTTTTAGCTTCAACCAACCCCGTGCACAGCCTGAGTAACTTGCTGAACCAGGACGTCTTTGGTAAGCCCGCGCTGATCTGCGACGAAGAGCGTTGTTACGCATTTGAGATTGATACCAAAGACTCTATCGAGCGCTCCAAAAAGGAGATCCGGGAGAAGATTGCCTGGTTCCTAAAATTCGCCGACATCACCATCAAGGCTGAAGAATTCGTCGAATCCGCGACCATGAACCCGGCTTTTGAAGAGTCGGCCATGTTTGAAAACATGCTCGACCTGATGTTCAGGGACGAATACGAAATTTACGTCTTTGACACCGCCCCTACAGCGAATGCCCGCCGGCTTCTGGGTATGTCCAAGGTTTACTCCCTCTGGGTACAAAAGATGCTCAAGAGCCGGGAGGAGGCCAAAGTGCTGCGCAAGGCCCTTTCCTATTCCAAGAAGGAAGAAAAAGATCCTTTAATGGATTACCTGATGCAATTCAAAGATCGGATGGGTCATGCCAAGGAGCTTTTGACAGACCCGCAGCTCACCGCTTTCTTCTTCGTAACCCTTCCGGAAAGCCTGCCCATCGCGGTCATCACCCGCTTCATTAAATGGTTCCACGAATTCGGAATTCCGGTGGGGGGGGTGGTCGTTAACGGCCTTATCGAGAAAGAGACCGTCAAGGATGATTCTCCGGAATTCGTGCGCAATCGCGTGAAGATGCAGGACGAGCACATGGAGGAGATCTGGCAGACCTTTGGTAACGGGGTGCGGTCAATCATTCCTCTTTTCGAAACCGAAATACAGGGGCCAGCCATGCTGCGTAGATTAGCTGACAAACTCTTCAGCTGAAGAAAGGGTCCGCACCCTTTCCCTTCCCACCCTTTTCGTTCGGCTGAGCGTTCGACTGAGACTTCGGCGAGCTCAGTCGAGTCGCTCAGGCCGAAGTCTCACGACGAAGCCCTCCCCCTCGGGAGACTGTGTCGCAATGAAAAAAACGAGCTGTCATTCCCGCGAAACCTGTCCTCGCGGAGGCGGGGAGCGGGAATCCAGAGATTTCCTAAATAAGGAAATTCCCCTGGTGGAAAAATTTTCCCAATGATTTGACCTGCCTGGATGCCCGCCCTGCACGATGCTAATGCAAACCCAGGAAGTATCTTGACAATGGACTCCCTCTCCCTTGATGGGAGAGGGTTGGGGTGAGGGTGAGTGAATCGGACGTGACTCTAATCCCCCTCACCCTGGCCCTCTCCCGCGAGGGGAGAGGGAAACGATTTTGACTCAAATTATTTAATGCGTCGTATTAGTACAGGGCCCGCCTCCGCGGGCATGACGAATTAAGACACAGTCTCTATTTGGGGGGAGGGGGGGTTTTCCCCCGCCATCCACGAACCATGAAAATCCCCCCGTGCTCCCCTTTTATCCTTGACCCTCGAGCCCTTTTTATCATTTGACCAACCCCTGAATTTTTGTTAATCTTCATTATCATTAAAGACTGTGAAATAATACGAATACATCAGATAAATGTCATTGCGATCCCGAATGGAGGACGCAGTTGGGGGACCATAAAGCAATCCCCCCCACCTTCTCCCTCCCCCTCGAGGGGGGAGGGCTTGCCCTGTGGAGTAAGGTCGGCTACTCCACGGGGTGAAGAGGGGGTGAAAAGGAGGTAGGCAATATGGGCCAGGAAGTCAAATATTTGGAAGTCCCGGTGGAAAAACTTAGGTGGCGGTGTCCCCCAGAATCTATGCCATTTACCACCACAGATGAAGTTAAACCCTGCTTGGAGATCATCGGGCAGGATAGGGCCCTGAAAGCCATTCGCCTGGGACTGGAGATGGAAAGCCTGGGCTATAACATTTTCGTGGTGGGGTTGGTGGGAACCGGGAGGACTACGACGATTAAATGCCTTCTGGAAGAAATTGATAAGGCGGGAAAGATTCCCGACGACATCTGCTACGTAAACAATTTCAAAGACCCGGATCAGCCCCGGTGCATCTGCCTACCTGCCGGCCAGGGGAAAAAATTCAAGAAGGATCTGGAAGATCTTATCGAATCTTTGAAAAAGAAGATTCCCCTGATCTTCGAGAGCGAGGAGTACCAGAAGCAGAGACGAGAAATCGTAGAAAAACACCGGGATAGGGAAAAAGGAATGGTCAAAGAGTTCGAGAGCCGGGCCAAGAAAGAGGGGTTTGCCGTGGTCCAGGTACAGATTGGACCCTTTACCCGTCCGGACGTTGTACCGGTGGTGGCCGGCAATGCCATGCCCCTCGATCAACTGGAAAATTTGGTTGACCAGGGGCAGTTCCCCAAAGAAAGCTTCGAACAACTCAAAACCAAATATAGTCAATTGAGCACTGAGCTGGAGCAGATCCTTAAAGAAACGCGGAAAGTGGAAAAAGCCATCCAAGATGAGCTGGCAATGTTGGACAAATCTGCCATCTCCCATTTAGTAGAGGATACCATCGGGGACATCCGGGAAAAATACGAACAACCCAGGATCCACACTTATCTCGATGAGGTGAGGGATAACATCCTCGAAAACCCCAGCCGCTTCCAGCCCAAAGCAGAAGCACCGCAGCTCCCCATCCCGGGGTTAACATTGCCCACTCCGGTGGATTTATTCACCGAGTTTCAGGTGAATGTCCTGGTAGACAACTCCGAAACCAAGGGGGCTCCGGTGATCATCGAGACCTCTCCCACCTATCGTAACCTTTTCGGCACCATAGAACGGAACATCGACCGCCTGGGCGGATTTTGGAAGACGGATTTTACCAAGATTAAAAGCGGGTCTTTCCTGCGAGCCAACGGTGGGTATCTGGTCTTGAATGCCCTGGATGTTTTCATAGAGCCAGGGGTGTGGATTGCCCTGAAGCGCACCCTGCGAAACCGCTCGATGGAAATGCAATCCTTCGATCCTTTCTACCTCTTTGCCAGTTCCGCCCTCAAGCCGGAGGCGATCGAGGTCCGGGTAAAAGTGGTGATGATCGGCGATGCTTACCTCTATGAAACCCTTTACGCCGTCGATGAAGATTTTAAGAAGATCTTTAAGATCAAAGCTGACTTCGATTCGGTGATGGACCGGAAAGAGGAGACCCAGCTGCAGTACGCTTCTTTCATCCGTAAGATCTGCCATGACGAAAATCTTCTTCCTTTCGACCGCAGTGGAGTATCCGCAGTAATCGAATATGGCGTGCGCCTGGCCGGTCGCCAGAAGAAACTTTCCACGGAATTTCACCGGATCACAGACATTTTACGGGAGGCCAGCTATTGGGCGAAGAAGGATAAAAGCGATATGGTCACGGAAAAGCACGTAGATCAGGCTATCGCTGAAAAGATTTACCGGAAGAAGATGATTGAGGATAAGATCCAGGAGATGATCGAGGAGGGAATCATCATGATCGACTCCGATGGAGTCAAGGTTGGCCAGGTGAATGGCCTCTCTGTGTACGATATGGGCGAGTATTCCTTTGGCAAGCCCTCACGGATCACGGCCAAGACCTCTATGGGCAAGGCGGGAATCATCAATATTGAGCGGGAAGCTGACCTTTCGGGGAGGACACACAATAAAGGGGTGCTCATCCTCGGAGGATACTTGCGGGGGAAATATGCCCAGGACAAGCCTTTGACCCTGACGGCCAGCCTTTGCTTTGAGCAGTCTTACAGCGGAGTCGATGGGGACAGCGCCTCCTCCACAGAAGTCTACGCCCTTCTATCCAGCCTCGCCGATCTACCGCTGAGGCAGGACATCGCGGTCACTGGCTCGGTCAATCAAAACGGGGAGATTCAGCCCATCGGAGGGGTGAACCAGAAGATCGAAGGATTCTTCGACGTCTGCCGCAGCCGGGCACTGACCGGGAAGCAAGGAGTGATGATCCCTCATCAGAACATCGGAGACCTTATGCTGCGCAAGGATGTAGTGGAAGCTGTAGCGGCGAGAAAATTCCACATCTACCCCGTCCAGACCATCGATCAGGGCATCGAGATTTTAACGGGCGTTCCTGCAGGAGAGAGGAGAAAAGATGGAACCTATCCCGAAGGGACAGTCAATTTCATCGTGGATAAAAAGCTGCAAGAACTGGCCAAGCGGATGAAGGAATTTGAAGCCGAAGAAGAGAAGAAATAAGAAAACGTTCACGACAGAGCACGCAGAGCACACAGAGAAACTGATAAAATTAGGATCATCTCCAAAATTAGTTGAAAGCGAAGGAGCTGGTATATTTAGAATGTCCTGTGATTTCAGGGTCCCGGAAGAAAATCCCGCCTTGGCGGGATTGCTTGCAATCATCAGGCACATATTTCTCGTGTACGGGCGATTCATGAATCGCCCCTACGGGCGGGGGGGTTCTGCCATTTCTCCGAAGATTTCTTATCGGGCCCCCGCTGCGCTTTGCGGATGGCCAGCAGGCAGTTTATGGAGAGCGGATATCCCGCCGATGCTTGCCCTGCACCAGCACGGTACAGGGCTTGCGGCGTAATCTGCCTTTCCTTCCGGGCCCTTGGCAAGCTTTCGTCAAAAATTTGGCCAACTAATTTGGAGATGAACCTAAAATTATAAATGAACAAAAAAGAAGGCAGATTGCCGACGACCTGAACCTTCTTGAAGAGGAGAGATAAAAGTTGAGCGATGATTTGAAGGAAAAAACGCAGAAGACGGCGGAGCTATATTTTGAAGGGGTGCGCGACGAGCGCCCCTATGACCTCTGGCGATCTTTCGATAAAGAGTTGGCCAAGGAAATATCTATGTATTACACCGGGAAGTTGTATGCCCGGGAGAAGATTCCCCACCGCATCAGGCAGTTAATCACCGTTGCCGCCCTGACAGTCCTGGAACGGACTGAAGAGTTAAAGCTGCATTTGCACGGCGCCCTGAATGTAGGGTGCAGTCCCCGGGAGATTGCTGAGGTCATCTTCCAGATGGCCACTTACGGCGGTGTGCCGGTAATGAATTCCGCTCTGAAAGCATTCCGTACCGTTCTCCAGGAGAAGGGACTCTGGCCCCCAAAATAGGCGGTTTAGGCGCTTTTGATTTACTAATCAGTCCATAATTGTATGGACAATGCAGCCTGAATCCACAGCCGTTCGTGCTGAGCTTGTCGAAGCATGAGCGGCTCGCAACGCACCCTTCGACAAGCGTTCGACTGAGCTCACGCCGAAGGCTCAGGGTGAACGGTGACAACAAATGAACGGAAGAAAATGTCTAATCAATTATGGACTCCTTAATAATACGAGCGCAGTGAATTCATTGAAATTTTGCTCCTTCACCTTTCCTCTCTTGATTCTCCTGGGCTGACGAAGAACGGCCTTCAAATTACTGATTCCTTTCCATGAGCATTAGGGAGGTGCGAAGAGGTGTGCAAGAAATCCCCTCGTTCCCCCCGAAGGTGTGAAAAAATTCTGCTCGTGCCAAGTTGCAGAACCTGGCGTAACATGAGATGGCCCTCGCAGCTCCGGTAGCGGGAGGCGCTTCGCTTGGCATCATTAGGCAGTTATTCCTCCCTGGATAAGGCGGGAAAAATCCCGCCTACGGCGGGACTACCTTCTCGGATTGACGGCTGAACCTTCGAGTAGAGTCTTCTCCCGCCGATGCTGCCTGCACTCACCGCCCCCCCTGCCGGAGCCCGACAAGGGGGAGAAGGATCTAATCAATTTTTTCACAGCGCCCCCTTTAAAAAAGGGGGGCGGAGAGGGGATTTAAGATCGGGCGCAAATAAATGGGGAATTTATTAAGCACGGGTAGCCCGGATGCTGGGCTTGCCACCCCCAGTTTTTCAACAGGAAGGGAAATCGTTTCTTGATAGATCCGAGGCCGACTCGGGCGCAGGGCCGCTGTCCTCGCCCGCATAAGGCACTTATTGCTCCTGAGGACGCGCCGGGGCTCCCGATGGCGGAAGGAAAGGAGTTCCGCCATCGAGTCGCCCCGCATCCTTTTGGGGAATGGAAGGGGAATCTCTCAGGAAAGTCCTTTCCCGCCGATGCGGGCTGCGGTCATCTTCCCTGCGCCCGAGTCAAATATGAGCTAATCCTTGATGAAAAACTGGGAGGTGGCAAGGGATGGTGTGGGGCTTGACTCGAGGCCTCGAGGATGGTAAGAGGAGAGGAAAAATGTGGACTTGAAGAAAAGGCTGATTCAAAAAACGTAAAGGAGGATTATATGGAAATTGCTGAAAAATTTGCCAAGTTTGTGACCCACACGGAGTTTCAAGATGTAGACCCCAGCGTGATCGAACACGTAAAGAAGCTAACCTTGAAACAGGTCATGGGACTTCTCGTAGGATCGGGAGCCCCCACCAGTAAGAAGGTCATCCGTTACGTTATGGAAAATCCCGGGAGACCGGAATGCGGAGTTTTTGGATGCGGCTTCAGAGCCGATGTGGCCCAGGCAGCGCTCGCCAATGGTTTTTTCGGGCATGCTTCGGAGATGGAGGATGATCAATTTCCGGGGGGCGGAATCAGCGACGTGACCACCTGGCCCGCTCTGTTGGCAGCGGCAGAGAAATGTAAACTTTCCGGTAAGGAGGTTATTGTCGCTTTGTATGTGGGGCAGGAGATGCAAAACCGAATCGCCTGGTGGGCCTCCGTAGGGACAGACGGCATCGGCATCTGTAACCTCCCTTTTATTGGAATCTATGGGGCCACCGCGAGCTGTGCGAAGGCGTTGGAATTGACCGAAGAACAGACCAAGGCCTCATTCGGATTCGCTATGGTTCAAGGATTGGGCTATATGCACACCTGGGGTACGGATGCCCATTTCTGGGAATCCGCCACAGTGTGCCGCAACGCCGTAGTGAATGCCATCATGGCCAAAAATGGCGCCACCAGTAACCCAGTCATCGAAAAGTGCCTCGACATGCTCACCGGTGGTGACAAAAACATCGAGTTTGACAGAATGATCGCTGGACTGGGCCAAGCCCCCTTCTACACGAATAACACCTGGATTAAAAAATGGGGTTTTTGTTTCTTCACCCATAACTTTGTCGATGTTTTGGGGGATTTAATGAAGAACCATAGAATCAAATATGAAGATATTGAAGAAGTGGTGCTGCACTTCGATGAGTTGAGAAAAGTTGTGGATCGACCAGAGCCGAAAAATGCGGAAGACAGCCGGTTCAGTACCCAACACATATTGGCTTACCAGATGATCCACGGGGAGTGCGGTTTGGAGACCTGTACGGAAAAATCCGTTAAGGATCCCCGTTTGGCCGAGGCGCGGAAGAAGATCAAGGTGGTTTATCATCCTGAATATCCCCGGCGATATTTTGCCGGAGAGGGCCGCATCGACCTTAAAGTGAAGGGGGGAAAAATTTTTGCCGGGGCTCTGGACCAGCCTTACGGAGGGCCCAAATATCCCCTGACCATGGATCAGGTAGTGGATATTTACCGGAAGTACTTGAAAGGGATTCTATCGGAGGAACAGATCGAGCGGACCAAAGACATCGTTCTGAACCTGGAGAACGAACCAGATATCAAAGAGCTCGCTGATATTTGTACCTTCCGGCACATGATCAAATAAAGCCCAGGGAAAGACTTCCCCAAGGGCTGCTTTTGTGATAGAAGGGAAAGCAATCATCGGCGGCCGAAAGGGAAAGTAAACTCTCGGAACTCATAAACGGAAGATGGCGATCTGTTGAAGCAGAGGGTTTATGGGGGTTTTCAGAGCAATCACCCGCGTTTTACGGGAACAAGGCCTATCCAGCGAGGGCCTAGCCGCAACTCGCAAGCTGGAAGGGGTATATGATGTTTTTTCCAAGGTCATCGCCGCCTCCTTCAGCATTTTCTTCCTTTACACTACCTTCTTTGGTTTAATCTCCCAGGAGAGTCATGTCGGACTTTATGTTCTGGGAACTTTTGTGCTCAGCCTCATGCTTTATAAAGCGGGAAAAAAATCTCCGGGTCACAGGTTCAGTCTCTTTGACGGCCTATTCATCCTCGGGTTGATCGTTGTCATCACTTACTATGTGATCGAGTTTCCTACCCTCGCCGATCGCATTGGAGGGGGGATCGCATTAAGAGACGTGATTTTGGGATGGTTCCTTATCATTATGTCTTTGGAATTAGCCAGGAGAGCTGTGGGAACGGTTATTCCCATCATAGGGATTGCCCTCCTCATTTACGCTTATCTCGGCCCCTATTTCCCCCTGGGTTTGGCCCATTCCGGCTTCACCTTTTCACGCATCGCCGAATATCTCTTCCTCACGAGCGACGGCATTCTGGGTATGATCGCCAACATCTTTGCCTCTTATATCCTTATCTTTGTTATCTTTGGGTCTTTCATGGAAGTTTCTGGGTCCGGCAAGGTGTTTGTGGATTTGGCTTATTCTATAACCGGAAAGCGCACAGGAGGACCCGGGCTGGCTTCTGTTATCACCAGCGCCCTCTTCGGGACTGTCTCAGGAAGTTCCGTTGCCAATGTAATGGTAGACGGGGTCTTTACCATTCCCTTAATGAAACGCTTGGGTTACCCTCCGCATTTCGCAGGGGCCGTGGAGGCGGCCACCTCGACAGGTGGCCAATATATGCCACCGGTCATGGGAGCCGCTGCCTTCCTTCTGGCAGAAATTTCCGGAACGCCCTACATAGAAGTGATCAAGGTTGCAGCCATTCCAGCCTGTCTATATTTTGCCTCGGTCGGGGTGATCATTTACCTTGAAGCGGTGAAGCGAGGACTTCGGGGAATGCCCGCTTCAGAACTTCCAAAGATCAGAGAGTTGATGAAAAAGATTCATCTCTTGCTTCCCATCCCCATTCTTATCACCCTTTTAGCCTTGGAGTTCACCCCATTCATTGCCGCCTTTTACTCCATCTGTGCGACTATCGTTTTGAGTTGGCTTAGAAAGGACACGCGGATGGGCCCAAAGAGAGTATTTGAAGCTTTGGTGGCCGGGGCCCGTTCCTCCCTTTCCGTCGGCGCGACCGTGGGTGTCATAGGGATTGTGATAGGGGTGACCAGCCTTACCGGGTTGGCAAACTATTTTCAACAGTTCGTCATCTATCTGTCTGGAGGTCACCTTTTCCTCGTCATTTTACTCATCATCATTGCCGGCATTTTTGTGGGAATGGGTATGCCAACGACTCCTTCTTATGTCGTTCTCGTCATCTTAGGAGTCCCATCGCTTGTGAGGATGGAAGTCCCTACTCTCACCGCTCACCTCCTTGTCTTTTGGGTTGCTGTTCAGTCCAATGTCACCCCACCCGTAGCCTTATCGGCATGGGCTGCTGCGGCTATCGCAAAATCCGATCCTTGGAAAACGGGATGGACCGCCACCAAACTTGCTTCCTGGATCTATCTCATGCCCTTCCTTTTCATCTACACATCGATCCTCGATGTGGGATGGAATTTCAACTTCCTTTATACTGTGTTCAAATGCATTATAGCTCTAGTGGCCTGGGGACCAGCTTTGGAGGGGTATCTATTTAAAGAAACATTTGCGTTTGAAAGGATATGTCTCTTGGCTGCAGCCTTAGGGCTTTTACATGAGGGTTTCATCACTGATATCATAGGAATATCCTTATTCATTATAGTCATGGTCACTCAAAAAATATCATTGGCTAAAGCAAAAAAGTTGGCTTTCCAAACGGATCCAAAGAACTCCATCAAATAGGCGGTAGGACGAGGCAGGGGTAATGTCAAAACTTTTATGAAAAAAAGGAGAAAATAGGAAGCACAGGAATTTCACCACAGAGAACCCAGAGAAAATTATTATATAAAAACTCTGTGCCCTCAATCAGTCTTGTCCAAATTAGGGTTTGGGAAAAGTTGTGGATCCGTCATTCCCGCGCAGGCGGGAATCCAGAATGTTTTTAAAAAAAGCCTGGATTCCTGCTTTCGCAGGAATGACTGGTTAATAGCAAGGCTGACTCTGCCTAAATTGGACAGCAGATCGTGGGCAAGCTGGCCATGGATAAGGCCAAACCATGTCCAAAAAGGCAATGAATTCAATATGTATTGGTAAATTTTCTATCTAATTTGGACAGCACTGGCCCTCAATGGTTAAAATTCCTTTAAAAGAGATAACTGAGAGAATCATATCCTTTGCTCTTTAAGTTCATTCCAATTTAGAGCTTGCTTGATTATAGAAATTCTGTAAAAAGGCAACGGCTCAGTAATTTGGGGTGAGAAGATGAGATATATCAGACAAAGGGAAATAAACCTCAAAAATAAATGAATCGACATAGGGAAGCATAGGATAGACTAGATCTTCGAGGGTAAGAAGGGATTACGAGGTTAATGATTTAGAGGACACGGAGGGGAGGAAAGAATAATTTTTTTAACTCTTTGAAAACTAATACAAACGTAATAAATAAAGTGACATCACCCCCTCCCTAACCCTCCCCCCTTGAGGGGGAGGGGAGGGTGGGGGGTAAAATAAATTAATTCGTTTGTATTAATAATTTCTCTGAGGTCTCTGTGGTTAGATTTTGGAAATAAATTTCAACAAGAAAGGAGGAGCTTATGAAAACAAAAATCATGATCTTCGGTTTTGCAGGGACCCTATTACTCAGCCTAATGATGGCTGGCATTGCCTCAGCTGCTGAAGTGAAGAATTATGTCTTTGGAAGTGGACCAATGGGGGGGCCTTGGAGAATTGGGGTGGGTGCCGGTGTCCAGGTTCTCAACGAACAGCTTAAAGGCAAATACTCGTTTACTGCTGCTGCTTCAGGCGGGTCGGTGGAAAATGTGAGGCGCATGATGGGGGGCGAGTATCACACTTCTTGGGCTCATGTCAACAATATGTACGATGCTTGGAATGGGGTGGGGCTCTTCGAGGGCCAGAAGCCTTTCAAGGAGATGAGGGTGTTGGCGTATTTAATAGATCAGGCCATCAACATTGCGACTTTAGCCAAATCGCCCATCAAGAACCTCTCCGACTTAGCAGGTAAAAAAGTGAACATCGGCCCTGCAGGGAGTGGTGGCGTTCCTATTGCCAAGGCCATCTTCAAAGCCCTGGGCATCACTGATAAGGTAAAGATCGTGAATGTCAGTTTCGAGGCAGGTGCCCAGGCACTAAAAGATGGGCAGATTGATGTTTCGATGATCCCGGGCGGCCCTTATGTCTCTCCGGCCATCGTAGAGATTTCACGCTCAGTAATGATTCGAATTGTTGAGCCTACCCCAGAAGAGGCCAAGAAGGTTGAGTCAGAGGTTTCCTACCTTTATCTAAGTGTCATTCCACCCAACAAGTCTGTGGGGGAG
>Ga0315312_1001189_pt1 | contig 21688 bp, 20 predicted proteins | sample TDP7_MG_FD_203629 | JGI IMG/M metagenome (GOLD analysis project Ga0315312, IMG submission 203629) | Freshwater sediment microbial communities from Lake Towuti, South Sulawesi, Indonesia - TDP7 | ecosystem: Environmental > Aquatic > Freshwater > Lake > Sediment | place: Indonesia: South Sulawesi... | reverse complement strand
TGGTCATGGTTGGAGGACGAGCTGCGAACCCACCTCTGGCATACTACGAAGACAACGGCATGGCGACTCTGAAGTTCTGGGTCGAAGGCGGCATGTACGTCATCAAGAAGGGCGCCACAGTCGTATACACAATTAACCCAGCAACCCTCAGCGCGACCAACGACTACTTCGTCATGGAAGTAATACAGGACGGCACACACACAGTGATCGCCCTCTGGGGAATCGGCGCACCGGGAACATACGCAGCAGGCATCTACTTCGACGGCAAGTACACAGACCTAGCATCTCTCACCGCGGGCTATTACGTAGTCCGATGGACAGGCGCCAGCACGGTGCCAGTCTATCCCACAGAGTTCACAGTAGTAGCAAGTGGAAGCTAGACTCCTCAAGGAGCTAGCTAAACCTCCCTTTTTATTTGTCTTCAATACGAATAGCGAAGCTCATCTCTTACGTGAAGACATGGGCTTCTAAGCTCAAAGGCTACTTCCTAGCATACAGCTGGGACTCTACGATAGAAGCGCTGCGAAGTGCAGCTAAGTGTTTACTGTTTAAGCTGAGGCCGGCCGTAATTTCCAGTGCCGAAGACATGACACCACGAAGCTATCTGGGATCTTGCACGTTATCTTGGGTGACTCGACGCAAGGCGGGTCGCTTGTTGCATATCACCTGCGTACATATTCTGGAGAATATGTTCAGATCTATCCGAGCGGGCCTGTTCCAATAAGCTACTCCGGAAGAGAGGTCACGGTTGCTGGCACCGTGTCCCAGCTAGAGGATAGAACGGTACTGAGTGCGGCAGCCATCACGCCGATAGATGCTCCCTCTGCATCTTATTCTCCTGTGGTCTCTGGCACTAGGAAGATAGCGATGATACTTCTCAGATACAGCGATTCAGCAGCATATACACCCAATGACGCAACCTACTACTTCAATCTCATGAATCCAGCTACGAATTCCGTGAACGCGTTCTATCGTGAAGAGTCCTATGGACTGCTAGGCATCCAGGCAAATGTCTATGGTTGGTATACTCTCCCGCGTCCTCGAAGCCACTATGTCTATGGAAGTCTCTCAACATGTGGGGTCTACTTCGACAGGTTGACGATTGATGGAGTAGCTGTGGCCGACCCCTACCTGTATTTTCTCCAATACGACGACGTAAGCTTCGTGACGAATGACTACTTGGACTCCTGCGCTTGGGGAGGAACCTACACTATCATCGCTGACGGCCAGGCTAAGTGCTACGGTGTGACTTGGATGCCTCCATGGGCTCAGAACAACGGAGTATATGCCCACGAGATCGGCCACTCCTTGCGATGTCCACACACAGGATGGGTTTACAGCGAGTATGATTCGATCTGGGATGTGGAAAGTGGGGGAACTCGGTTTGGACGTGTATGGCGTGGAAGCTACTACTCTGTTGCAGCACGGCAAACTGTGGATCTCCACTCTTACGATCCATGTCATCACGTCGCCTACCACAAGATCAAGCTGGGCTGGCTCAACAACTGGTACTCGGAGATCAGCACATGGCCAGCAACGATCACCGTGAATGCGTTGGCTGGACCGTGCAGCAAATTCATGGCAATAAAGGTGCGTATTCCGGGACAAGATCCGGCCAAGAAGTACTTCACGGTTGAGGCGAGAACCAAAATCAACTATGACCAAAGGCTACCTGGAGAAGGCGTGATCATTCACTTCGTCGATGAGGATCGGATCTGTAGAAGTGTTTCAGGTATCTTTGAATCTGTCCCGGCATACCCCATCGACTCTACTCCGCGAAGTTGGTCGCTTGATGATGCACAATGGGAAGTAGGTACAACATACACTAATGTTGCGTATGGCATAAGGATCAGCATACTTTCAAAGACCGGAAACTCTTACCAAATCAGGATCGGAGAGGGATTCAACTTCTCCCTAAGCAGTTCTGGTGGAATAACTGTTACACGGGGCAGTTCAGGCTTCAGTACAGTCACAGTTTCTTTGACCAGCGGGATAGCTCAACCTGTTGCTCTGTCAGCATCTGTCCCCTCCCAGCTGGCATACAACGTTGTCATATCATTCAGCCCGTCTTCAGCCAATCCAACATTCATAAGCACATTGACAATCAACACTTCATCATCCACCCCTGTAGGCTCGTATACGATCACCGTGATCGGCATAGGTGGAGGCCTAACGCGTACCACCACCTTGTTGATAAATGTGAATCCGTAGCACGACATTGTGGCAAGAGCGCTTGTTAGAGGGCAGCGCTTAGTCCACGCTATGATTCTAGAGAATCCACCTATGTGACTCTGATCGGTTTAAGGAGATCTTGGTGAAACTGATCTCTCAAGAGAAGAATGTTTGACTCGATCGGATGTAACTGGCTCAAGTAAACTGAGGATGAAGTTCAGCTTCCACTTGCCACTATTGTGAACTCCGTCTCGTAGTCAGGGGTCCCGTTGCCGTTCAAGTCTTGCCAGCGAATTATGTACCAGCCAGCGGTCAGAGATGCCATATCTCCGAACCACTTGCCGTCAAAGTAGACGCCTGCCGCGTATGTTCCCCACTGCTGTATCCCCCACAGGATTATGACCTTGTGGGTTCCATCAATGACAACTTCCATGACAAAGTAGTCGTTGCCCTGGTTGATTGAGGATAATGGAACGTTCAGCTTGACCTCGCTACCTCTCATGATTAGGGCAACGGTTGAGGTCCCAGCCCACCTGAGCGGCGCCAACCCATTGTCCTCATAGTACTTGGTCGTCGGGTTCGCCGCACGTCCACCAACCGTGACTAGGTGCGTGTAGCCGGACCAAGAAGGCTGACCGGTTGGTAGGACTCTGTTCGTATCTGTCTTGGGGAAGAGGATCCTCGGCGGGCTTCTATGCGCGTATATGAAGCCTATTCCAGAATCATCGTATATGTTACCTGTCTTCATGAAACCCAGAGTGACGGATGTGTCACTGAAAGTAGCTGTTACCGTTCCGGCGAGAGACGTTCTTGGAACCAGGAACATCGCGAAGCTATTGCCTGGGTTCCACTCGTACTTGTACGCTGTCACGTATACTGTGTATGTGCCGTCTCCCGCGGTTACAGGAAGACTAAAGGTGTCTAAGTAGCTCCCATCCGTTTGAAGCGTGGGAAACGCAAGATGTAGCGGGCTCCCATCGGGCTTGTTGACTTGAATAGAAACTGTGGCGGATGGAACAGGAAAACCAGTTATGTCCTTCACATATCCGTTCAAAGTCACGCTTTCACCTGGATTGTAGCTCATCGAATTCGTGTAGATTGTGACCACAATTTGTGGGAGGCCGTTTGCGCTAGGTATGACGAGGCACATTAAAAGAACGATCGTCACGAACGCTGTTAGTCTCATATCCATTCTCCTTTATGTCGTCACGTTGAAGGTAATAGTCACCTGAGGCACGAAGAAGCTTCCTCCTTGTGAGATCATCTTATCCGAAACGAATCCACTTGCACTATACTTACCGAGAGGGATCTCTATAAAGCCTGGGCTGTAGCCGAGGAACACACTGAAGCCTTCTCGCTTGACTCGTCCACCTCCAGGGAGAACCCCAATATGATATTGGACAGTTAACGGAGCGATCCTAGGGTCATCGACCTCTATCCATATGATTGGGCCCAAAGGAGAGAGGTCTAGGTCTGAGCCGAGGTTTCTTACAGCCACCCAGACGATTACTGTCTGACCGCGGCTGAAAGTTGTCTTGTTTGTTCCGTTTGAGTCAGTCGTGTAGACACCGACGATCTCAACGTTGACCTCCTGGGCAGAACTTGTCCGGATACCTGGCGTCCAAATGACTGAACTCAGGAGAAGAATCGAGAGTATGCTAATTCCAAGAAGAATGATCCGTCGACCTCTCAGCGGCGATCCGTGTGTGGAACGTTTCAACTCTCATCCTCAACTACATACATCAGTGAGCCTAATTTCTGGCCCAGGCTGCCTGACCGCTTTCACATATCACTTCTTCAGTGAAGAGTCAAGTTGCAAAATTTAAGAGTTTACTGATCAAAGGCACGCAAGAGCAGTGTGCCACACATTCACTACAGTGTTGTGCAGTTAGGACGCAGCGTACCTACGCGCAACATACCATTCGGGCACAGCTGGATCAAGCTTCGCTGTGGCTGCAACCGGATTCGTCTCAGGCACGCAATACCAAATCTGGTGGTACAAGCCAGCGGATGTGCAGACCCCAGGCCAAATACCGGCCACAGCCGTATCGCTAGGATCCCCAACAGGAGGCTCTGACGGTAACGGAACCGCAACAGTGACCGTTCCTTCAACTGCAACTGCTGGCACCTACAGGGTCGACCTCGCGACCTTCGCTCAACCGATAAACTCCGTCCTGATAGCTCCACCACTCTTCACAGTGGGAGTAGTAGCACCGACTGGAAGCGCAGGTGACGCAGCGAACAAGATAATCGCAGGCGGAAGCGGCTACGTCCAAGGTTGGGACACAGATGCCAGCAAGGTCGACCTAACGACCGGTAGACCACTGCTTACATTCACTGGAAGCGGCGCATACAAGGTGATGACGGGAGGACCCGCTGTCCACAATGCGATCAAGTACTACATGGACAACGCACCATCAGGCGCCAACCAGTCACCAGCCTTCTTCAGGACGCAGACGCTCGATGGTACGTTGTACTATCAGCTTGTGCTTCGCGCAACGAGCCCTGTGATTGTGAGCGTACCCGCCTCTGATGTTGCAGGGCTCCAGAAAGACCTATGCCTCGTCCAGAGCTTCACAGACTTAAGCGGACGAATAGTCTTCATCATCACAGGCCTCAACGCACCAGGCACTCAAGCGGGCGCCCTATGGTTCGTCAAGGTTGTGATGGCGAACCCGTCCGCATACGCCAACAGCGTCTACGTGATCGGCTCGAACGACACGACCACGCCGTGGCAACCCTCTACCGATCGGTACAGGGCTTCTTGGATGGTGGGAGTTTTCATTAGAGGGAGTAGAGGACATTTTAGGCGTAGGAGAGTCCTTGCAATAGAGGAGCTAAGAAGAGGAATTGTAAGAGCTCTTACAATAGGAAAGAGAGGAAGAGAGAAAACAGGGAGCTAAGCAGGGTTCCGCGGAAGTATCAACTGATTCTGTAGGAGTATGGATGGGCGTCCCGTAGCATTTCATCATAAGAGGAAGACGCAGACACTTCACTTAGCAGAGGTCTCACAATGTTCGTAGGCTTGGCAGCATTCAAGACAAGTTGAATCGAGCTATGCTTCGCCGCAACAGCGCTCCAAGAGATCTGTTTCTCTCCGCTAGGGGGACTTGAGAATCCATTCCGCAAGATATTCTGTGAATTCTCTCTTTCTCAGTCCGGACAGGTCCAGTTCTCCTTTCGCTAGGTCTATCCGAATCTCCCATTCCTCCATGGCAGTTGCTCCAATGATCGCCCCTACCTTCCTTCCGTCGATGACTCCGATCTCATCGATCGGGGCCGCCTTCATTATGAGTTCTAGGCCGTCGATCTCCCCGTGAACGATACATTCTTCGGATATTGTAATCGTTCTTCCTCCGAGACCGATCGTATAGGGTGATCTCACTTTGATTCTTGGCGCGGATGAGACGATTTCCCTTAGCAAGTAGCTTCGGACAGAACCTGTGTCAAAGAGTGCGGTTGTCGGGTTTCCCTCTACGCTTATCTCCCTAAGTATTCTGGCCACTGCTTACTCGCCGATGGCTTATTCGAGTGGACTCTATATAAGCTCTCTAGTCTCTGCTGAGTGGAGTGCTCCTAACGTCGGTGCAAGAGGCAACTCGCGTTCTAGCCGACGCTCCTGCAGAGGTACTGCATGAACTGTTGTGGGCCAATAATCAGAGAGAAGAATTGCTGCGGCAAATGTGAAGCCGCTCAATGATCAAACAATCTTCTCGCTGGCTTGGACGGGGTTTCCTTTTCCAATGTACCCTTTAGCTTCTTCTAGGAACTGTTAGATGCCTAATGACATTATGATCTTCCGACTTCATCCTATTCTTTTCTTTTTTCTTACCAACGTATAGGGTGAACTCTTTGTCATTTTGTAATAAATTAGATGCTCGGCTGTCAGGTGAACGTGTTCATCCAGCTTTCCTTCAAGGATTGAGGTTTTCAACTCACTGACTAGGTCATTGAAGTTCTCGACTGTAATGTAGATTACACCTTTCTCAAAGCTTCCGGCCGCAATGGAGCTAGTAATCTCTTCCCTCTTCATCCCGGCGGCTGAAAGAGAGTACGTATGGCGGTCGTGCAAGTGAGACCACCCCCTACGGGCTACGACCCAAACCCCCTTGTCGCGACCTAGCACTAGTAATTCTATCTCCAGTTCCCTTTTCGGCACCTCTTGCATCACCTTTTGAAAAGCTTGCTGCACTTCTTCCACTGCGGATCGCCTTAGGGCACGGTTCACTAGCTTTTCGAAGCCGGGCCCAAACCTGTCAATAGCCTCTTGGAGCATCTTCGCTTCTTGGGCGATTCTGGATGCTCTTTCACTCAAGTTTTCGGGTTCCAAGTCTGTGTTCCACCGCAAGGGTTCTGCTGATCTCCTCGAGCTTGGAACGCAGTGCTCGAGGGTCGGACACGAGCTCGGGTCTTGCATGTATGTGGGCCTTGAGCGCGTCGATGAAACCTATGGAGACCTTAAGCAATGTGCTTGGCTCTAATCGAGACTCTGGTTCCTCCGTGAGGAGGCTAAATGTTCCTAGAGGTCTGGTTTTCGTCAGTTTCTCTTCGATGTTTGTCAGCGCGGCTTGAGCCTCGCCGTGACTCGCCCGCACAGCTTCGCTTTCCTTTTTCGATTCCTGAATCGAGTTTACAACATATTCACGCTCTTCCTCCAAGTCACGAATCTTCTCTTCCAGTTCTTTCTGCTTCAAGCCATACTCTTTCTCAAGCTGGTCTGTTCTCTTTCTGTAAGAAGCTTCCTCATCCTTGATTAATCGCCTGTAGTCGTCGAGCTGCCCTGTTAACGCCTCTAGTTGCTTCATGATTCCTTCTCGCTGCGCTGTCTTTGTCTCAACATCTTTTTCGAGCCTATCATTCTCCTCCTGCAGCTTAGCGACAGCTGTTACTAGGCTTCCGTACTTTGAGAGGAGATTGGCGAGTGCGGCTGCGGCCATCTGGGGGTTGAGACCTAGCTTTGCCAGCTCCGAGGCCAAGAGTTCTGCTGTCTGTGAGGTGAAGCCCAGCTGCTGTAGTTTGATGCTCTGGTTGATATACCAGTCTAGGTGCTCCAGCTTGAGACCGAAACTGCCTATTTTTTCGTAGAGGGCTTTCAGTCGTTCAAGGTCTGGGAGGGAGCTCTTGATATTCTCTTCTTCTCTTCTTAGAGCCTCCAGGCGTGTCTCAGCGTCTTTTTGTTGCTTGACTTTTCTGGCAGCGTCGTCAATAATCTGCTCGTAGGTCTTTCCGTGACTTGCCTCCAGCTCCTTCAGTCTCCGCCCTGACTCTAGGACTTCTCCGGCCTTCTCGCCGTATCGGTCGAGGAGGCTGATGCAGGATGGTATTCTGTCAATCTGGATGTTTAACTGGTTCAGCTTCAGTAGGAATAGTGCTCCGCTCAGCGCATCGTCTAGATTGGCGTCTGCGTTTCCGAGGGCTATGTTAAGCCTCCTAAGCTCATCAATGTCTGGTGCCTTCTTCCTCGTTTCACTAATGATCTTTGAGCTTGCCCCGGAACTCACCCCCAACTTGGCATGAATATCCTCGTAGGTATTATCGTCTAGCCAGAGCTCTACTACTCTTCTACGTATTTCTGGCGAAAGCTTGCGGACCATTGCACACCTCTTCAAATGTTCACGAAAATCTTCATAAAGTTACCTTTTACCTTCACATCTTCAAATGCAGACGCATTTCCTGGGCAGTTGCTATGCCTTGTACCCATATGCTGGATGAGAGTAAGGATAATGCATGAATGAGCTCTCTAGCCGACTTCAAGGAGGTATGTGAACAGGATTTGAAGATCTTGAAGGGAAGCCTAACCTGAGGTGACGGCCCAATACTCGCTGAGTCCCCCAGGAATTCATGGAGCTTCAATAGACGGATTTCCCCTAGTTGGCTGGGCGTTCGTCATTCAGAGAGGGGTTGCTGCTCGTCAAGACAGGCCTGAGCCTATTCGCAAACCTCGAACCATCCGGATCGGCGATCTCGATCTCTAGCCCTTTGTAGCGATTAAGCCCGCTTGACATCTCAACTGTCGAGCCACACACCCGGTGATCATCTGATGAGGTGGGCCAAGAGCCTAGACACATCTCCAGGCCTCTCAGCTACAATCCTACCCGAGTCTCTCAGCGCCTCAATCTCGCTTTCGGTGGTCGGTGAACGACTCCACCACGCTTAACGCCGTATACTGGAGTGTGATCGTGGTGGCATCGAGGACACGAAGTCTCTAGCAGAAACAGCAATTCCTTCTTTTTTTCTTATCCTGATAGAAACCTTGCTCCGAGAACTCTTAGTCATAACAACGGATACCCGTGGCAAGTCAGAAAAAGAAAGCTAGGGGCATGGGATGATGACGGTGTCTCGCATCCATACGTGATCAAGGATGGACCTATCTACAAAATGTGGTACACTGGATACGATGGATCTGAAGGGAGAATAGGCTACGCAACATCAACCAACGGCGTCTTATGGATGAAGCACCTGTACAACCCGGTTCTGAATGTAGGTCCATCGGGTAGTTGGGACGACGAAGATGTCCGGCATCCTTGGGTGATCAAGGAAGATTCTGCCTTCAAGATGTGGTACATAGGACGTGACGCAGCCGGGCACAGCAGAGTTGGGCTTGCAACGTCTATCGATGGTGTCTTGTGGACCAAGATAGGCTTAAGCCCCGTGCTCTCAGAAGGGGCGTCCGGTCAACCCGATAGCAGGGGTATTCACCGCGTTTGTGTGATCAAGGACGGATTCGGCTACACGATGTGGTACGAGGCCCGTGGTGAGGATGGACGCAGCAAGATCTGCATGGCATATTCCGGCGACGGAGGAAGATGGTCGAAATATGATGGAAACCTGGACGAAGTAACTGACGTGATACTCAATATATTGGATCGAGTGTAACGTCAAGCTCGACTGCTCTCAGGCCGGTTATGCTGCAACTGATCGACTTCTCGGAGTACCAGGGCAAGGAGAAGGCTACTTGACTAATGTCTTCTTGCACGTGTAGAATGTATCTTCCGTCGATAGAAAAGCTGAACTCGTTTCCAGCTGTTACCTTGACCCAGGAGAGGGGGATTTGGATGCCGTCAGGGTTAGTTCCCCAAACCTTCCCGAAGACTTTGCTCATTCGGCTCGCGATGATGTACATAGTTGACCCCGACGCCTGGATCTGGACGGTGATTTGGCGTTGCACTCGATATCGCCACTCATTACCGAAGTCGTACACTTTGACCGAGTACTTACCTGCTTGAAAGCCACAGTCTTTCATTCTTTGGCCGTCTGGGGTGACGTAGAAGAAGTGTCCCATCCCCCGGAGTCCTATCAATGTAAAGTTGAAGCTCCCAGCTCCAGCGTACGAACGGGCAAGAGCTACGGCTGCGAGAACTCCTGACGATCCGTAAGCCTCAACTTTTACCTCCACATCCTCTGTTAGGGAGGAGGGAAAACCACCTGCCCTTATCCATACTGTGCCGTTCACATCAAGCCCCCGATAGAGTTGCATCGCGGTCTGCACGGCAACTCCATCCGAAACAGTTACTATGACATCGCGCCTCTGGATGTAGCCGAACGTGAAAGCTCTGAGTGTGTAACTCCCTTCAGCGAGGCAGTTCGGCACATGTCCTTGATAGGTGATATCCCCTATGCTGCTGTTTCTTCCAGTGAAGTTCAGAAGCGGGGTACTGGTTACTGGGGCACTTGAGCTGATTCGGGTTTCAACGTATCCCACTTCGAAGCCGCCATATCCATACACGTAAACCCTCAGGTAGGGTTCCGGGGTCAGACCTCTATATGCCCATGGAACTTCGACTTGGGATCCGCCAGAGGTCTCTGTTGACCTTACCACAGAGCTTAAGGCACCCTGCCTCAGCAGTATTACACTACAGCTACTGTTAGATCCCTCATTCACCAAGATCCTAGCGATATCTGGTTGTAGGTACCCTCTTACATGAACCTTCACTGTGTAAGTTCCAGATGGAATTCCATAGTCTCTTCTCTTCCAGACACCTGAATAGCTTCGGTTGAGCGATTCGCTGAACCCGATCAAGTGGAATCGAATCATGGAAAGGTCAGCGTAAGCTGTTGATCCGTTAGGCATGGTTCCTCCAATTAGTGTGACTGCTGCAAGTTCTCCGGTTGAGTCATAGGCTGAGACCAATATGTTGCCTCCGTATAGTGTTCCAGTTGAAGTTCCGAAGTTCAGTCTCTCTGCCATCCGTGGCGTTTCAGGCTTGAGGGTTCGGGGGTCACGGAAGCTTATTGTTCCTGCAATTGCACCTCCTGTGACGAGAGTTATCTCAACATTCTCCGAACCGTAGCCTGTTACGGTAGTCACGATAGGTCTTTTCTGTACGTATCCATAGACCCAGGCTTTTATGATGTATTTTCCAGGTTGGACTCCTGAATACGCGGTCCCAAGTGCGGGATACCCGGCGTTCCTTATCTCCGCCCTGTCTACGAGAACAAACGAATCTCGATTCGACCCGGTGGCCTGCGCGGTGAAGGATGCAATTATCTCTCCCTTCTCTGTGAGAGCGTGGACCGTGTAGTTTAGGCGAGTCACTCGGTCTAGGCTTCCGCTCCACGGATGGCTCAGTCCGCTGAACACGGGATGACTTAGTGGAGCTATGGGATCGCCTCTTGAATTGACATACTTGACGCTCCCTCTGATTGTGCATCCCCTTCTCAACGGTATGCTTACAGTGAGGTTGCCCCCTTTGGAGAGGCGAATTCTCTCGTAGTATCGAGTCAGTATGTATGAGTACCCGGTCTCATTACAGTAGCCGGCTGAAGCTTCCAAAGTATAGTCTCCCTCGGAGAGTCCTGTGATGCTGAAGAACCCGGTGTCGTTGTTAACGAAGCTCCTCGCAACAACCTTTCCATCATTGTTCAAGACATAGACCACGCCCTTGGCTTTTATTGGGAGCAACGGCTCGGTCAGGGGATCGACGATGAATCCTCTGATCGCTAGAGGAAGCGGCCCCATTGCCACATTGATTGAAAGTGTTTGAGTTGGCTTAGCTGGAAAGAGAGGGCGGCCTGACCTTTCGCAGGTCTTCTCCGCAACATAGATGAGAAATTCATATTTTCCCGCTACCTTCGGAGCTGTGATTCCTCTCATCCACACATGTTTGGGCGGCGTGAATTCGATGAATCCAGCTCCACTATGGCTCCATATCTCAACCGTGTAGGGCGCGTTTGGATCGTAAGGCGAAAAGTCTGGCTTGTAGCCTGGTGCCTCAGGATTATGTGAGTAGTGGAGAGATTGGTCGATAAGAGAGTAATAGTAGTAGTCGCTCGATAGGTCTGAAGAGAGGAACGAGGTGTCATTCTCCCTCCGTCCATTAAGGAAGTCGCGGGGGACCTCAATTCTCACCGCGATGCCTGGACGGTCAATCTTGACTTCTATGTCACCCATCGTCCCGGCCAGGACCCCCCAACCAAGCGAGGGTGAAATCAGTGACGCTGGAGTGGCTTGCTCAGCTTCGGAAAGGGCAACAAAGAGCGCAGGTTCCAGTAGCACAATCAGAAGTAGGACAGCACTTAGCCCACTTGCTCGAGGCCTAGCGTGCATAGGCATCCTACTTGTCCTTCTTCTTTGTGTGTCGCTGATTAAACAGCCTTACTGGGTTTATTACGCTTTTGCTTTCAATACCGAATTGAGCTAGCTACCAACATGTGTCAGTGATAAAAAGAGTTCGATGATGAGAGGAGAGTTGGGGTTAGCTGATTGGATAGTGTTCTGCGGAGAAGGAGATGGATAGTTCGCAGGAAGCTGGAGAGCTTCTCCCCTTCAGAAAACCTCTTACGTGAACTGTGAAGTCTTTGAAGTCTTTCAGTCCTGTCCTGATACTTTCATATGTCTTCTGATCGTCAACAGTCCAGTACCTATGTACGAGCAGGTTTCCAAGTCTGGCCGCGGAGGATAGTTTCGACGCCAAATCATACGGGATGACGCCTTTGACGCCGAGCCTCACGAAACATTCCGGGAACCCCTCAGGCTTCTCATTGAAGATGTCGAGGAGGATTTGGACGCATATGCTCGATGCAGCCTCCACAAGCTGAATCACAAGATACCTCATCGAGAGCTTCTCATAGATAGTTAACTCAGCAAAGTCTTTGGTTACGAGGCTTCTAAGCACCTGGATGGCGTCATTTATCTCTCTAATTCTGGCCTCAATCGACTCTGCGTTGGTAGCCAACCCTGCTCCACCATCCGCCTCTCTGAGTATCCCCAATATTAAGGCTGAGTCGTGCACTACGATACTCGATCATCTCGGGGTCGGAGGAATGAATGTTCGAAGACCACATCCTTAAGCGCCGAAGATTCCCCCTGCACCTCGCTCATTTGAGCACGCTCCCGAGGAAGCGCCAAGACGGTCTCTTCTCCATCGACCTATTTGCTAGGTTTCTCTATTATGGAAGGGCGTTGAGTCCTAGCTTCCTGAAGTGCTGATCGAATGTGAAGATAGAGCTGATCTCTCTCTTCTTCATGAGTACTGCGGATGTTGCATCAGTGAAGCTCAACCCAATGCCCCCCATCTTCTTGAAGAACTCCCAAGATTCAAGGAATGTCTCCTCGTCCACTGTAAGCCTGTCAAAGGCCTTCGAATCAATTACGGCTTGGCCATAACGCCTAGTCAACTCGAAGGACCCAGTCCTCGCAAATATCGTTGTGACCACCTCATCTATAACATAGTCCGAAGTGCAGAGCCTCCTGACGCCAGCTTCACCCGTCTGAATCTTCCTCATGTAACTCGTTGCATCGCCGTGATGTTTGTCCCCCGAGTGGTACCTAGCAATGAAGGCGCTCGTATCTACAAAGAGCTTCAGCGCCTCAGCCTCCTACCATACAAGATCTCATCAACCTTGCTAGATAGTTCAGGATCACCTAGGTCAGCTGGCTTCAACTCGAAGAACCCGTCACTGGGATCAAGAGGCGTGAGCTCCCTAGTCCAACCAATGATAGCTGACCTCGCAGCCTCCTTGACCTTCAGCCCTCTGTCCCTCGCAACCTTCCTGAAACGCTCATAGTCAGACATCTCCAACACTGTCTGAACAACCTTCCTCATCAAATTCACATCCGAAAATACATGCCCAATGCATCTAGATAAACATTGAGCTGATCAGTCAGCGAAAATAAAGGCAATGGGCTTCCTGCCAGAAGAGTTCCTAAACTATCCCAGAACCGCAAGGTTCCTCGCATTCGACATTGCGGCAGACAGCATCATCATCATCTACGATGACGGCCTATATGACCTGCTCGCTGCAATTCTGGAAGTGCGTTGGTCTATCGCCCAGCCTATATGTGCAGTTTGTCTTCGTGAGCCCTCTACTCTTCAATTGGGCGAGTCTCCGCTTCAGCTCGTTGAAGAAGAGCGGACTACATATGATCGGAATGCCTTCTTCCACCGCCTCGATGGCCTTGATATCAAATCGATCAAGCATATAGATGAATTCTTCCGGTGTATAGCCGATCACCTCAAAGTTGAAACGGCTGTCGAGAGGCGGGGCTAGCTCTTCAAAACGTTCTAGGAAGGATTTCTTGAAATCCGCTATCACGATCAGATCCACGTCACTCCACGGCATATCCTCTCCGGCCGCTGTTGACCCAGACAGTATGATAGTGGGCTGATCGTACAGGCGTGTAAGTCGATTACAATAACCCTGCAGTTCGTTTTGAAGGCCAGGAGATTGAAGCTTTGTCATTGAAGCTGCCTCTGGGCGTACTGGATGATCTTGGTTGCGTGATCCAAGGTTCTACAGCTAACGACCTCATCATAGTTCTCATGCGGAGTCCCAGAAGGAATAGCGTTCGGGTACCTAGCAGGAACATAATGCCGGTCAAGCTCAGAGGCGAGGGGAAGTAGCTCTTCTAGGTTCTCATGCTTCGCCTCCGCGCATCGCGCGAGGAGCTCGCGAATGGAGTGACCAAAGGGTGACTCTCCAATGGCATAGAGAAGCGCCTTGGCAGCCTTCTCGCCTGCTTGCTGACAGATGAAGGCACAGGAATTGTACCTTCGTGACTCATGAAGTATCTGGGCAGTTTCAAGGTCCCACTGCGCCTCCGAAAGCCAACGCCTTGCTTCTTCACTCCTCCGCAACCTTCAGAACCTTCCCAAAGTCCAACGCATTGCCTAAAGCATAGGACGATTCAGTGAAATAAACTCGCTTGTATCGAAGAGCCCATCGGGCGACTTAGGCTTCGGCAAAAATGCAAGTCGCTACTTTGTTGCTGGTTTTGTTATTCCAGATGATCGGCTTATACTTGAAACGAGAATGAAGCGCTTACTCAAGACACTTCACCAAAGAGGCAAGTATGATAGGGAAGCTTCCGAATTGAAGTTTGGAGATTCAAGTCCTTATGTTAGTAGTCCACCATTTAATCAGCAATGTGCTTCCTTCGTACAACCCTAGAGACGAACTGCGAATAGTAATAGACAAAAGCCTTTCAAGAGAGGCTCGGAGAGGTTTCGACTCGTACCTTTCCGAGAGCAATCCCTGAAGCTTTCATGCTACAACTCAAAGCGTTAGAGAATCTACTTGACGCAGGCGTGTCCCGTCATGCGGCACCTCTAAGAAAGGCCATCACACTGCCAAGAAGGACTAGAATATCTAGCAGCCGATCCAGATTGCGAAGAATGGCCTTGCGGTGCGTGTGGTTGTTACTATGAAGTCCATCGCCACTGAAGAAATCCAGATTTGAGTTCCAAGGTTGTCAGCTAGCCGCTTGGCCACAAATTCCTGGAGATATTTGTCGAATCCTGGATAACCCAACATCGTTGAATTGTAAGCAAGAAGATACAACATTATGAAGAGGATCGAAAGGATCATTGCTCTGATTCTCACAGACATTGCGAAATTGGCACCGAGCACAATATACAGTGACAGCGAGATGCCAAGAAACAGTGGAAAAGCAAGAACATCCGGCATTGACAACCACGAGCACTGAGGCGATTGCTTTCGGTCACTCTAAAGCTTTTTCTTCGGGCTTTTTTTCTGCCTTAGTTATTGCGCTGCTTATACACGACAACGGACGCCGTATGGTATATACATACTTATGGCAAGGAGCGTTATATGGACTTGGGGGGGCACCTCAGATTATCACCTTGGGTCACAGGAAGGGGGAATAGATGAGAATGAAAAGGAAACTATTGGGCATTCTGGTCGCTGCGATAATCCTAGCATCGATTATCGCTGTCACGTACTCGCAGGGGGGCATCTCCAAGGGTGTTGAGATCGGCTACGTTCCCAGCTTGAGACATCTTGTAACCTTCGGGAAAGATCGCTGCCAGTTCACATCCCAGAACCCGTCCGCGACACGAACAGCCATCCTAAACCGGCGGAACAGCGACATGGCTTACCAGCAGCTTTTACTGCTCCTTAACGCTCCTGGGGATCGTCATGAATTCCCTGCCGACTCTTTCTCCGATATCTTCTTCGTCACATGCGACCTTCGCAACCAACCAGGCGGCAGTCAGACCGCTAAGCTCAGCAATGTGGTGCTCGTCAGCGAATCCTACATCGTGAAGACGGGGGACACGAATGTTCCGCTGAATAAGTTCACCATTGACTACGCGTACGCGTACGGTACGAATCCCGTCACCGACACGCAGGTCGACAAGATTGTTTTCGGCAGCAGAAGCAACCTGGTAGGCAAACCCGACGTAATCCCGCAGGGGGTCGACAGGACAGTTTTCTTCATCGAGTCCTATTGGATAACCCCTTACACGCACCAGCCCTACCTTCGCTGGTACTACTGGTGGTACGATTCACACCACCATCCGAATTGGTTCTACGGCTGGTGGTACTGGCACTGGTCTTGGTGGTGGAACTGGTATCCTACGACTTGGCCTTGGTGGTGGACGTGGTCGTGGTCTTGGTACTACGGGCGTTACTGGTTCTACTGGGGAACATACTGGCTCTAACTTGGTGGTTTGATGGCTCCGATTCGAGGCTCGGCAGGGATCCTCGCGATTGGAGTTACCTTCCTTCTGTTGCTTCCTTCGTTCGCTTCGGCCCAGACTTCGTCGTCAACTCCGCTTCCGCTCAACATCTACCTTCAGCAGCAAGTCATGGAGAATCTGCAGGCGTACTTGGTCCTTCCAAACATCGCGGGCAAACCGCTCGCGGGGATACCGGTTGTGAATGCCTTGGCGACTGACTGGGCCGCCGGGGGCTTCTTCGGAGCGATCAACCCATACACAGAGACGAGGTACGACACAGACCCGGCCACGATCGACCGTGTGACTGGAAAGCCGACCGCAGCCGAGGGATCCGGGTTGATATTTCTGGGTGGCCGGGCGGTCCAGATCGGCGTGTGGTACTACGAGCAGGGCGGAGGGAACTCTCCCGTCTACTTCGCCTCCGATGGCAACAACGCTTGGTTCGTTCGGCGGGGCGTGGGAATGATCGCAGGAAGCAGCATTTCATTGAGTGACATCGCAGCTGGCGTCAGAGACATGTTAGTCTTCCAGTTATTCTACGATGCGGACGGGCGTTACGTCCTGATAGTGTATGGCTTCTCCTTCAGAGGGACCTTCGCGGCCGCGCTCATGTTCCACAAGGAGATATGGCCCAACCTGTTCGCCTACGGGGATTCGTGGTACATCATCCATTGGCAGGACAACGGGAACGGCAACGTGGACCCCCCTGGTGTCGACACCTACACGGTCATAGCCAGCGGACCCTAAGACTCGCAGTGAGGTTCCCGTATCGCTCGCTAGAAGTCATGCTTGGCTTCTAGCGTTCGTCGAGACACAGACCACGTTCTATGACGGCCGGCCGTAAAAAACACTTAGCGGAGGACAGCAGATCCTATCAGCAGACCTAGGCGATCACACAGACTTTTCACATGGACGTAGGTGTTTGATGAAAAAGTTTATCAAGCCGTCCTGAGATTCAAGGACCGAGTGTCATTACGCGATGGATGTCATCATCCGAGGTATGAGGACTCGCATCTACCGCGAGTTCAAGGCTCAAGCCAACAAGATGGGTCTAAGGCTGAGCGATGCCTTACAGAAGGCGATTGAGAGATGGTTGCTGGAGAACTCTCAATCAAGCCTTGTTATGAACGATCCAAACCAGTTGGCTTTTGCCAAACTGGCGAGTCAGATAGAGTCAAAGTATCACGGCAAATATGTGGCCATGTGTGGTGGCAAGCTGTACGTAGCCGGGACGCTTGAGGACCTTGGAGGCCAGCTCAAGGAAGCAGGCATCGCAAGAGCGGTCGTATCTCACGTTGGCGCTGACGAGTCAGGGGAAGGCGGCGAGTGGCTTTGGGGATCTATAGAACGCTAAACTGCCACAGTTACGATATTGAATCCAAACCGGAGAGACCCATGATACATGTATCAATAACCGGGCCTGCCACAGGCAGAGATATGAAATTCACCGCAGCCGCGGACACAGGTTTCTCAGGATACCTCCTGGTCCCCATGGAAGCATATCAGGAGTATTCTGAGTTGGAGCTGCCCGTAAGGGATTTCCTTACATACAGGACTATCGTCGGGCCGATTGTGCTTCGAAGGGCCAGAGTCACAGCGGCAATTCTCGGAGAGAGATTCGAGACCTTCATAGAAACCCCGCTCATTGGAATGGGTAGGTTTCTTCTCGGACGTCGTATCCTCAACGCTTTTCGACTCGCGTTGCTCGGTCCGGAGAAAAGATCCTGCCTGCTAGAAGAGCAGGGATAACCACCCACCGTTCCCATTCGCATCTCTTACCAGATAACATCGAAAGCTCTCATTCTGCCAAAGCAGGACCCAGTGAAGGAATGAACACGAGAACGAAACCAACCTCGCATACTTATATTGATTCGGTGAATCCTCTGGTTCTTGAAGTTGGTATACAGGTGGACCGAGATCTGCATTAAGTCTTTTGAATCTGTGTGATGGGGTTGTCTGTAAGAAGCGTTAAGATCAGTCTTATCATTCTGGTCCTCACATCGGTCCTAGTGCTTTCTTGTGTAGTCTTTGTTTATGGGCCGATCTTCGTTCCCTACACGAGTGGAACTCTTCGCAGGCCCTATGTTGTGCTCACGTTTGACGACGGCTACTTGTCGGTCTACAAACTCGCCTATCCTTTGATGCATAGATTCGGCTTTAGAGGAGTAGTCTTCGTTCCAACTCATCTCGTCGGAGACGTGTTTGAGGGCGAGAGAATACTGAGCCTCTTCGAACTGAAACTTCTCCAATGGAGCGGATGGGAGATCGGCAGCCACACCGCAAGCCACTCAAACCTCACTACTCTGACCAATGAACGGATTAGAACGGAACTTTCACTAAGCAAGGATTGGCTCTCGATCCGAGGTTTTGACCCTGTCTCACTCTCCTTACCATACAGCAGCTTCAACCAAGAGGTGCTAGACATAGCCTTCAAGTACTACAAGGTCGTCCGCACAGCAGACGAAGTGCCGTTTCCCCATCGAAGGAGCCGGTTCTATGGGAGCCTAGCCGTTGACTCCGCAAACATAGATGTGGTGCTCGATCAAATAGCGAACACAGACTCAAGCAGAGATGTGCTGGTGCTAACGTTTCACGGGATCACCGAAGCCAATCAGGCGATTGGTTCACGACTGTTCGGATGGATAAGGGAGGAACAATTTCTTAAGATCCTCGAAGGCATCAGACTTTCTGGAAGAAAAACAGTTACCTTCAGAGACCTCATTGCTTCCTCATGAATGGCCCGCAAATAGATGAAAGGTTCGGCGAACATAATGACCGACAGAAGTGCACGGGTCGAGTTTGTGGATGCCTTCCGGGGAATCGCCATACTCATAATGGTCTTCATCCAGATCTTCGATTGGTTCGCCAAATCCAACATCTACACCGATCCGCCTTGGTACGTCCCCCAGATCAACTCCATAACTTGGTTCCCCCCTTCAATTCCCTTCACCTTCGTCTCCGGAATGAGCATCTTCTTCGTAACCCGTAGGGCTACCGATCGAAAGCTTGCCCTCAAAAAAGTGTTGAGAAGATACGGAGCATTAATTCTGATAAGCTTGCCCTTCACGGCCATCATGTGGGATTTGAATACGTATCTCAACTGGAACGAAGCAATTCAGGGGATAGGGCTCACAGCAATCGTCGCCGCAGCCGTACTCATCTACGTGAAGCTGGCGGAGACGGAGATCCTTGCATTGGCTACCTCCATGTCATTCGTTCAGTTTCTGGCAAGACGCGTCGCCGATCTCTACCTCGAATCTCACTACCCGGTGACGCCTCACCTTTCCAATCCATTTGAAGCCATAACCAGCGTTCTGCTCAACGCCTTCTTCAGGGGATGGTTCTCCGTAGCAAATCTTCTCCCAATCCTCCTCTCAGGCTACCTGTTCCTTCTCCTCGTCCTCGAAAAGAGAAACGTCACCAGAGCCTTCCTGATCGGCACCATCTATCTACTCGTCAGCCTACTTCTACATGCAACAGTTCTGCCGATCGACTACTACAATAGATCATTCTCATTCACGTATTTCGCGATAGGTGAACCGCTGACAATCTACGCGATAATCTACATCGCATTTCAAAGGATCCCAAATAAAATTCTCTCACCGCTGATAAGCCTCGGGAGAACTTCACTGCTGGTGTACTTGGGGCATTATCTCATGATCCTGAAGGTAGGCGAGATCTTAGGCTTTAAAGATGCGTTGCAGGATTCCTTGGCTCTGGCCGTCACCTTCGCGCTGACAGCTCTTGTCACCTTAGTAGCCTACATCTATCGCACACACATGCGCCCACGACTTCGCTAAAGTCCGGCGTCCTCATACCAGCAGCCAAGCTAAGAAACGTCACATGACAGAAATAGACCCACTAGCGTAACTTGCATAATATGGGTTCTGGGTGTTGATGCGAATTCGGTTTGTGCCTATCTTTGAGATAAGGCCGGCCGTTAACTGGTCAGTAGATGCGAATTTGGGTTTTTGTTGAGGTTCTGAGGCTCCAAGCTTCTGTTTTGACAGCGGCGTGTCCCTGAGGATGATAGCTGTTTGCCGTCTGACAGGTGTTAGGGCAAGTCTGATTTGGATCTGTTCTTTCTCAAGTTCAGGAGCGCGATAGCGGAGCTTGTGGCTCCCTTGTTCAGTTTCGAGATGAAAGAGGGGGCTTGGTATGGGAGGCAGGATCTGGTCGAGCTTATGCTTCACATGGCGGTTACGAATGGTTTTGCTGAAGGCGTTGCGAACATTCTACGATGTCGGGGTAGGATGCCGACAGGCGAGACGTTGCTTGATTATGTCAAATCCATGACCTGTGATGAGATGTTGGCTAACGCGGAGGCTCAGGTGGAACGTTGCGTAGAGATGCTGAAGGGGAAAGGTTTGCGGTTGAAGGATGTGGCGGTTGCCTTCGACTGGCACGATCAGCCTTACTATGGCAAGCCTGTGGCCGGCATGGTTGGGACCAAGCCGAAGCGCGGAACCTACCACGCCTTCTCCTTCCTCACCGCCAGTGTCCTGACGGCTGGCAGGCGGTTGACGCTCTGCATCATACCGCTCGCGTCTAGGGAGGGGCTTCCAACCCTTGTGCTTGCGCTCATAGAGCGTATCCAGAGGCGCGTGAAGCGGATAGGATACATGGCCTTCGATAATGGCTTCCAGAGCAGCGAATTGATTCTGGAGCTTCAGAAACGTGAGATCCCGTTCATCCTACCGCTCCGTGACACAGTGAAGCTTGGGCGTAGACGGCGTTGGATGCGTTACGCCCGACGCTTCAACTATACGACTCAAGGCGTGACTGTGGATGTGGTTGAGGTTGAGGACGCAAAGGGACGAAGATACTTCCTCGCCACGAACATACCGGCTTCGCCGAAGCGTGTCCTCCGCATGTACAAGCTGCGTTGGGGCATAGAGACAAGCTACCGCAAGATCCGAGAGTTCCTTCCCAAGACCACGTCAAGAAACTGGATCGTCCGCATCTTCAACTTCATCTTTGCATGCCTGCTCTACAACGCATGGGTCGTCCTCAACGCCAAAGCTCAAACGCCGATAACAACGATTGCAATCAAACTCAGCTACATCTGGAACTCTCTAATCCTTATGATGGCGATGAAGACGGAGGCTTCATCCAGATGAGAAAGGCAAATTCGCATCTACTGTGGTTCTGTAACATATATAAGAAGAACCCACCATGATGTTCGAGGGGGTCCTTCATGATTAGCCCACTAAAGAGGCTGAACATGAACGCGCTTTTGATACTGCTCTCTTTGGGCCTCCCTCTGCAGGTTTATGTGTCAACCCCGACTGAGCCAGCTCTACAAGCAAAGTTCACAGCGCAGGCCTCTCCTTCTGACTGGTTCACATGCGGTCAAAACGCAGATATCATGCTCTCTGGAATCGACTTCAACAACACTGGCGGCTCTCTCCTCTTCAATCATCCTGGCAATGTGGCCTCTAGTGGCACTAGGCTTCTCCTTGCCGACCGCAACAACAACAGGGTCCTGATCTGGAACTCTCTCCCCACAGCAAACTCACCCCCCGACATTGTTCTGGGGCAAGACGATTTCTATACGAACAATCCGGGCACATCGCTGAACAGAATGAATTGGCCCG
>Ga0315312_1001188_pt1 | contig 21701 bp, 20 predicted proteins | sample TDP7_MG_FD_203629 | JGI IMG/M metagenome (GOLD analysis project Ga0315312, IMG submission 203629) | Freshwater sediment microbial communities from Lake Towuti, South Sulawesi, Indonesia - TDP7 | ecosystem: Environmental > Aquatic > Freshwater > Lake > Sediment | place: Indonesia: South Sulawesi... | reverse complement strand
GATGCAGAAGGCGAACCTCAGGAAGATAGTGGGGCCCATTACCCTCGTCATTGGGCTGTTCTGCTCTGAGAGCTTCAGCTACGAGGGGTTAATGCTGGAGAAGATCAAGAAAGGGATGGGCATCGACCTAGGGGATATTGTGAAGATGAATATCAAGGGTCGGATGCAGATTACCCTGAAGGACGGCAGAATGGTGGAGATCCCCCTCAAAGAGGCCCGCACCTACGCTGAGCCCTACTGCAGATCCTGCGAGGACTTTTCCTCAGAGTTCGCCGACTTATCCCTTGGAGGAGTCGGCCTCGAAGGTCGAACCTTCACAGTGGTAAGGGCAGATCGTGGTAAGAGGTTCCTGGATGCTGCTGTAGAGTCTGGAGCTCTTGAGGTTAAGCCGGTTGATGAGTTCAAGAAAGCATTGGACCTGATGGTTCGCCTCTCGGTCAGTAAACGAAGCAAAGCCCAAAGCATGGCCTAAGGCAGACCTATTCTAATATGATACCTGGTTACATGCGCAAGCATCCTTCACGCCCAAATTTATCGTCTCTATTTGCCTTGCAGAACCCTTTTCGATGACCATGAATGGTTTTGGGCGACTAAGAATTCAACTGCGCCACGATATCGAGGATCGCCAAGGGCCCTTCTAAGTGGCCAACTCTCCAGTTTTTCGCACGGCATGGGCGTCCTAACCTTTCACTGAGAGATACTTTCTCAGGGCCCTAGGAAAGAGAGTCGCTTCGCGTACGAAGCTTCTCACTTCTTCCTCTCCTGGCTTTGGCCATGTGAGCCTTAGGTGTTGTGCTTGATCAACGATATGGGCTAGGCTGAAGTCAGGGAACTCCTTCATGAAGGCGTCTGCGATCTCCTGCTTCCGCACCTCTAGGATTCTCCTCGAGAGAAGGGCTGTCTGCGCCAGCTTCAGCACCACATATTGTTGGTAAGCTGCCTCTTCGGAGAGGTTCCTTGAGACCCTTCCTTCATCGGCTCCTCTGGCCCAATAGCTGGAAAAGCGGTCAAACTCCATGACCCCGAACCTAGAAAAGTCCGAGAGACTTGGTTTGGGTACTTGTCCTAGAACGTCGGAGCCCAGTAGGAGTTGAGCATCGATCCCTGTAAGAAAACTTCCAACAGGATTCGTGGAGAGATGTGAAAGGGGCACGACCCTTAAGGAGGGAGTCTCCCTAGGCCATCTCTGATCCGTGTCCGAAACAATCGGGTTAAGGGTCCTCTCGAACAGCTCCCTCGAAGGGATGTCTTCAAGAATTCCATCCCGGACGACCATGAAGAAGTCGATGTCGCTCAATCCGGGAACCCAATCATCGCGGGCGCCGCTTCCCCTCAGGTAGAGGGCTATGACCTCGTCTGACAGATGTCGTTGGATTAGGGTCGTGAGCCGCGTCACTAGAGGATTTAGATGGTGGCTTGACATCCTCTTAGCCCATAATCGTGGACTCTATAGAAAAACGTTTGGTACTAACCTCCCCTTGAAAGCCTTCAGTCGTCAACAACGATAAGTATGTTGATTGGAGGGGAAGTTGGTGGGGGGGGAAAGGTCGAAGATCGAGCACCACAAGTGATAGTGGATAATGTTGGAGAGGGGGCGGTTAGATTCGTGTTACGCCTGTGGACGTTGAACCCTGCTAGAGCTGAGGTCTTACGCTCTGACGCCAACAGAAAGATCAACGGGCTTCTTCAACGTTTGGAAGAGATATAGGTATGTTGGCCGCATCTACACGAATACGAGCACGATGCACCCCGAACGACTCCTGCGTCGGTATGCTCATGACCATGAACGGATCTCGGCCTTAATCCTTGGAACAAATCGTTTACCATAAATTTGCCGTTCAACAAGTGATTAGACATAGGTAATCCTCATATAACGAATCAAGCCAGATTTTCTCTTTGATAGCTCATGACTAAAGAGCTTGGTAAGGATGAGACCCTGAATTGTCTCCTCGAAGCCGCCTCTGTGAAATGGGGTAAGGCTGAGATTAGGGAGATTTGTTCCGCCTTTGAGCTGGCTGCCGAGGCGATCTGGAAGGTCGAGGAGTTCCAGTTGGAGCCCGAGGAGGAGCCCGCCCACCCTGCAACAATCTTCCATCGGGGGAGAAGAGGAAAGGAGTGAGCCCATTGGACGCCTTCAAGCTCACCCTCTCCGAGGCCTCCCGCCTAATCCACGGGAACGAGCTATCCCCCTCAGAATTACTCGAATCCCTGCTCCAACGCATCGACCGACTCGAACCCAAGCTGGAGGCTTGGGTCACTATCGATCAGGAAGGGGCGATAGCCACGGCAGAGAGGTATTCGAAGGAGGCGGCCGAGGGAAAGCTGCGAGGGCCACTCCATGGGATTCCCATCGGGGTCAAGGACATCTACTATACGGCGGGGATGAGGACCACGGCGGGCTCCAAGATCCTATCCGATTTCACACCCAGCTACGATGCCACAGTTGTCGCCAAATTGAAGGAGGCCGGCGCCATAGTCCTCGGGAAGACGGAGACCACCGAGTTCGCCGCCTTCGACCCAGCACCAACACGGAACCCATGGAACACAGAACACACACCAGGAGGTTCGAGCAGTGGGTCTGCGGCAGCCGTCTCAGCTGGCATGTGCCCAGCCGCCTTGGGCTCCCAGACCGGAGGATCCATTATTCGTCCAGCGGCCTACTGCGGTATCGTGGGCATGAAACCAACCTACGGCCGCATAAGCCGCTACGGTGTAATCCCGGTGAGCTGGTCTCTGGACCATCTCGGGACCATCACTAGGACTGTGGAGGATGCGGCCCTCCTCTTGGAGGTCCTCGCTGGGCACGACCCGAAGGACACCACGACCTCAACTCTGTCAATTCCACCATACAGGAGGGCGATGGACAGGCTCTCTCCCCCGAGGCTAGGCCTCCTCAAGAAGTTCTTCCACGAGAGCGCCCATGAGGAGGTGAGGAGGAACATCGAGGAGGCTACCAGACGACTCGGGACTGCCGGAGCCGAGGTCGTGGAGACGATGTTGTCCAGGAGCTTCAGCGCCGTACATGCGGCCCACAGAACCGTTATGATTACAGAAGCAGCGGCCTATCACGAGGAGACTTTCCGGTCACGGATGAAGGATTACCGCCCTAATCTACGGGGCATGATAGCCACGGGGCTCCTCGTCCCAGCCTCCACATACCTCAAGGCTCAGCGCATCAGAAGTCAGTTCATCCGAGAGATAAGGTCTCTCCTAGAGGGATTCGACTGTCTCCTCACGCCTGCCACGACTACACCGGCACCCAAGGGAATGAGCAGCACGGGGGACCCGGCATTCAACTCCCCATGGAGCTTCTGCGGCTTCCCAGCCATAACTATTCCATCAGGCTTGACGAAGGATGGTTTACCCCTAGGAATCCAGTTGGTTGGGCATCCCTTCGATGAGGAACGCCTATTGAGCGTTGCATGCTGGTGTGAGAGGGTTCTTGGGTTTGGCCATGACCCCCGCGATCCCAAATGACTAGGCATCATAAGGGCTAAACTCCTAGAGGTTGCCAAACCCGCCATGACAGGCCCCAAGACGGAAGATGTGGACTGGCACATGGGCCTCCTCCACAAGATGCAGGAGCTGGAGAACCGCCACAACCTGACATATCCCAAGGCCGGTGATGATCCTGTCCTCTTCGCCGGGGGCAGATGAGGGACTACTTCCAAGTGGCCGTAGACTTCCTCACCGAGAATGGAGTCTACTGCGCAGAGAACCATCGGGTCATAAAAATTGCTGCTAGAGAAAACCTGCCCGAAGGTGCTAAGGTGAGGAAGTCTCCAGCTTATCGCATGCGCCTAATATATTGACTGCCTCAGAATCTCAGGATTCACCTTCCCCGCCGTGAAGGTGGCCCCAGTCTTCACGTTATTGACCGTGATGACTGCAGGCGCGAAGAGCGAAGCATCAATCTTGTAGAAATCATAGCCTGCAGCCTTGAAAACGTCAGCGAAGGGCTTCCCATAGTCCCGGCTGGTTGACGAAGGAACCTTGTCGACTAGTTCTCTCAGCCTCGAATCGTCGTCCGCTTCGACGGTGAAGTAGGTGACTCCGCCGTAGAGGATCATATCGTTGGTTCGCCCCATAGCGCGGTTGAACTTCGGATGAACAGGGGCGATAGGTGCTACCCCGCAGCCGCTGATGACCTTCTTGGGATCGAAGCCTAGCTCCGTCAGCTTATGGAGGCCAGCCTCCGCGATGCGGCCCGAGATCTGCGTCGAGCCCGCCAGACTAGAGGTCGGAGCCAAGAGAACGTACAATCTATCAGGATTGACGCAACATTCATTCGCGATCAAGGCGATGGCATCTGGAGTCGGCTTCGCAGAGGCTTCTAGAACAATGACGGCCTCGTCAGACTCGTCATGATACTCGATCTTTTCGTAGAGTTCCTTGGGCTTCAAGCTCAGGGCGCGGGCAGGCCCCGAGCCCATGGCGAAGTATTTTCCGATGGTGATGCGCCATCCGGCGAATTGGGCACCGAGGAGCGCGATTGCTGGGTGGTCAGTGATGACGCTGACGGCTGGCAGAGAGAGGTCGTCCAAATGAACGTTGACTATTTGAGCTTTCCCGAGGCCCCCCATGCATATCTCCGTCACATATTTGCCGGCGAGGTAGCCTCCGAGCACATTGATTCCCGCATCGACTATGGTCGCACCTTCGGGAGTTCTTTCTACACCAACTCTCAGGATGTCCTTCTTCTCGACCATCTCCCGAACGAGGGGGACGATGAGTTTGTTGACGCTTAGGCTCATGAGGATAGACTAGACGATTAGGGACTTGTAAAACTTGAGGTGGGGATTGCTATTTACGGAGACCATGAGGCTTCCATTCCAACTCTCCGTGATGTCGCCCCTGAAGAGATAGAAGGGACCTTGGATACGTTCCTCACCGACCCGAACACTCGACCGAATCTCATCGATAATGAATCCCGGTAGGATAGTTCCGATCCGGCCCAAGAGGACTATGCGCCCACCGGTCATATCCGCGCCCACCCGGTCGCCAGCATCTCCCTCCACCACAATCATTCCACCCTTCATGTGTACGCCGGCGAACTGCCCGATATTCCCTTTGACGCGTATTAATCCGCCCACCATGAAGCATCCCACCTCGTTGCCAGCATCCTTCTCCACGACTATCGTACCTCCCGACATTCCTTGGTTGGAACCCCGGTAGGGAGCCCCCGCATAGTCGCCAACACAACCTTTTATCACGATTTCGCCCCCCTTCATCGCTGATCCTGCCCATGAACCAGCATCCAAGACTGCTGTAATCCTCCCTCCTTTCATCTCCGCACCTAGATTCATCCCGACAGAGCCTTCTATCGCGATCTCACCAGATGTCATGGCGGCTCCTACTCTTCTCACCCTCCTAAAGTCTCCAGTGAGCCGGATCGTCACCCCTTCTGGGTCGGCGCCCGATTCACCTTCTACATCAAAGAGATCGCCAAGGACCCCTCTCCGATTCCCCTCCCAGACAGGCAGCTTAGCGATTTCTTCCAGCCGCTTATCAGCGAAGGCATCGGGGGTGATGCATCCTCCGTCCACAGGAACCTTGAAGGAGTACTTCGGGGTCAGGGTTATCAATATCCTCTAGACCTCTGCCTTCATCGCGATGCGTTGGGAGCCGAGCAAGTAGTCTTCAGGAATGAGGTAGTTCTCGTATTGGACAGTCCAGTAGTCCCTGAACTTCTGCCTCAGCTCCGATGTGGCCTCGAAACTCGACGAGGTTTCTGCGTCCACCCAGAAAGTCCTTCCGCCAACAGGCTTAACCACCCCCCCATCCTTGACTACAACAACCCCATCTTTGATTGTATAGGCGGACTTCTCGAAGGCCTTCCGGACAAGTTCAGGATTCCTGGACAAGTCAACCTTCCTAGGGTTTACTCCATAGATGGCCACGTCAGCGTCGGCGCCAACTCCTAAGTGCCCCTTCTCCTTCAACCCCAAGGCCTTCGCTTGACCCGCTCTAGTTACTATGGCAATCTCGTAGAGGTCATACTCCCTGTCTATGCTCTTGAGGAGGCTCCTCCTCTTGGCCTTCCGATTTATTCTTCCCATCATTCTCTCCCTAGCTTGTCGACTCATAAGCCAGGCAACAATTCTAGGGTAGGTTGTGAATGGGGCGGCATTCGGGTGGTCGGTGGTGAGGTAGACTTTCCACGGATCTTCGATTAGGAGCGCGAGTTCCAGTCCGATGGACCATTGCATGGAGTGGACGAAGCTCGTCCGCCTGTACCTGAAGGGAACTATTCCGGCTCCGGTCTCCGTCTCCACATCATGATTGACCCACTTGTTCCCAGTCAAGCCATGCAGCCCGTATTGGAAAGGGCCGTCGGCCGTCATGGTAGTTGTGTCGGAGAAGACCACCTGCCCGACATCGATGGTTGCATGGGTATGATGATTGAGGTAGCGCGCAATTCTCTCCGCGCCCGAACCCATATTCATCCAGTCCGAGCCTGTAAAGGCGCTGAACTGGCAGTGGGTTATGTGGATAACTGGCCGATCGCCTCTTGCCAGGTTTCTGACGCATTTCAATGTATCTAGAGTAGTTGTATAGTTGCCTGGTTTTCCAAGATTGTTTGTGTGCACATGAATCGTGTGGGGGAGGTTCAACATCCGATTGACCTTGCACAGTCCCCGGATGATGTCTCTGGGCGTGATGTTGAAGGGGGGGATTTGGTCATAGATGCTCCTGACGTTTCTCCCGAAGCCCCACATCTCAACGCCGCCAGGATTCACTATCTTTATGGCGTACCCCTTCGTGGCTCTGAGCATCCAAGCCACATGGGATGCACACTCCTTCAACTCTCCATCCCTAAGATGCTCTAGAACAAACCACCAGTCGCCCACCAGGGGGAAGGTAGCCTTGTCGATCATGGGTGTATCATTCAATTCCTCATGGGTGTGGCGGGCCTCTAAGGGTGGCATGGCTGGGGTGATGACGGTCGTGTATCCCATCCTTGAGTACCTGTATCCCGTGGTGAAGGTCGATGGAACTGAGTGGCCGACTCCGGATCGTGTTATCGGGGTTTTCAACTCAACATCCTTAAGATGGTCTTCTGGCCTCAGAAGTCGACCAGTATTTACCTCAGAACCCGCAATATGGGAGTGGATATCGACGCCGCCAGGCATCACAACCATTCCTGAGGCATCAATTACCTCAGCACTATCTTCAGGGACTTCCTCAACGATCTTGCCTCCACTTATGGCGACATCCATCCTTTGCCCATCTATGGAGTTCAGCGGATCGTAGACGAAACCATTCCTTATGATTAGGTCCATCATGTCACATCCTTACTCAGGCTTCGAACCCTGTCGAGGATTCTGCCCAAGACCTCCTCATCGGGGATGACCCCTGCTGGAGGCGTCAAGATTCTCTTCAAAGGTAATGGCACGTGATCCATGCGGTAGGCCGTACCCTCAGTCTCGATGCCGACGAATGTGGAGGGAAGTACAACATCGGCCGACAGTGATGTAGGTGTCTCCAATGGGTCGATTACTATTAGCGGGTTACCGATCATGTTCTTGACGGCTTCCCTTGGGAAGTTTGAGACAGGGTCGGAGGCGACTACTAGGGCGGCATCTGACTCACCTCGGCTCAGAATGTCGACCACAGAAGTTTCACCGGGGTTGTAGAAGGGGTAACCCTTTGAGAAGTCAACAGCGAAGGGATATCCGGTCTGCCATGTTGAGACCACATTCGCGCCAGTGACATTGAAGTGGCCCCTCATGGGGAGGATGAGAAACTTGGTCCATCTATTGAGATCTCGAACAAGAGAGAGGGCCGCATCTACGTTTCGATTCTTTCCTGAACTCATCGTAAGGCCGACGCCGAAGAAGATGATGCCTAGCTGACATTCAATCATCGCGTCGGCAACTTCCTCTAGCAGTCTCACCGGCAATCCTGAAACCTCATCTACATCAAGGTTCTCCTGCCTCGCTAGCAGGCGTAGGGCTTGGAGAAGCTCGTAGTCACCATTGGGCCTGACTTGCAGAAAGTAATCCGCTGCATCCGCAGTTCGGGTTCTTCGAACATCCACTACGACCATCTTCCTATCTCGGGTTGTGGAGAGTGATGGAACGAAGCCTGAAGCTACCTCTTTAAGAGGTCTAGCCTTGTACGCGATATCTGTTAGTCTCCTAACCCTCTTCAGAAGTTGTCTGGAGTAGGAGCGTTTTACGTATCTCCCCCAGTCACTTCTCCTGTACCTTCCCTCCGAGAAGGCCGTGTACCTCTCGATGTGGCGAGGGTGAGCGCTCCAAGGATCGCATCCCCAGTAGACTATGAGATCAGCGCGGTGACGGATCTGACCCAAGGTGCAGCCGGAGATCCCCACATCTTGTATGCTCAAGATGGATGGGCCGTGACACACTGTTGAGGTATTGTCTATTACGCCTCCGACCTCCTCAGCTAATTCCAATCCCTTCCTGACAGCCTCGCAGCTCGTTGAGCTCCAACCGTATAGGATCGGGTATCGTGCCTCGATGAGGAGTTCGGCGCTCCTCTGTATGGCTTCGTCCCAGGAGGCCTGAACCAGTTCACCGTTCTTTCGAATCAGGGGGGTTAGGAGTCTGTCCTTCTGACAGTTTAGAAACTTGGCCTCTCCAATGGCACAGGCTTTCTTGACTTGCACAATGCTGTTGCCCTCTAAGACTAGCTCTAGGTCGTCGCAGAGGCACCCGCAGACGGGGCATGTGACCGGGGCCACGACAGTCAAATGTTTCACTTCCCATAGTAGTGTTGTAGGAGATCCCTTACACCCATCACCTCTTCTCTTGGAGCGGGCTCTATCTCGGCAGGGACCCCCTTGAAAGATGGCATACCTGTCCCATGCGTGTGGGAGCCTGTCAGAACGTTAGCCCAAAGACCATAGGGGACGTAAATCACGCCAGGATGTGGGCCTCTGTCAGACTCAACGGCCGTTAGGACAACGGATCCAAATCTCGTGGTTACCCTAACGTTGTCATTTTCCCTTATTCCTATAGAATCTAGGTCTTTAGAATCCATCTGGCAGATCGCCACACTTGTGTGATACTCATTTGAGAGCTTGCCCAGTTCCTTCCCTACCCCTTGTTTTATTGTCCGACCGGTCAACAAAACTACTTCAAGCTTAGGCACACCGAGAACACCTTTTGGACGTAGCCTGTTGATTTCTCCAAGCACGGTCGGCCGGTCTAATATGTTTTCCTTTTTCCTCCACTTGAAGATTTAGGAAGAACGGGCTCCTAATTCCAATCCAACAGGTCTTTCAGCCCAAGGAGACATACGATATTCCTAAGTAACCTATGCACCAGAGGCCCCACTACCTCCGGCTGACCTCGGCTTCTCAAGGAGCCTAGATTTGAACAGCATCCTCCCATCCCTCGCGTGGGGCCTCCGAACTAACGTATCACCACCCTTCTCCATCTCTCGAGCTTCATCGGCCAGCCTTGCAGCATGTCTCATCATCTCGTGTGCTGAGGCTACCATGGGTGTATACTTCTCCCAGTCCTTGACGACGAAGCAGCCTTCAGCTGTAGCGGCTGCTACTTGACGAGCTATCTCGTGAGCCGCCAGAGCCTTGGCTCGTGCGTATGGATTATTAAGGCCGGAGGCTGCCAGAGCCTTCTCCTGATCCACAAAGAGATTTGGTAGGCCGAGTTTCTCACCCTTCTTGACCATGTCGACTAGACTGTCCAGCGCGTTGACCAGAGCGGCGAGGGTTCCGGTCACGGCGAGAACCTTCATGACGTCCCCATTGTAGAATGCTACCTCGTTTAGGTCGAGGAACTCCCGCCTAGCCCCTATCATTGCATCGGCCTCTAAGATTATATATCCGAAACCGGATGCCTCTAAATCCTTGACTATCCTGCGCGCCGGCCCATCGGAGATCACGACTGTGGGGATTGCAGCTTTAGCTAACGCCTCTCTAGCGGCCTTAGGGCCCGGGAGAGATGCGTTGGGGCTGATGACAGCTGCGAAGTTTGGTTTGTATTCCTTGAGTTTTTCTGCAGCTTCAATGCTCTGCTCTGGGTTCATCTTCGACCCTGTGCCTACTACTCGAACCTCGATATCTTCTCTTTCTGCCCTCTCATCGAGGATGTAGTCGATTAGGGGTGAGGCCCCGATGCATCCTATCTTGAGGATTCCAATCCTAACAACGTTAGGCAAACGGATTCATCCCCACAAAGTTTGCCTATTCTGTGATTCTATGCGTATTAAAGCAATTTGACAGAAGGCCTTGATAAATCAGTCCATCGTTCCATCTCCGAGGTGAAGGTGCTCGTCTTTCCACGTTAGCGTGCCTTATGGCTCGAGGACGCCACGAAGAACCCGATAGAGTTCCCGCTCCAACGACTACTATAGTTTAAAAACGTTCGTGACATACTACCATGAAACCCTTTGGGACAGGAGTCTTAGAGCTATGGAGCTTAACGGGGTTGAGATTGAAGAAACTTTTGCTGAGATGTTTCCCATGTGGGTCGGCCGGATCCTCGTCACAGCCGCCAATGAGGAATGGGCGTTGACCTCTGCACAGGCCGCAACGGGTTTCGCTGCCTCAATAATCATGTCCCCCGCTGAGGCGGGAGTCGAGAAGACGGTCTCTGCAACCGAGACGCCAGATGGCAGGCCAGGAGCGATCATCCAAGTCTACCATACCTTCGGATACGGGTTGAAGGCCCAGATGCTGACGCGTATAGGCCAGTGTGTCATGACGTGCCCCACGACGGCAGCGTTCAATGCCCTGACGGGTCAGCCTGCGAAGCTCCTCCGAATAGGGAAGAGCCTAAGCCTCTTCGGCGACGGCTTCCAGAGCCGAGGTACCGTAGGCGACAGGGAGGTCTGGAGAATCCCGAGGATGGAGGGGGAGTTCATCATCGAGGATCGCTTCGCTGTGAAGAGGGGGGTCGCTGGCGGCAACTTTCTCATCTTGGCTAGGGATCAACCCTCCGGTTTGGCTGCGGCCAAGGCCTCTGTGAAGGCTATCAGGAAGGTGGAAGGAGTGGTCCTCACGTTTCCAGGAGGCGTCTGCGCGTCAGGTTCGAAGGTGGGATCATTGAAGTACAAGCTCCCCGCCTCTACGAACCACCCCTTCTGCCCGACTCTAAGGGATGTGGCGAAGGACACGCAGATTCCTTTGGGGGTGGAGAGCGTCTACGAGTTGGTCATCAACGGTCTGAGCCTTGAGGCTGTACAGAAGGCTGTTGCAGAGGGAGTGCGCGCTGCCACCACGGTTCTAGGCGTCGTCAAGATAACGGCCGCAAATTACGGGGGAAAGCTGGGACCCTACAAGGCGGTGCTGAAAGAGGCCTTAAGCCTCTAGTAGCAGAAAGAGTATTCCAGTTCTACCCTTTCGAGGATTTCGCCTATCCTCTCTTTCAATCGTGAGTAATACTCCTTGTCTACGAAGAGGGCACGTTGAAACTCTGGAAGCAAAGACCTGTAGTGCTTCTCCAAGACATCCCTTATTGTCGCCCAGTTTCCGGCCTTTATGTTCAAGCGGTCAACAAGTACCCTACCAACTCCTACATCGCGAAGCTTCTCAACAAGAGCTTCGAAGGAGGCCTCCGAAAGTATTGGAAGAATCGGACCGAGGAATGCGTAAGTTGGCACACCAGAAGCGTTTAGAGTTTCCAGAGCCCTTAGCCTCTCCTCGACCCGGGACGCTGAAGGCTCGAAGCTTCTTCTTACACTCTCGTCGAGGGTTGTGATGGTAAGTCCTACCTCGCACGAGGTGAACTCTTGGAAGAGGTCTATGTCGCGTGTGACGAGGGATGACTTGGTGAGGATGGTGACTGGGAAGCTGAAGTCTAGGAGTTGCTCTAGACATCTTCTAGTCAGATGGAGCCTCGCTTCGACGGGTTGGTAGGGGTCGGTGACGCTGCTGAGTAGGACCAGCCTCGGCTTAACCCTCCTGAGTTGTTCAGCGAGTATCCTTGGGGCGTTGATTTTAGCGTCCACAAAGCTGCCCCAAGGCTCGGGGTGGAGGTGATATTTGAGCATGAAGCGGGCGTAGCAGTAGGCGCAACCGTGCTGACATCCCACATAGGGGTTGACACTGTAGGGGATATCGCTTATGCGACACGGGCTTAGGACGGATTTGCAGAGGACTTCCCTGACAACGACCATGGAGCTGGACTCTACGTACTCGGTGGTCGTGGAGCTAATTAAGATATCATTGTTGAGCAGGGATATCGGAATTGATCGTCAATTTGCGTCGAGAATGCTATTGTTGGTCACTATTCGAGAGAATGACCTTGCCAACGCTCGAAGGCCTTATAGCGACGAAGGGGATTATGGGAAAATGGGTGGCAAGATATGAAGATCATGAGGATAGCGGACATTCCTGAGGTCCCTCGGTCAGGAGGAATCTTCACGGGCACGGTGGGCATAAAGACGCTTGTTGGAGAGGAGGTGGGAGCGAAAGACCTCTCAGTCTCCATAGTGAGCTTCCCTAAAGGCGTTAGGAACACCTTCCACACACATACCTATGACCAATGCCTCTACATCCTCAGTGGGAAGGGGATCATAGCCGATGAAAGGGAAGAGGTAACCGTCACCGAGGGGATGGTCGCCTTCATACCCGCCGGTGAGAGGCACTGGCACGGAGCTACAAAGGACAGCGCCTTCTCCCACATCTCCATCGTCAGACCGGGACAGACGAAGGGCTAGACCCCGGACCGACACCCCTACTGTTCCTGGACTAACGAACCCTCACAAACTTCTGAAGTGTATGACAGTTCCCGGGTACAGGGATCGAAGTGCCGACCGAGGTGATCACAACCTCACCCACGTAGATGGAACCCTCGGAGTCGACGCATAGGGCGTGGGGAGCGAAGAAGCTCCCCGGCTGACAACTCTCCTCAGTCCCCAACCTAGCGAGGAGTTTCCCATCTGGGGTGAAGATGCTGAGGCGGGCCCATTGAATCCCATCCTTGGGGCTGGTCGAGACTAGTCCGAGGCCTGTACTGTAGCCGAGCTCGGTCACATAGAGGCTTCCATCGTGGATGAAGACATCCGTAGGCCTATTAGCGTCCCATTGTTTGAGGAATCTACCCTCAGAGTCGAAGAGTTGGACGCGGCTGTTCTCCCTGTCGGCCACGTAGACCTTATCCTCCTTATCGATGCATATGCCGTGGGGGAGGTTGAACTGGCCCGGGCCCCTCCCAGGCTCACCCCATGAGAGGAGGAGTTCACCGTCCTTGGAGAACTTGTGTATCCGCGCATTCCCGTAGCCGTCTGAGACATAGATATTGCCTCTAGAATCTAGGGCTACATCCGTGGGGCAGTTGAAGGGGCCAGCCGCACGTTTGATCGTCCGATAATCTCTATTGACGCATCCCGTATCTGAGGGCTGACCCTTCTTGCCTAAGGTCATGAGGAATTTGCCGTCCGGCGTGAATTTCCTCACAGTGTGGTCGCCGTCGTCGGTACAGTAGAGAGAGTCGTCTGGCCCAATGTAAAAGCCGTGGGGCCTGGTGAAGACTCCTCTCCCCCAGCACTTGAGGAAGTTGCCTTGGGAGTCGAAGACCAAGACCGGGTCTATGCCTCGGATGAAGACGTAGACCTGATCCCTTGAGTCGATTGCTAGCCCTGGGACTTCGACGAAGGGCGAGTAGAAGTGTTCACCCCAGCCCTCAACAACCTCGTAGGAATGCTCTCCCTGTCCAAGAACCATCTTCTAGGCACCTCCTTCGCCGATCTCACTAGTCTCTGCCCTCCAACGCATCGAGCAAAATAGGATTGTATAAACAACCATGCTGACCTTCCCTCACTACCACAATATTCACCAATCATTCTCCCGACTTCACCTAATAAGCACGTCAGATTGATTCAGCAGACGCCTCCATTTCATGGGTCGTCGATCAAAGCCTCGCCTACACTATTGCTCTGCGGGGAAGGTTCTCAAGCGTAAGGGCTCTAGACCGGGTTCTAGGACTTGGGAGAATGGTGCTACATTTTCTCCGGCTTCTCGGCCTCCTCGGTGCCTAGGACTATTCTGAAGTTCTCCTCCGTCTCCCTACGCACGATAACCCCCAATGACGAATGCCCCACATACGCAAGTCTTCCATCTACGATTCGGAAGGGCCTGTCATGCCCAGGATAGTAGACATCTGGATCTAGCTCCTTGAGTTTCTCGATACTCTTCCGCGCTTCCTCCTCAGTGGTGGTTATGTAGTCTGGAAGCCCCCTAAGGTACGACCGCATGGTAGGCATCGCATCCTGAGTGAATAAGACGGCTCCTTTATCCGTCTTGATGAGGACTGCCTGATGTCCGATTGAATGCCCAGGAGTCTCCACGACCCTTACTTCGTCGGTGAGGTCTTCGTCCCCCTCTGTTGTTTGGATTCTCATTCTATCCAAGAGTAGGGCAATGACGCTGGGCGTTGCCCAGTCATCTCTCCTGGCTCTTCGGACGAAGTCCAGTTCCTTAGAGTTGATGACGACCGTAGCCTTGGGGAAGAGTTCTAGGTTTAGCGAATGGTCCCAGTGGGCATGCGAAATAATTACTCTATCAATGTCGGGGGGTCTGACCCCGAGCCGTTCTAGCGAGCCCAGGAGCTGTCTCCTAGTCCCGAAGTGCCCAGTGTCCAGGAGCATGTTCCCATGGTCCCGAATCAAGGCTATCGTGCAAATTCCAAGCAAGGCCTGATCAGTTCTGAGGCTTGAGCCCTGCATGACGATGTCGAATCTCGCCATCCATCACACCGCTACATGAGTTGGTGGAACAATGATTTAGGCCTTGAGCACATCAAACCATGGCAGCATGGAAAAGGCTGAGGAAACCTTCGGTAACGCTATGAAAGTACTCAAAGCTTAGGATGCCAGAAGAAGGTAATCCAACACCGGTCACATGCTGAAGCGCTCATCTTGGAAGCCATAGGCCACAAACCAAATACAGAGATCTTCAAGGGACAGGTGGAACTAGACCGAGAGGGATGCGTAGTGGCCAAGGAGATGACGAAGACCAGCGTAGAGGGAGTCTTCGTGGCAGGAGACGCGCAGGATTTCCATTATCGACAAGCCGTCACGGCAGCCGGAGCAGGCTAACTATAAGGGAAAAATCGGTTCTGTTGCGTCTTCGAGGGACGCGTGACAGCCTGCCCTGTTGCGGGGCAGGTGTTGCATCCGAGTGATTAAAATCATCAATAAAAAATTATTATTTGTCGTAGCCGTGTGGGTCTCTCTTGCCTCCGGGCATCCAGTTTATGGGGAGTTTAGGTATTTTGGGTGATTCGCCAAATACTTTGATTATGAGTTCATTTGAATATGAGACGTAGGCGGAGTATGCTATGGCCTGTCTCTGTAGTTCGTCCAATCTTGATTTTGCCTCTTCCACCAAACTGTCTTGTTTTGGAATTACGATTATCATTCTATCCACATCGTCCGCTCTAATGGTAGGGCTTACCGAGCCAGATATGAATCGCCTTACTAAGGCTTGGCCGAGTCTGCTGTTCATGAAGGCTCCTATGAATGGAGCGTACTTTTCATATTCTTCTTTTAACTCAATCTTATACACATGAATGGCAATAGCTACGTTCTCAAACCCGAACACATCTCCTCTCATAGCATCTATGAAGACCTTACTCACATAGGAAACTACCCCAGGAGAACCATCCTTGCTGAGAAGAATATTGTTCTCCTCTACGACAAATTTCTCATCGCCCTCATCCACATTAGCGAATTTCTCGAAGATCGGGAAAAGGACGTTAGGCATCGTATTCTTCTTTTCCAAGAGGGGAATGTCGCCATCATCATCGGGAGATAATCCAGTAAACTTATCCTCTAAGATTTCGCCAAGAGCGTAAATGGTGTAATTACGTGAGTCCAGTTTCTTCAAGGCTTCTAGGGCTTTGTCATAGGCTGTGGAAAAATAGTTGTTGTCAAGTCTCTCGTCAGGAGGATGTCTTTGAAAGAGGGAAAGATCCTCCCAAATAGGGAGCCCATTGTCGAGAATCTCGGTCTTTATCTTCTTCAACTCGTCTTCAACTACTCGCATCCCTTATCCCCCGTCGTAAGGCCCACTTATCCCAATACTCCATAACACTACGGATGTCTTCGTCTGAGTCTGGCCTAAATCTGTTAGCTCCAGAGACATATCCTATCTTCTGAATTTCAGCCCTGAAGACTGGTCCCTGTTCTTCGGATTCATGCTTCCTTCTCAGAACGAGGATGCACGGTATCACATTTGAGCCGTACATCTTAAAGGAGCCTTTGGGCAGTCCTATTACGGCTTCGATAATGGCGTTTCTTCGGAGTATTCGTCTTATCACTGGTTCCTCGTTGCGTATGTTGCTGAATATTCCGAAATCAATTATGGTTCCGAGCCTTCCACCCTCACCTCTATCCTCAGGTTTCTTAAGGGCTTTGATGCATAATTCTAGGAACACGGCTTGGGGAATCAAATCCTTCCGATTGATACCACACTCGAACAGATCGGAGCCAAGTTTGTTCCAACCCTCGGTAAACTTGTTCACGTCCTCAAAAGGTATCTTGTTCTTTCCCATGGCTCCAAAAGGTGGGTTTGTGAGTATTGAGTCGAACCCGTCCTTTTCGGGGTTCCTGAGGGCTTTCTGAAGGAATGGTGGAGCTTGGTTTGGGTCAAGAGAATCCGCCCTAATAATGTTGTTGTGAGAATCGTTATGCAACCAAGAGTTGATCTTCGCCAGTTTATGGGTGTCTTCATCAATCTCTATTCCATAGATTCTGAGGGGATCACCCTTTTCCTCACCATATCGGTTTTCCAGATGGTAGAGGGAATAGATTAGAAATCCGCCAGTTCCACATGCAGGGTCTAAGATTGTCTGATCGGGGGAAGGGCCCACGAGGTGTATGGTCAGATTCACCAAGGAACGTGGCGTGAAGTATTCTCCCAGCTCTCTCCCAGTCATGGTCTGCATCAAGAACCGTTCATAGATTTGTCCCAGCATCTCCATTTTTTTCAGCCAAAGGGCGTGAACGTCCAGCACTCCGACTCTCTCCTCTATCACGCCATCATCCAATTCAAGCTCCTCGTTGGGTGGGAAAATCCCTATGTTTGAGGATAGGCTTTGGAATAGAGAGTTGAAATACGCTTGGAGATTAACGTTTCTGCCCTTCAAACTCTTTATTTTCTCTGATGTTAATTCCAATTCGTCTTTTTTCCTATCTATGAAATCTCTCTCATCTTGAATCCTAAGCAAGAGGAGCTTAGAGAACTCGTACTGTCTTTTCTTGCTCCACATACCTCTTCTCCTACGTATTAGGTTGTTACAGTCTGTAGCAATCTTCTCTATTGTTTTCTCGTCTAGTTCTTCTAGACTCGCTAATCTTATTGCGAATGTCTTATCTGAAGGAGTGTAGGCGGGTCTCACTTTCAACTCCGCTTGGAGTTCAGCCTTCGTTGGTATTCTATCCAGAAAATCCCAGTCAAGCACTCCTTTTGTTGGAGTCAATACTACAAGTTCTATATCGTTTGCCAGTATTCCATATTTGGAATTGAAGAGGGCGCAGTAACCAGCTAATTTCTCTTCATGCCTGTAAGTTAAAGGAATACCGTGTCTCTTTAGATCAACCACCATCCCGAAGAAATTGATGAAATTGTTTCCTCGGCTTATAGTCTCATAGGCATAGACTCCCCAATCAGCTTCTCGTTTTTCACCTACTATTTCAGGGCTATAAGATGGTTTAGGGATGAACTCTCCAGAGGTATAACCGAGTCTAAGGAGAATGGGTCTTACCGCTCTCTCCCAAACAAGCTCTTCGCTATCTATTAGGTCTCTGGGGGGGGCAAAGATACGCCTATGGATTGGGCGTAGGCTCTCAGATCGAGTCTAAGATTCTGTTTGAGAACCAAGCGTCTAGAGGACATGACTACTCACTACCCTTTTCATCTTGTGATAGATTAGGCTTGTCATCTCCAGTCCTACCCCGCATCCTCGGTTTGTTCCAGTAAGGACTTTTGCACTTAGGGCATACCCGTGGCTCGCTATTCGTACTCCGAGGAACCCAGACATGCCCACACCGCTCGCACTTGAACGCGGTTACGGTGATCTTCCCCATACATAGGAGTCATATATCATCGGTATATAACTCTTGCCATTATACCGAAAAGGTTATATTATGTACCTTATAGTATATTATCCGAAGGTAGATAAAGATGGTGGAAGCGACTCCCAGAATCATGCGGGGCCTAACGATTCTAGCCCAGCCTTCTCAAGTCCAGAAAATAGATGCCAGCACCTATCGAGTCAAATCTCAATCGGGGAAGGGAAGCTACCTAGTCGTCAAGGATGGAGCGGAGTGGCGTTGCGAGTGCCCCGACAACACGTACAGGGGCGTAGAGTGCAAACACATCCACGCTGTCAAGCTGAACCTCACGTTGATGGATTCCAAGGAAATCTACGAGAGCTACGAGCTTATTCAAGAAAGTTCACGATGCCCCTTCTGCGGTTCCTACGATGTCGTAAAGAATGGCATCAGATTCAACAGGAGTGGGAAGAAACAGACGTGCAAGTGCAAGGGCTGTGGTAAAAGATTCAGCTTCGACGAAGGTTTCTCCAAGATGAAGAATACCCCTGAGATCGTCACCCTAGCCTTAGACCTCTACATGAAGGGGTTGAGCCTCCGAAAGGTGACGGATCATCTGGAACAGTTCTTCGGCACCAAGGTTCACTACTCCACGGTTCTCAGGTGGATTGACAAGTACACGAAGCTAGTCAATGGCTATGTCGAGGACTTGAAGCCTGAGCTGTCGGATGTCTGGCACGTCGATGAGATGATGATTAAGACAGGTGGGAAGTGGAGCTGGCTCTGGAACTGCATGGACAGAGACACGCGATTCCTCTTGGCGAATCTAGTGACAAGCACAAGAGAGGTAAAGGACGCTAGGCGGATCTTCCAAGAGGCCAAGGCAACCGCGAAGGCGAAGCCTCAAGCCGTGGTCACTGATGGCCTACAAGCATACAAGAAGGCGTTTAACAAGGAGTTCTATACCATGAAGAAGCCGAGGACGGAACATGTGAGGATGCCGAGATTCACGGATGAGATGAACAACAATATGGTCGAGAGACTCCACGGCACGGTTAGGGAGCGGGACAAGGTGATGAGGGGAATGAAGGGGAAGGAGACCGCGACTGCCCTCATGGAGGGGTTGAAGAACTACTACAATTTCCTACGTCCGCACATGGGGATAGAGAACGAGATCCCCGCACAGAAGGCGGGACTGGACTTGGAGCTAGGGCGGAATAAGTGGCTCTCAATCATAAGGAAAGGCGCCATCACTCGAAGACGCAACACCTAACAAGCCTAAACCCTTCCCATCACTTATCACTCGCGAATGCAACAGAACCGAAAAATCAAATGTTCGAGGTGCAGATCGGAAGTCGAAGTAGAGATAAAGAACGGTAAAGTAGTATCAACAAGAAGGTCTTAACCAACATTTTCCGAAATTCTTGCTTAGAGGCCTTTGGATGGTCTGATGGACAGAATCGGAGAATTAATTAAAGGCCCTAAACTCAGTAACCCCCAAAGTGGTCCCATGGAGCATAGGACCGACATCGCACGGATGGCCCTTGTGGCGGTCTCCGCCATTGTCGGTGGTCTCAATCTCTGGCGCAATGTCTTGCCGGTCGACCTACTGTCGGTGGCTGTTACCCTCATCGGTGCAAACCCGATCTTCCGGGAGGCCTACTTCAACCTCCGTTCCCGGGAAGTCACGATGGAGGTTGCCATGACGATCGGTATCGTCGCTTCTCTCCTAACTGGGGAATACTTAGCCTCTCTGGTCATAACTTTGTTTACTCTCTTCTCCGAATACGTGGAGGAACTCACGGTTGAGAGGGGTCGAAGAGCCATCGAGAGCCTCATAAACCTCGCACCCACGCTAGCAACGGTTAGGAGGGGCGATCAGGAACTAACGGTGGACACCTCCCAAGTGAAGATTGGGGAAACGGTGATCGTCAAGTCAGGTGGGAAGATACCTGTCGACGGCACAGTCACCAAGGGCGTAGCCCACGTAAACCAGGCTCCAATCACTGGTGAGTCCATGCCTGTCTTGAAGGAGCCTGGGAGCAGAGCCTTTGCAGGGAGCTTCAATACTGAGGGCGTCCTTGAGATTGAGGTCGAGCATCTAGGTGAGGACACCACCTTGAGTAGAATCATTCGACTAGTCGAGGAGGCTGAGGCATCGAAAGCGCCGGTTCAGAGGTTCGCCGACCGTTTCGCTTCCAAGTTTGTCCCCGTGATCCTCATCGTTGCTGCAGTCGTCTTCGCAATTACTAGGAGTGCCCAAATTGCAATTGCGATCATAGTGGTCGCCTGCCCCTGTGCCATCTCCTTGGCAACACCCTTGGCAGTTGTGGCCAGTGTGGGTTTCGCCGCGAAGAAGGGCATAATCATCAAGGGCGGGGTCTACTTGGAGGAACTTAGCAAGGTAGATACTGTCGTAGTTGACAAGACGGGAACCCTGACCCTTGGTGAACCTAGTATAACCGAAGTGAGAAAGTTCGGTGACCACGAGGACAGGGAAATCCTCCTCCTTGCCGCAACAACCGAACTCCACTCCGAACACCCCGTTGCTCGAGCTGTGGCCCAAAAGGTGGCTGAATACGGCATAAGGGTGCCCGAGCACAGGGAATGCAAGATTGTGCCCGGCAAAGGTGTCGTCTGCTCATACATCGACACAACCATCCTGATGGGTAACCGAGAGCTTCTGAAAGAAAATGGTATAGAAGTTCCAGCTGGCGTGGACGAATATATGCAGGAGAAGGAGAAGGCAGGTCATACGGCGATGATACTCGCCCACGACAACCACGTATGTGGAATCATCTCTGTGGCTGACACCGTGAGAACCGATGCAGCCGCCGGAATCAAAGCTCTCCGGGAGCTAGGGGTGAAGCGCTTCATCATGATGACTGGCGACAACCTCCGCACGGCACAACAGGTTGGGGAAAAGGTGGGAGTGGACGAGGTCATAGCCGAGATGCTACCCGAGGAGAAGGCGGAAAAGGTGAAGGAGCTCGTTGACTCAGGCATGAAGGTCCTTATGGTTGGGGATGGTATAAATGACGCACCGGCCTTGGCAGAAGCAAACGTAGGAGTCGCCATGGGCGTGGCTGGGACGGAGGTTACTGTCGAGGCGGCTGACGTGGCTTTGATGACGGATAATTTCCTCAATGTCGCTGAAGCTGTTAGGACTGGGCGAAGGGCCTCCTCGACGATCCGGCAGAACATCATCGCGAGCATAATCTTCAATACCATTGGCGTCTCCCTAGCCTCCCTCGGGTTGCTGAGCCCTGAGCTCGCGGCCTTCGCACATGCTCTGCCGGACGTGGCTCTATTCCTGAACTCTGCACGCCTAATCGAGCTCAAGCAACTACCTGAAGTGGCCAGATAACTCATTCTTCATCCGCTCCGCCGATAAGGAATGTTTCAACGATTTCACCTGGAGGAAGAATCATGTCCCTCGACGGTCGTCCCTATTACTATTCCAATCGCCAATGCTACTAAGGATACAGCAACGACCTCGTGGTGGAAAACCTGCTCCACCTGAAAGAAGTAAACCCTAGTGGCGATAAATTGCTGCAGGAGTGTGGCGAAGGCAAGAAATACCAGTAGACCTGAAACATATAGCAGTCGACTTCTGGTGGGCAAAGCTCATACCTATGGCATCCACTAGACAGTAAGAAACTACTTAAACCATTAGCCCTGGGTGTAAGAACTCGTTCTCGCACTGCTGT
>Ga0315312_1001187_pt1 | contig 21711 bp, 24 predicted proteins | sample TDP7_MG_FD_203629 | JGI IMG/M metagenome (GOLD analysis project Ga0315312, IMG submission 203629) | Freshwater sediment microbial communities from Lake Towuti, South Sulawesi, Indonesia - TDP7 | ecosystem: Environmental > Aquatic > Freshwater > Lake > Sediment | place: Indonesia: South Sulawesi... | reverse complement strand
GGTGCCAAGTGGGAAGAGGTTCACACTGGTCCAATGCTGATGTATTCTAAGAACTGTCACATCTATCAGCGTCAATTCTCTTTAGTAGAGGAATTGATGAAAGCAAAAAGACCGCCTTTTAGGGAGAATTTCAACCGCTAATGTGCAGAATAGAATTTAGTTTAAGAGACCTGTTTTTAGCAAGATTTTTTTCACAGAAGCGACAGCTTGGCTATTATCAGGAAGGCTTGTTAGAGGCTTTCCTTCATTGTTGTAGTTGAAGACATTGTCATCATACGGCACGACTCCAGCAAGCTCTACACCAATTTTTGTTGCGTCTTCCTTAATCTTTTGTTCCATTTCTGGCTTGAACCTATTGGCTATTAGGTATATTTTCTTGAATTGAATGTGCACTTCTTTTGCGAGTTCTTTGATTCTCTTTGCCGTTTGCAGTCCCATTGAGCTCGGGTCAGTGACGATAAACATGATGTTGACGTCTCTGTCTGTTCTGCGGCTAAGATGCTCTAAGCCTGCTTCCATATCCATAATTGTCAAGTCGTAGTTTTTTGAAAGCGTATCTATGATGCGCGTAAGCAATGCGTTTACTGGGCAGTAGCATCCTTCTCCTTCGCCTCTTCCCATAACGAGAAGGTCAAAACTGGGCGTTTCTTTTAGGATTTCAAAGACATGCGACTCCAAAATGTCTTCCTTCGTCATTCCAAGTGGAATTTCTGCTCTTTCAATAGACTTCTTAAGCTCGTCAGTTACCATTCCAACAGTTTTTTCAACTGAAACACCTAAGACGTTAGGAAGGTTAGAGTCTGGGTTTGCATCAATCGCTAAAATGCTTCTGTTTTTATTTTCGCTTAGAAGTTTTATCATGAGGGCTGTTATGGAGGTTTTACCTACTCCGCCTTTTCCAGAAACAGCTATAACTAGATTCGTTTTACTTGTCAAAGACTTCGCCTGTTCTAAGGAGTAACAAAACATCGGTTTAATTAACCCTTTAGGTGAGATTGGATACTTGCCCGTCCACTTTATATCGGCTCTTGTATGAATATTTCAGTGTGTATTAGTATGAATGATGAAATTAGATTTTATAAGGGGAAGCATAAGGTTAAGGTCTTGACCAGAAGCCGAGGAAACTGGATTGTAGAAGCCTTGGAACCATTCGAAGACACTGTTTATGGTCAAAAAGTAAGCGTGAAAGTCGGAGAAAAACGCATTGTTGTTCCAAATTTGCTTTTTAAGACGAAAAGTTTGCCTCCGCCAGTTAAAGAGCATGTTTACGAGTTAAAAATGGAGAAGAAGCTTAAACATTTGATTGCTGAAGAAGAAAAGAAGCAGAGTAAAACTGGCTAATCTTGCTACCTTCTTGTTTTTAAGACACGTTAACAATAATATAGCTTACTTGATTGAGGGCTATGTTTGAAAGAGATTTTGAAGAATTGGGGCAAAGAACTCTGGATAGCCGAAGAAGCAGAATACGGCGGAAAAATCCTAATCATAAAAGAAAACAACAGTACATCTCAGCATTTTCATAAGGATAAGAAAGAGACAATCTACTGTTTCAAAGGCTTAGTAGACATCATATTAACCGACAGAATAGTTACGTTAAAAGAAGGCAAAGACATAACACTGCTTCCAAAAACAATACATAGCATAGTAGGAAAAAAAGATTCAATACTATTTGAAGTATCAACTCCACAGCTAGCTGACATAATCAGAGTACAAGAAAACCCAAAGAAAACAAATAGAACCTAAGAAATTATTGTCCCTATTTTTTCTCCTCTTACCGCGCGCAAAAGATTCTCTGCTTTGAAGCCATTAACAATAATTGTTTTCGTCCTACTTTTCTGCAAGATTTTAACTGCTTCTGGATCAAGAATTTGATGTATTCCCGCCTTGTGCCTATCTGATTCAAATAGTTTAAGCAAGTCATCGAACTCTAGTTTGTCAAGTCTTTTTGCATCTCGATATTTTTTTGGGTCTTTATCATATATGCCATCTTGGTCAGTGGCTTTGATGAGTAAATCTGCTTTGATACGTTCTGCAATTATGGCTGCCACTGCGTCTGTTGTCATTCCTGGCTTCAAGCCTCCCATAACCACAATTTTTGATTGTTTTAGGCATCGTGTTACATTGCCTAAAGATGTTGCTACGGTTCCACATCCAGTATCTCCAAGCCGTTTGTCTAATAACTGAGCAAAAACACGTGAAACAGAGATTGCCACTTCATCTTGGTCCCATTCGTTTAGCTCCATCTCTTGTGCTAATTTAATAAAGTCGCGGGCAAATGCTCCTCCACCGACAACTATTATCAATTCATGTCCATGCAATTTCAAATCCTTCAAGATATCCGCGTAATGCATCATCAGTTTAGCGTCTGGTGGCGAACCAACTACTGAACCGCCGACACGGATTACTACCCTCATTCCTGCAATGCTCCTTGCTAACTCTTATTTTTATGATTTAACATAAATAAAAACAATCGGTTGATATAGGAATCATCTCTCTCTGATATACAAGGAAAAGTGGTAGAAATGGCAGAAATCAAACTAATTTTCCTGGGAACTGGGGGCGGAAGATTTGCAACGATTACCCAAAGAAGGCATACAGGTGGAGTCCGGATATTAGCCGACAAACTGAACGCCCATTTAGATCCGGGACCTGGCGCATTGATTTATTCGCTTAATGCTGGTTTGGATCCTCAAAAGGTTTCTGCCTTACTGATTTCGCATAGTCATCCAGACCATTATACGGATGCTGAAGTCTTGGTAGAGGCGATGACGCATGGAACAACAAGGAAAAGAGGTATTCTTGTGGCTACTCGTAGCGTTTTGTTTGGGAACGCTGAGGTGGAAGCATCGATTTCGAAGTATCATCAAGGAATGCTTGGTCGAATATTTGAAGCCAAATCTGGTGACTTCTTTGATGTTGATAACGTCAAAGTTGTGGTGGCAGAAGCGAGGCATAGTGATCCTGATGCTGTGGGTTATAGGTTTGAGACAGATGACTTTGGTGATTTCGCTTACACTTCTGACACAGAATATTTTGAGGGTATAGGAAAACACTATCAAAATCTAAGGCTGCTAATGCTCTGTGTTCTAAGACCATCTGGAAACCCTTGGAAAGGGCATATGACGACAGAAGATGCTATAAGGATAGTTGAGGAAGCGAAACCAGAGATGGCTGTGCTAACGCATTTTGGTATGCAAATGATTTTCAAAGGACCAGATAACGAGGCGAAGCTTGTAGAAGAGAGAACTAGCGTAAAGACTGTGGCGGCAAAGGATGAAATGTGCATAAAAATTGCAGAAGAAATTATTATAGAAGCTTCTAGGAAGAAGCAGCCTAGCCTAAACAACTATACGATAGAAGAGAATAGGCATAGAAGCTTAGAGTAATAGTTTAACAGATCTCGCCACTGTGCTGAAATAAAAAATAATTTTGACTCGCTATCGCAGACCGAGACACAAGCGCTTCAAAAAACAGCTATATATTACAGTTTCTTCTAAACTTGCTGAATCAATGGTGAAGCATGTGAATTCCAGAGAAACCAAAAAGACCATGATAGCTTTTTCTTTAGCCTCCTTCCTAAACGACTTTGGCTCAGACATAATCTACCCCATCTGGCCACTATTCGTCTTATCATTCGTCGGAGTAGACATGGCAATACTCGGATTCATAGACGGCCTAGGCGACGCCATAGTCTCAATTTCACAAGCCGTCTCAGGATACTTCTCTGACAAAATAGGAAAAAGAAAAATTTTCATTTGGACAGGCTACCTATTCGGCTCAACATCAAGAATAGGCTATGCCATATCAACCCAATGGCAACACCTAATCCCATTCAGAATCTTTGACAGAACAGGAAAAATCAGAGCAGCGCCCAGAGACGCCATTATAGCAGACATTTCTACAGATGAGAATAGAGGAACAAATTTTGGTTTACTCCGAACCATGGACAACCTTGGCGCAGTCTGCGGCATAATCACATGCATCTTACTAGTCAATTACTTGGGTTATGCCCACCTTTTCCTACTGGCATCCATTCCTTCGATAATCGGCGCCATACTTGTCATCATATTCATAAAGGATAAAAAGACAGAGAAAATCTTCAAAGGAATTTCATTTAAAGATTTAACCTCCAACCTCAAACTATTTCTATTCTTAAGCGCCATCTTTGCTATTGGCTCGTTTAGCTATTCCTTCATGCTGATTTTTGCACAATTAGCTGGTTTTGAGAAAACATTTGTCCCAGTATTATACTTGGTTTTTACGGCTGTAGCCTCTTTAATGTCGTTGCCTTTTGGAAAACTTGCAGACATTGTTGGCAGAAAATTGGTTCTGACTCTGTCATATATTATTTGGGTGTTGATGTGTACAGGCTTCATACTTATCGAGTCACTCATTGGAATTGCCTTACTATTTGTTTTATATGGCTTACATAAAGGCGCTATAGAACCAGTTCAGAAAACCCTAATCTCTGAACTTTCACCCGAAAGATATAGAGCCAGCATGCTAGGAGCATTTCAACTCGTTATCGGAATATGTGCATTGCCAGCTTCGGTTATCGCAGGCTTCCTATGGGATAGCCTAGGAAGATTTGCACCCTTCACATTGTCTCTTGGGCTAGCTATAGTGGCGACAATTCTGCTACTTTTCGTAAAAGAAAAGCAACCAGAAGAACCTCAAACGTCTATCTAAACTCAGAGCCTAATCAGGTCATAGATACTTGTTGAAATAGTTTTTATAAGAGTTTCAACAATCAACTTTGTATCGCTCCAGTGGGGGGCGATTCGAATGAAATCCTCATAATTGCAGCCTTAATGCTTGTTTGAACTTCGCGCTTTGCACAGAGTATTTTCCAGAAATGATTTTGAAAATAGTCTCAGAAGGAGGTGTATTGAATGGTTAAGATTCGCTACATGAAAGTGAATGATGTTGATAAGGTAGCGAAGATTGTGGCTTTAGATCATGACGCTGATCGGAAGAAAGGTTTCATAGAAGCTAGACAACATACTCTAGATCATCTGAAAATTGTGCCTCAACACTGCTGCATAGTGGAAGCAGACAACAACGAAATCATTGGAGTAATGGTGCTACACCCACAAGACAAAATCTTTGAAATTGAAGACTTCCATGTAAAACAGATACAACAAAACAAGCAGGCTCTACAACTGCTCAAAAAGAAGCTACTTGAATACTTAGAATCAGTTAACACTGAAGTCTTGTGTTGCCCATTCGCACTAAAAAGACTCATAACAAAGAACCAAGGAACAAGTTAGAACACGAAAAAGCATTTCCACATCCTTTCTCACCCTTTTACATAAAGATGTCTATTTTTCAATTTCAGATTGCAAATCTACCAAAAAACAAATAAATAATCTCAGCGTTAGTTTCAATTATGACCGACAAGTTAAAAGAGGCTTGCGGCGTATTCGGAGCATATGATTTTAGCTGTGAGCCCGCCTTTCCCTATGTCTATTGGGGGCTTGTCGCACAAAATCATCGCGGTCATCAATCACATGGTTTTATCACATTTGACGGAAAATATAACATTCACAGAGCCTTAGACTTGGTTCCAGAAATAGGACAAAAAGATATTCAAGGTTGGCTTGAAAGGCTACCGGGGCATATGGGAATAGGAAACGTAAGATACACAACCTCTGGCGGAACAGATGAAGAATCATTAATAACTGGCATGCAACCAACTTTAGCCGAAGCAGAAGGAAAAAAAATTGCAATATCATTTAACGGCAATGTTGTCAACAGCCTGCAATTAAAAAGAGAGATCGAAAAAAGGCTTGGCCAATTTCCATATGCCTGCGACGCAGAATTGATCAATAGAAAACTTCTCATGAAACTTCTTGAAGAAAAAGACATAGTCGCGGCGGCAAAAGAATGCATAGAAGAGATAGACGGCGCTTTTTCAGTAACGGGAATAACTCAAACTGGAGAACTATTTGCTTTCAGAGACGCATATGGGATAAGACCATTATGCTGCGGCTACAGCAAAGACAAAGACGTATATGCGTTTTCTTCTGAAAGTGTTGGCTTGGACATAAATGGTCTAGAATATGATTCTGAAGTGAAGCCAGGCGAATTCGTTCTTGCCGCGAAAGACGGTTTCACCCGACAGCAATTGATTCCATGCAAAAGAAGAGCTTTATGCGGCTTTGAATTCGCCTATTTTGCCCGACCAGATTCAACATTTGGAAACAAACATGTCTATGAAATAAGGGAAGAATTCGGAAGAAACTTGGCAAGAGAATATCCGGAAATAGCAAAGAAGACGGACATTATTATCTCAATTCCAGAAACCGGTGATGACGCAGCATATGGCATGCATGAGGAAACGGGCAAAAGATGGGAACGCGCCTCCAGAAGGCACAGATATGTAACTAGAAGAGCATTCATTCTGTTGAAAAGAGAAAGATTCAAGACTATTGATAGAAAAATCAACATTCTCGACCGCAAACTCGCTGGGAAAAGTGTTGCGGCAACAGAAGACAGCATAGTGAGAGGGGACACAACTAAAACAATTGTGCAGAAGCTGAGAAATAAAGGTGCAAGAGAGGTTCATGTCTTTGTAACCTTCCCCAGAATAATTGGCCCATGCTTCTACGGAGTCGATATGGCAACTTACAGCGAATTAATTGGTTCCGCACATGAAGCCGAAGAAATAGCAAGAATAATAGGGGCTGACACGGTGAACTACCAATCTACTGACGGGTTCGTTAAAGTAACTGGATTCGCAAAAGAAGACCTATGCTTGGGATGCATAACTGGACAATATCCAACTCCATTGGCTCAAAAGATAGCAGATAGAATGAAGGAAAGATTCTTGAGCGGATACAAGGAAACTGGAAGATTATATGAGATTGAAAGCGAAATTCTATCTGCATAATGAAAGATTGAAGCTCTCTAAACCCTACAGAATTGACTGGAATTTGCTAGGCATTGAGAGTGTGATTTAATGGAAAAAGTCGGCATTCTCATCGTTTCGTACGGCTCTAGAGAAGCTGCAATGGTCGATGCCTTTTCTCGCAGCGTAACCTACGTAGCTGAAATGTATATTGCAGACAAACAAAAAAATCCATTTAACGTTGAGAGGGCAAAAGAACATGTTGTCATTCCTAACCTTGACATAAACGAAATCTGCAAATTCGTCAAAAAACGCGAACAAAAAATAGATTTTGGAATCGTTGGACCAGAAAAGCCAATAATAGACGGCATCAGAGACTTGATTGAAAAAGAAACACGCATTCCAATGATTTGTCCAACAAAAGAATACGCCATAGAAGCAAGCAAAGTTGCCCAACGCCATCTGTTTCAAAAAGTTGCGCCTGAAGCAAACCCAAGGTTTAGAGTGTTCAACCCAAAAGACTATGGTAGCCCAACACAAGTGAAAAAAGCTGTCTTTTCATGGTTGGACGAACTCAACAATCAGGCTGTAGTGAAACCAAATGTTCCAGCAGCTGGAAAAGGCGTAGGCGTCTGGGGCGACCACTTCAACACTCGCGAACGATTGTTTGAACACTTTATGTCAAATTATGAGCACGGCACTGTGGTAATAGAAGAAAAAGTAGAAGGCGAAGAATCCAGTTTCCAAGCGTTTTGCGACGGCAAACACATAGTTCCATTGCCTGAAACACGAGACTATAAGAGAGCATTTGACGGCGACAAAGGACCAAACACAGGTGGAATGGGTTCCTACAAGGACAGAGGCGACTGGCTTCCATTCATGACTTCATCTGATAAAGAGAGAGAAACCGAAATTGTCAACAAAATATTCAATCGGCTTCGGGGAAAAGGAAGCAACACAGGTTTGCGAGGCATACCATTCTACGTGGCTTTCATGCATTTGGGTAAGGGACCAAAAATCTTGGAAAACAACAGCAGACCAGGCGACCCAGAAATACTAAATCTTCTGCCAGTATTGAAAGACGACTTCATAGACGTATGCTTCAAGATACTTGATGGAAACTTAACCCGAGTCGAGCTTGAAAAGAAGGCAACTGTTGCAACTTATAAAGCGCCTCCTAACTATGGTGGATTCAAAGACGTTTTTCCGCAACAAGTTGAATGGAATGATGTCAACAAACCCGTAGACATGACTGCTGCACATGCGTTAGTTAGGAAGTATGGAGACAATATTCGGATTTATCCAGCGTCAATGGAGCTTAGAAATGGAGAGTCTTATGCGCTTACGTCACGAACTGTGGGCGTAATAGGAATTGGAGACGACATTGAAACTGCAAGAAAAATCTCTTTAGAAGGCATCGAAACGATTAAGGGCGGAGCCCTCTGGCACAGAACAGACATTGCCTCTAAACAGCATATAGCCAAAAGCGTCGAACATATGAGAAGGCTGAGGAGCTAACAATGAATGGCGGCAACAAGAGAATATTCGTTACAGACTGTGAGGGACCAATTTCAAAAAACGACAATGCCTACGAGCTTACAGAGCATTTTGTTCCAAATGGCGATGTTCTCTTCGCTTTGATTAGTAAGTATGATGACGTTCAGGCAGATATTGTCAAGAGGAAAGGGTATAAGGCTGGCGACACTTTAAGGCTTATACTGCCTTTTCTTAGAGCCTATGAAGTGACAAATAAGAAAATAAAAGAATTCTCTGCTGAGCACATTCTGCTGGTTCCAAGCGCCAAGGACACCTTACAGTTTGTGAAAAACATCATGCCTTCTTTTATTGTGAGCACCAGTTATGAGCAGTATATGCAGGCTCTATGCAATTTCACGGATTTCCCGTTAGAGAACGTCTACTGCACAAAATTAAACATTGACAAATATCAGTTAGGCGAAACAGAAAAAGAAAAACTTGAACAACTTAAAGAAGAAATTGTTGTTATGCAAATGATAGAAATCCCAGAAAATGCCACTAGCCTCAACGATTTTTCCGCAAGAGACAAAAAAACTGTCAAGAGGTTAGATGAGATTTTTTGGAAAGAGATTTCCCAAATGAAATGTGGCAAAATGCTGAAAGAAGTCAACCCAGTTGGCGGATTTGAGAAGGCAAAGGCAATTCAAGAAATTGCCGCTAAAGAAGGCGCTAAAATCTCTGATGTGATTTATGTTGGAGACAGCATCACGGATGTTCAATCATTTCGGTTAGTTAGAGAGAATGAGGGGTTAGCGGTTAGTTTTAATGGTAACAATTATGCTGTTAGAGAAGCTGAAATTGCTGTCCTCTCAAAAAATACTATAGTAACTTCTGTTCTTGCAGAAGTCTTTAGTCATTATGGGAGAAAAGGCGTTTTAGAACTTGTCAGAGAATGGAGCCATTCAACATTGAAGAAGTATTGTTCTCCAATCCTGCAAAGAAAAATATCGCAACATTATCCTGAAACTCTTCCCAAAGTCGAAATAATAACCTCAGATAATAAAGAAAGGTTGATGAAAGAAAGCACAGCTTTTAGGAAGACTGTTAGAGGAGAAGCAGTTGGGGGATTAGGGTGAAAGCTGAAATAGAAGACACATTCGCCGAAGCCTTTGAAGGCATTTATTTAAGAATTATAGTTACCGCTGACAACAAAACAACAGTTAGGAGAGCTGCAGAAGACGCTACGGCTACTCCTTCAACGGTTATCGGTAGGACTGAAGGCGGAATAGAAAAATGGTTAAGCAAGAAGGAGACGCCAGACAAACGATTTGGCGTTGTACTGCAGTTTTGGGCTGGGCTTGAAGAGAAAAGACCGTTTGATGAAATAGTAAAGAAGTTTGAGAAGGAGTTTTCCTATCGCATACGACAGGACATACTTGTCAAACCTTTCACTGCTGTTTTTGATGCGGTGCCGAAAGCTGAAGGCAGAATTGACACTATGGAGAGGATAGGTCGCTGCGGAGACGGCTTTGAATGGGAAGAGAAACGCTATGGGCGAAGGATGATTATTGTGCCGATAATGGTTCCTGATTTCCTGATAGAGCGTTACATAGGATATGCGAAAGGAGTTAATGGTGGCAACTTCTGGTACATGTGCAAGACTAAAGAAGCAGTTATGAAAGCGGGGAACAAGGCGTTGAAGGCTATAGGAAGGGTTGAAGGTGTGATTACGCCGTTTGGCATCTGTTCTGCTGGGTCAAAACCTGAGACAAAGTTTCCTTGGATAGGACCAACGACTAATCATCCGTATTGTCCTTCGCTTAGAAAGCGGTTGGGAAAGGAGTCGAAGGTTTCAAAGGGTGTCAAATACATTCCTGAAATTGTGATTAATGGAACGTCGTTAGAGGCTGTGAAACAGGCTATGAAAGAGGGCATCAGGGCGGTAGTCTCTGAAGAAGGAGTAGTTAAAATCTCTGCGGGCAATTATGGCGGAAAACTTGGAAAATACAAAATCTACCTTAAAGAGTTGTTTAAATGAAGTTTGACTGTGTTTGCTTTGGCGCCTTAAACGTGGACAAGCTTTACAGGGTTAATAGAATAGCGAGAGAGGATGAGCACAGTTTTATCACAGATTTTGTTGAGGCACCTGGAGGTTCAGCAGCTAACACTGCAGTCGGCTTGGCAAGACTAGGATTAAGAGTAGGGTATATAGGAAAAGTTTCAGAGGATGATGAAGGCAAACTTCTTTTAGATGACTTCAAAAAGGAAAAAGTTGACACAAGAGGCGTAGCGGTATCAAAAAAAGGAATTAGTGGAGTAGTTTTTGGCTTCATAGACAAAGAAGGCAACAGAGCATTGTATGTTGCGCCAGGAGTCAACGACTCACTCACATTTGGAGAAATCAACTTAGAATATGCGAGAAACGCTAGATTTTTGCATTTTACATCCTTTGTAGGCGAAAAACCCTTCACAGCGCAGAAGCAACTTCTTAATGCTGTCTCAAATGTCAAATTTAGTTTTGATCCTGGAGAACTTTATGCTAGAAGAGGCTTAGCGGCTCTTAGACCTTTTTTGAAGCGATGTTATGTTGTTTCTCCTAACAGGAATGAGTTGAAACTGCTGACTAGGAAAGGCTATGAAGAGGGTTCAAAGATTCTGCTGAAAGAAGGCGCAAACATAATTGCTGTTAAGTTGGGTAGAAGAGGCTGCTATGTAACTGATGGTGAAGAAAGGCATTTAATAGTGCCTCCTGACGTGGAAAGAGTTGACACAACAGGTGCAGGAGACGCCTTCTGTGCAGGCTTCTTATACGGCTTAATTAAGGGTAAGGACTTATATGAATGTGGAAGGTTAGGGAATTTCGTAGCTTCCAGATGCATAACCCAGATAGGAGCAAGAAAAGGACTACCCACAGTAGCAGACTTGCAAGGAATGTAGGCGCATGCATTACCCTTGCAAAGAGGGATGGTTCTTAGTGTATTTCATGTAGTTATGTTCATCTATTAGTTTAGCCAATGTTTTCCCATCGCATTTTTCACAGATGTATCTGATAGCATCTATGCGACTCAGTTTGCGTTCTTCCATGCATGTTTCTATAATGTCTCTTATTTCCAGTTGCATCTTGGGTAAGAAATAAAAAGCGTAAGTTGCCCCATTCTCTCCGCCTTGCACTACAGCTTCTTTGATATTGTCATCCCACATGACAAAGAAATTTGGAAGAATTGTGTGAAGAATCTTAGAGGCATCAGTGGATTCATATCTATCTATCAGCGTGCAATTAGCCACCTTGTTGAAAGTGTCTCGGATCTTGATCTTCAGCTCTTCAGTGAGATTAGTATCCTCTATTTTTTCATTTCTTAACTCTTGTAGAGTAGGATATATTTGTCTGTATATTTTTCTGAAAAGGTCAATATCGCCTTGGAAGAAGCGATCCCAACTCCTTATGAAGTTAAAAAGTTTCCTTATCTCATCAATTGGCAGGTCTGGGCTAATCCAAATTTCCCAGTCTTTACATTTCATGTATCCATCATAGTTAAATGCTCTATATTCACCTTCATAAAACAGTTTATGAGATTCAACAAGTTTTTTCCAGTCCAAGGGTAGGCCTTCTATAAGTTACAGTCTCATGTCCTTCTTTTTAATAAAACTTGAGTGACAATCAATAAGAATTTGCGCATATTACTGCACAAAATCACTAAATCTTTTTCTTCAGAAACTCCGCAGCTGACTCGAAAATCAGTTTTCCATCGTCATATTTGGATATCTTTTCTTTTTTTGTCCAGTTTGGTGTTTGCCATGTGTAGTATGCTCTTTCTGGGTGTGGCATTAAGCCAAAAATCTTTCCTGATGGGTCGCATATGCCTGCTATATCGTGGAAAGCTCCATTAGGATTAGCTGGATACTTGCCCTCTGCATATTCGCCTTTTTCGTTACAGTATCTGAAAACTAACTGGTCATTATCGCATAGTCTCTTCAAATATTGCTTTTCTTTCTCTTTAGCGAATATGAACCTGCCTTCAGCATGAGCTACTGGAATTCTTACAACTCTTCCTTTCGGAATCCTATTTGTGAAGATGCATTTGCCAGAATTCTCATGTCTAACATATACCCAGCGGCAATGATACCCTATTGGAACGTTTGTGGCTAAACATGCTTCAGGATATTGGCTTATTCCTTCAAATCCAGGCAGCAAGCCAATTTCAACTAAAACTTGAAACCCATTGCAGATTCCTAAAACTGGTTTTTCCTCTTCAACAAATTCTTTCAGCTGAGAGCCAAGTTTCGCCACTATTCCTTTTGCCCAAACCGCACCGGCTCTTACATAGTCGCCATACGAGAATCCACCTGGAAACACTAGAGCACTATAGTCCAGAAGATTTCTTTTTCTAACCACTTCGTTCAAGTGAACCACTTCTGCCTTAACCCTACAGTCCTCAAACGCTCTTTTTGTCTCTGCATCGCAGTTGGTTCCGCCAACCCTCATAATGCAGACTTTAACATCACTGTCCATTTTTCAGTCTCCTAAAGTCTTTTTCCAAGCGTTTAGAAGTTCGCTTAGACTTGCGTCAACTATTGATTTGCCATTTAATCCATGAACAATTAAGCGATTACCTTTGTTGACTTTGCCCACAACAGAGCAAACAGTGTCTTTCATCATTGCCTCAAAATCTTCTCTACACTTTTCCTTCACTTCTACCAAGAATCTGCTGTTGGATTCTGAAAAGAGAATGAAATCATTTCTTCCGATAATGTCCCCTAATGGAACTTTTCTCAAGTCTAATTCGATTCCATATCCGCCACTGAAAGCCATCTCTGCGGCTGCAACCGCTAAACCCCCTTCAGACAAGTCATGACAAGACTTAACGTAACCAGAATGTATTACCCTACTAACCGCATCCATATTTCTTCTAGCCTTAACCGCCCTAACTTTTGGAACACTATTTCCAACAAAGCCCTTCAGCCTATAATATTCTGAGCCACCTAACTCAGCGTATGTCTGCCCAACTATATATAAAGAGGAGTCATGTTGCTTTGCGTCTACTGAAATCGCTCTTCTTATGTCTGGTATTATTCCGACTGCTGTGATTAGAAGCGTTGGCGTTACTGGTCCCACTGGCGATTCATTATATAAACTGTCTTTTCCAGAGATAAAAGGTGTTCCAAACGCTTTTGCAAAGTCGTAGCAGGCTTTGCATGCGTTTAGTAGGCTGCCAAGTCTGTCTGGCTTTTCTGGGCTTCCCCAAGTGAAATTGTCTAGTAAGGCAATTCTTGTGCCACCTACAGCCACATTGTTTCTTACAGCTTCATCTATCGCTGAAGCTGCCATCCAATATGGGTCAATTTTTCCATAGTTCGGGTTCATTCCACATGAGATAACCATGCCTTTCCAAGAATCCCGTAATGGCTTTATGATAGCCGCATCGTTTGGTCCACCATACCTTCCTCCTAAGGGTTTTAGAACAGTGTTCCCTTTGACCTCGTGATCATACGTTCTTACGACTGATTCCTTGCTGGCCACGTTTGGCGAAGACAAAACATTTAGCAAGTCTTGCGTCAAATCTGCGTGTTCAGCAAAAGATGGCTCCACATGCCTCGGCTTCTTCCATTCTGCAACTCTCCTCGTCTTCGGAGGGGCAAATAGAAAATCTAAATCTAATTCGGCAATTGTGCATTCTTGATAATCAATTCTTAATGTGTTATTTGTGGTGAATTTGCCAATGGGCGTTGCTTCAACTTCTTCGTTTTCGAATATTTCGAAGACTTTTTTGAGGTTTTTTTCTGGTATAGTCAGTAGCATTCTTTCTTGTGATTCTGATATGTAGATTTCCCATGGCGCCATGCCTGAATATTTTAGTGGCACTTTGTCAAGTTGAATGTCAAGCCCGCAATTTGATTTGTGTGCTATTTCGCCTGTGGCTGAGGATAGACCACCACCACCAAGGTCGGTGATGCCTGAAGCTAGTTTTTGGTCTCTTATGGTTATGATGGAGCGTTTGAGTTTTTCTTCTTCTATTGGGTTTGCTATTTGCACTGCTGGTCTTGAGACTTTTTCTGATTCCTTTGTAAGTTCAAGTGAGGCGAATGTTGCGCCGTGTATGCCGTCTCTTCCAGTGCGTCCGCCAGCTAAAACTGCTATGTCGTTTGGCTTAGTGTTCTTGATATAGGCTGTTTTTGGCAAGATACCTACGCAGCCGCAGTAGACGACTACGTTGCCCACATAACTGTCATCGAAGTATATGGCTCCGTTTACTGTAGGGATGCCCATGTTGTTGCCATAGGCGCCTATGCCTGCGACCACGCCCCTATAAACGTATTTTGGATGTTTTGTGCCCTCTGGCAATTTTGCATAATCATAGTTTAATGGTCCAAAGCAGAGGATGTCTGTGCATGCTATTGGGTCTGCCCAAACGCCTAATATGTCTCTTATTACTCCGCCTGTGCCTGTGGCAGCACCGCCGAAAGGCTCAATGGCAGAAGGATGATTATGAGTTTCAACTTTAACAGCAATTGCGTAGCCTTTGTCAAAGTCGATTATGCCTGCATTGTCTTCAAAAACTGATATGCACCATGATGGGTTGAGTTCTTTTGTTGCTTTTGCTATGTATTCTTTGAATAGGCTCTTTGTTAGGAGTTTGCTTTTTGGGCTTACTATGTTGCCTTTGAAGGTTTTGTGGAAGCAATGCTCAGACCATGTTTGTCCTATGGTTTGTAGTTCGATGTCTGTTGGGTTGCGCTTTAAGCCCTTAAAGTGGTGTTTGATTGTTTGCATTTCTTGTAGGTTTAGTGCTAATCCGAGTTTGTTGCTTATTGTTAATAGTTGCGTATTGTCTGCTTCTTGTACGTTGATTTCTGTTAATTCAAATCTTGTAGCCTTCCTCTTGTATAGGTTAGAGGTCATTTTGTTTCCTCTACTGTATACGTGTAGTTGTCTTTGGTTGGGTTTGCGAGTAGCCTTCTGCACATTTCGTCAACTTGTTTTTCAGCGTTTTTTTTTGATTTGGCGTTTAGAATGATTTCATAGATTTTGCCAACTTTAACATCTTCAACATTATATTGTAGTTCTTTTAGTGATTTTGCTGTTGTTTCGCCTTCAGGGTCAGAGTGACCAGCCTTAAGAGAAACCTTAACGACTGCCTTAAACTTCATACATTAGCATAATACAGTTAAAAATTTAAAGTTTACTCAAACAAAATTTAAACAAAAACATAAATACAGCCTAGATTCTGATCTGCGTCTGCTGGTAGCCCAGGAGAGATAACCTTACTATGAGTTGGCTTTTTGAAGCAAATGATATACATGTGAGAACAAGTAGAACTCTGACACAGCGGTTATTCCAAATAGAGAGTTTTTGATTTTGTCCTTAAATTATTAATGCAATGATATTCTTGCGATTAATGACTTTTGAAAATAGCTAGCTAGCTTAGTCCCAAATCCAAACCTCTCTGTATACCTCTCTCAAGTCTTTAATACACCTAGCTAGCTAGAGAGGTATTGACTTAAACACTGAAAAGAGATAATTTTTGGAGGAGGTGATAAAATGGCAAGCGACGCCTTTGTGGACCAACCGTTCAAGAACCGTGAGCACGTAATAGCTGAGATTAGACTATGTGCGAGGGCTGGTGGCGTTGTCACGCTTCTTAGCCTTCTATTCGCTGCTTTAGGAATCATTAGTGATGCTTTGAATATCACTCTTGGTTTGGAGCCGATGTCTTGGTTTCTGCTGGCAATCTTTGCCATGGTGGGTGCTATGGGTCCCACACTGCACGTAGTGGTGGCTAAGCATTTACTTGGCATAGAAGCTAAAAGTAAAAAGAAGGAGTAAATCTCCCTTTTCTTTTTTCTATTCTCTTAAGAAAAATGCATGCAATTGTCAGTCTTTTCGGGAAACGAAGACTAACCACTCCGCCTTGGGGTTTTTGGGCGGCTTAATCTTCCAATCGGGGTAACACTTAATCTCCTTGAAGCCAGCTACCTGAAGATAGTGGAGGATATCCCAGTAGGTGAAGAGTCGCAGGCGTTCGTGGTCTCGAAAGATGTGCATGCCATCTGGAGCCTCGATTACATGTGTTTCCTGCCACCAAGCTACACCTTGAAGTGGGTCGAAGTCTTGGACTCGGTCAATGCTTATGTACCGCATGCCTGGAACACGGACTTCTTCAAAATAATGTCCTTGGAGGATTGACTTGAGAGAAAACAAATTCTCTCCCTCATAGAAGGGATTCGCTATGTTGCAGACCATTATTCCTCCCGATCTTAGCGCGCGGTGAATCTGCCGCAAGCATGTCAGTACATTGTCATCGTCTGGCAAGAGAAAAAGTATTTTGAGTGCAAGTACCGCGTCAAACTCATTCTCATACTTTAGTCTCGTGGCATCACCTTGCAACAGTTTCACGGAGACTCCCTCACGTTTAGCTCTAGCTTGGGCTATCTGAACTTGTTCAGGGGTGTAGTCTTGTCCAGTGCATTGGTAGCCACGGTGCGCTAACCCGACTACATGTCGGCCGTTTCCACACGCAACATCAAGCACATTTCTAACTCTATGGGTCGCATGAGCGCGGAAGGCAAATTCAAGAAAGTCGAGCTCACGAGCGGTTTCAGCGACCCGTCGATCTCGCTGAGCCAATAGATCTTCGTAATAGGCTAGATGAGCATAATAAGCACGAGAAGCCTTTAGAACAGTCTCCCTTGCATTTTCCAAGCGGTCCATAATGTTACGTCTGGTTTCGCTCAAGATTTAAAATTTTTCTTCTCTTCGGTTTATTCATTAAAGATCGTACGAACAATCAAAAAATCCAGCATAACGAGCAAAGTATGAATTCATGCTTAAGCAATGGTAGCCCGGGAGAGATTCGAACTCTTACACGACATGTCTTAGGCACATTTTTTACTGGTAAACGCGTGCGTAAATCCCACCCCCCCGCACCACAGAACACACTCGTAAGAGCAGCAAGAAGAAAGAACAAAAAAATTATTTTGACTCCCCTTTCCCAGAAGGAAAGATGAAGTCTATTTTTTAGATGAATAATGTTACGTCTGCTTTAGACGCCACTTCCAGAAATGTTGCCGCACCAGCGATTTCACTTACTTCTGGTATTAGGTCCTCTTTTTTGACTCCAAACATCTCCATCGTCGGACTGCAAGCATAAATCTTCATTAAGCCTGAAGCCTTTAGTCTCTTAAGCATCTCATACGGTGTAGGATACTTCATCGCTATGAGTTTCTTTTTTAGGTCTTCTTCCAAATTCTTGTATGTGGCAGGCAGTCCAGCTTTTTCCATTGCTCCTTTTCGTAGCATGTTTAAGCCAAAGAAAGTGAAGTAAAGATGTGCTTCCATATCCATGGCTACGGCAGTTGAAGCCAAAATGAATGCACAGTATAGTCTGTCTAAAGTGCCGCTTTCAATTATCATCGCAAGTTTCTTCTTCTTAACCATGTTTTTCACCTCCTCAAAAGTGCATAATAGTGGTCTGAGGAAAGAGCATTTACTATCTTGTATTTTTTTGGTTTAACTCTTCTACGTATCTTTTCTCGCCCATTCTGTTTACCATCTGTTGTTGACTATTCACAAAGTTTAGGACATGGTACAGTGTTTCCTCGCCAGTTAATTGTCCTTTAAAATATTCTCCTAGATCTGTATTCGAGTTTTTGATGCGTTCGATCGCTAACCTGCAGTGACCGAGTTCACAGTCGTTGCAGTAATGCCAGTTCTCAGGCTGAATGCAAGTGTTGCAAGTTAGATGGCAAGCTCGTTTTCCTGGAGCAGAGTCACCGTTAGCTTTGCCTCGACAACTTTCGTATTCCCATGAGATAGCCTTTCTTTCTTCTGACAACTTGTGTTTCCTCAATTGATGTTATAACGGTGTTATATATTGTAGAGAATATGACTTACGTCATATATAAACGTTCTCAGCAACCATAAAACTCATCTGACTCCACACAGCCTATATTATGATGGCTATGAGAGAAGAATGCAAACTATGCGGCAGAATAATGCCCTACTACTCTCTGAAACAATGTTACAAATGCGGACAACTATACTGCAAAAACTGCATCCTCAGCGGACGAGACGCTGTTCCACTCTTGCAAGAAGGCAACATACTATGCCTAAACTGTGCAAGAAAACTTGTCACATCAAAGACGCCAAAAAACAAGTTCGATTTGCTTAGAAACTACTTGAAATATCGAGCATCATTCACTAATCGAGTCACTCTAAGTTTTGCCAAAGTTGAAGGCATCATAATAGATAATCTTCCTTTTGCAGCTATACGTGATGAAAATTGGTGGACAAACACAACCAGTGTCCACGCAAAGGCATGGTTAAATACCGGTTGGAAAGTCGAAAGCATCAACTTGAAAGATAGAAGTGTAACCTTCACGAGAATACCTGCATTCAAAGCGGAAACTGCAAAGAAACGAAGAAAGCGCAAAGAAGACACAGTAGCATGGGCAATGAAATTGGCTCAGATGGCAAAGCCGCAAACAATCAAAAAACCTTCTATAACTAAAATCGCCAAGGTGCAGGCACGTTTGAAAAACATAGAACAGAAGCAATCTTCTATAAGGCGTTTTAGAGGCAAACTTAAGCAAAGACCCGCACATGAAAAAAGACTTTTCAAACCTGAAGCAAAACCAAGCGCTCAAGACAATTAAAATGAAAGAATGAAATAGTGAATTGTTATATACTTGTTGCTTGTATTCCTACGACGGGGAGCTGAGCATAACTCAGCTGAGAGGACAGCTAATGGCTGTCGACCCATCGAACCTGATCCAGACAATACTGGCGGAGGGAAAAAACAAGAATGAATACTAGTGTAGAACGCACCAAGATAATTACTGAAGCAGTCTCTGTAATGGGTTTAACGTTCATTCTCAAAGATATTTTACCACCACTGTACACTCTTCCTCAAGGAGGCTCCATCACTATAGCTGGCATGGTCCCATTGCTATGGTTCGCGTTAAGACGAGGCGTTGGCTGGGGAACTTTTGCAGGTGTAGTCTATGGGCTTGTCCACATGTCTTTGGGAGGATATGTCATTGATCCTATCCAAGCATTGCTGGACTACCCATTAGCATTTGGCGCTTTGGGCTTAGCAGGATGGTTTAGGAAGATTCCCCTTGCTGGAGTTACTGCTGGGATCCTTGGCCGTTTTGTGTTTCACTTCATATCTGGTGTTTGGTTCTTCGGGGAATACGCTCGAATAGGAGGCCCTGTTTTGTGGTCAATCATCTACAATGGAAGCTATCTTCTCGGTGAGTTTCTCATAAGTGCGCTCATTATAGATATCTTGGTCAAGCGAAAACTCTTAGAAATCTACATGTAGCCCATTGCTGCCTTCCTTTTTTTCTACGAGTTTTGGCTTCCTTTATAGAACCTTTTTTATCTTTATTCTTCTTTATGTGGTATCTATGGCAGACATATGGATTTGGATTTACACTCTAATCAGTGTGTTGGCAGTCAGTTTAATTTCTCTCATTGGGCTACTTACGTTTCCGATAAAAGAGCAAAAGCTAAGAAGCCTACTGCTTTATCTTGTCAGTTTCTCCGCTGGAGGACTATTCACCGACGCTTTCATTCATCTTATTCCAGAAGCCGCAGTAAACGGTCTAGAATTAAAAGTGCCAATATACATTCTGTCAGGAATAATCACATCATTCATCTTAGAAAAGCTGATACAATGGAGACACTGCCACATACCCACATCTGAAGAGCATCCTCACCCTTTTGCTTACATGAACCTCTTCGGCGACGGAGTTCACAACTTCATAGATGGTATCGTCGTGGCGGGAAGCTACATTGCAAGTCTTCCAGTAGGAATGGCCACAACCCTAGCCGTTGTATTCCATGAAATTCCACAAGAAATAGGCGACTATGGAGTACTTTTGCATGGAGGGTTCAGCAAAAATAAGGCGCTGCTATTCAATTTCTTGACAGCTATTATGGCGTTTTTTGGAGCTCTATTAGCTCTTGCCTTAAGTTTTTACATTGAAAACTTTACAGTATTCTTGCTATCCTTTGCGGCAGGGGAATTCATTTACATCGCAGGCTCGGATCTTGTTCCAGAACTTCACAAAGAAACAAAACTTTCAAAGTCTCTCTTACAACTAATCGCTTTCATTTTTGGAGTGCTCGTTATTTTAGGTCTGGTCTTATTCGAATAGTTTAGAAATTTTTTTCGTTCTTCTTCAAGCATAATTGACTATCTTGTCAAAAGCCTTCGTTAAAGTTAGTTTTATTTGTTTGGCACATTCTTCATGGGCTTCGAGTCCACCGCCATACAGGTCGCTAATGTCGAGATTTGCTATTTTCTCCAGCAAATTCTTTCAATATTAATTTGGCTATCGTGACAGTGTCTTTTGATACATTTTCAGCCATAAGTGACTTTATATTGATACATCAACTAATGTGATCGTCGTGAAAGTCCTGTTCGTGTGTTCGGGAAATTCTCATCGAAGTCCTTTGGCTGAAGCATTGTTAAAGAAATTTAGGTCAGATATAGAAACGGATTCAGCAGGAATACACGTTGCAATTCCGATTTCAGAAGAAGCAAAGAAATTCTTGAGAAGAGATAATGCACAACAATATCTAAAGAAAGTTCCCGAAAGTCTAGACAGCAAGCAACTTAATGAGTACGACCTTATAGTCGCAATGGAATCAAGACACAGAGACGCTATCTTAAGCAGATGTCCTGAGTGCAGAAACAAAATAGTTGTGTGGAACATTGCCGATCCTTATTTTCTGCCACATGAGTATGCCGAAAGAATTTACTTGCAGATAAAAGACAAGGTTACAGAACTAGCCAAATCGTTGTAAGAGTTAATCGCATTCTAATATGCGCGCGCAATCTTTCTTATTGCTTGAAAGATATGTATCCCATAAATACGTGGTTAATGATGCGTTTGACTGCATGAACTAGTACGTAAACGCCTCCAAGCAATATCAAGACACCTGTAGCATTCGTGACAGCAATTAGATATCCCGGGGGTGCGTAATATCCAAACGATGACATAATCTGTGCAATCATAATGTTAATGTTGACTGCGATGTAAATTATGAAAATCGCTAGAAGAACTTCTATCGCGCCCAAGATTATTCCAAAGATGCTAACTGTGACACCACGAGCTTTTTCTGCCATGAATTCACCTCGCTATAACTTATCCCTCTCTATTTACTATATGATTTATTGAAAGTTAAATTAAACCTTTGAGGAGAAATCCTCTATAACTGAATACAATGCGCGCATAAATTTAACATAAACATTTTCTTTAGAAAGCCTTCTGCCATGGGGCTTCTGCAAATGTTTCCGTAGTATACAAGGAGAATAGTCTTCACAGATAGTCATATGGAAAAGAAATTTTTAAATGCACCGTTCCATGTTAGTGAGAAG
>Ga0315312_1001186_pt1 | contig 21723 bp, 22 predicted proteins | sample TDP7_MG_FD_203629 | JGI IMG/M metagenome (GOLD analysis project Ga0315312, IMG submission 203629) | Freshwater sediment microbial communities from Lake Towuti, South Sulawesi, Indonesia - TDP7 | ecosystem: Environmental > Aquatic > Freshwater > Lake > Sediment | place: Indonesia: South Sulawesi... | reverse complement strand
TCCCGCCTTCCGGGACGCATACTCGGCGATTACTATTATAGTAACGAAAATCCTTTAACTTTTCTATCGATAACTTGGTGTGTGATGAGGAATGAGGTCTTATATCTTTACTGCGAAGGAGAGGGCTATCATTAGAGTGGTTCTCAAGAAGCGGCCCGCTCTGAAGAATAGGACTTTTCGCGTAATCATCTTTAGAGTTAGGCACTTCAAGGAGTTGGCTGGCGACGTTGAGCTTTACATTCGCTTGCGAAAACTGGCTGAAGCGGAAGGAGCAGTCCCTACACAGATACCTTTGAACGACTCTGCCGGGTAGATGGCGGAGCCCGTCCTTCCAGATTCTCAGTGAGCTGCATTGCGGGCACCGTATAGGGATGCCGTTCAGCGGTACCACGGCGCGCCTTCTTCCTTTGATCTCTCTTATGCTTCGAGTTTCAGACTATTACCCTGTAGCCGGCAGGCTCTTTTCCGCAGAGCTGACAGACGTATTCGCCGGTTGGCTTCAACGGCTCCATGCGAATAGTTCCGGTCTGCAACATCTGTTGATACTTGTTCTTCGGCGCCATCCAGCAAGTATAGCAAACGTCGATTGTGCCATGCCGTTTCTTCAAAGGCTGCTTACTGCCAACGAAGAAGTCTGGATAACCGGCCTTCCAGTCTTCATGCTGATCTTCTGGAAATGGAAGAGGAACAGGTTCTGGAGGAGGCTTAGGGGGCTCCGCTACGTTGTCAGGTTGATCTAGGTTGACTGTCAATCTGGCCCCTGTTTTTTGATTGGAATCAAGTGTATTTTCGCCGTTTTTAGTCAGAATGATAGGTTGAGGGGGGAGGGATAGAGTCTCTATTCTTTCTCCTGTTATTGGATCTATAAGAACAACGGGTACCTCTCTCCTTGTCAATCTGTCATTCTGAGCTTTTAGCCTGTTTTCATACTTGATTTTCATCTCAGAAATCGAAATAGATTGACTATCAACCTGATGTCGATCTGACTTCTGCAAAGAGTATATTTTCAGTCCGTGAGGGCCCTTTGATATCTCAACCAGAAACCCTTTCAGCTGAAGCGCCCTTAGGTACTGCCAGCAGGCGTGATCAGATTTACCTGTTAACTCTGCCAGTGTTTTAGTGGAAATTTCAGTTCCATCTTTCGCAATTTCCTTGCACCATTTGAGGATTCTAACGTCTCTCTCCGTCATATCGGTGAAAGTTTCTCTGATCGCGGTTGAGCCTATTCTCCAAGCAATCCAGAAGTCTTGAGGTGCAGAGACTAAAACCTGTTTGTTAGCGCCGTTTATGATTACGGCTCTCTGCCGATAGAAAAGTCTAGCAATATTTTTAATCAACGCCACAAGTTTATCGGTATCTCTACGAACTCTAGTTTCCTTCTCATCAAGTAGCGACTTGAGTAATGTGGCGTATGGAACAATAACCTCCTTAGGCGCTTCCTTGTCAGCTATACTAAAAGCTGCTCGAATAATCTTCTTTTCTTTAGTAAAATCAGGTTTCTCGCTAGGTAGCTTTTCAGCGTCCTCAAGTTTTGCGTTTCTTACCTTGATATTCTGCTCCTTCGATTCGTCAACTCTTGTAACCCAAATTCGATTTTGAAGTTGCTCCGGAATAATTAGCTCAGTGGAGGTTAAGATTATGTTTTCAATTGCAGTTTCGATCTTATCGGTCTTAAATCTCTTAGGATCTTCCGGATCTGGAATTGTTACTAGAACCTTCAGTTTTCCTTCGCTAATTACGAGTTTAATGTCATATTCAGCTGTTGACTCTTCTCCAGTCTTAGCAGTCCTCCGCTCCGCGAGATATAGGGTTCGAAGAGTTTCTCCGAGATAACGAACTGCCTTATCTGAAAGCCCTGTTATCTTATCCCACCAATGCTTCGGGAAGAGAGAAAGCGTTGAATCTGCAACCGTATTTTTGCCGGCTGCTGTTTCACCCTCGATTTCAAAGCTTTGTTTACCGAAATTCAAGAGCGGTAGAAGAACTTTGTTCGCGTCCTCACCTTGAACATCTCCTTGCGCGTTATGAATACGATGAAGGAGCGCGGGATCTTCAAGGAGCTTTTCACCTTCCCTTAAAGTCTCCGAATCAAACTGCTCTTCTTCCCTCTCCTTCCGCTCAGCTTCATCAACGATCTTTTGGAATCTCTTCTTCACCGCAAGTCTATCTTTTAACGCATGATAATGAGGACAAGCAGCATCCGTCGCTTCAAGAATGTCTTGGTTATTAGAGAGATTACATTCAGGCGTCTTGAAGTAAGTGCAGGTTCCACATCGAGGATTCTTAACCGGTCTACTCATAGAATGTCCTCCTCAACCTGTCCTTCGGGGAGAGGTGCCATCTGCCGAGAACAAGGGCGCAGCGCAGCTGCGAAGAATTTTCGTCCCAAGGTAGTTTACCTTGAGGTACTAAAGCCGGCTGAAATGCTTATATACTTTGTGTATCCAACTGGTACCTCTTGAGGTGTTATCATGGTCTTTCCGTCGCAGGCGAATGCAACCAAGACCGCAATACTACAAGCCTTAGAAAAGCGTACGTCCGCAGAAAAAGGGATCGGGTATAACAAGCTGTTCAATTTGGTCCACGATAAGGTTGGCGGAAGCCGAAGAACTTTTCACAAGTACTTGAATGAGCTTGTCAGAGCTGGAGCGGTGAAGAAGGATAGGGACCTTAGACATGGGGTAGGCGTCATAATTTACCGGACGGAATTTGCTACACAAGAAGAGGTCTTGATCGAATTTGCAGAGCGATTGACGGCCATTAGTGAGATAGAAGCTAGTGTGAAGAGGCTCAGGCATGTGTGGGTCCAACAAGGCAACCCCGATCATTTGCTGAAAGCTTGGAAGCTGATCCTGCTTTCAGACATCTTAGGAAGATCTTTGGCAAAGCTCTTGCCTAGCCCCAAACCGGGGTGGCATGCAAGCGCTAGGATCATCAAGAGTGGACCTATGGAGAAGGTCGTGATTAACATGATATCCGACGATGAAATTGGAAGCGGGGAAATCGCATTCACAATCATTCCCGCCACAACCTTTAGGAAGGCTGAAGAGATCCCGACGTTACCAAGGCAACCTCATGATGGGCGTCGATAATGAAAAATAAGGGATCCCTTAATTTTTATGGCGCTATACGCGTGATAGACATATAGGGCTTTGAGAAGAGGGCCTTAACGCTAGCCTTATCCTGGTCCCCTCTAACGCTACCGGTTACAGAACCTATTTCTCATGCAGCAGAATCCCTAACGCCTGCATCTCCTCTCTTCTTAGAAAGCCGAGTTTAGCGAGAATCGGTCGTGGCGAACTAAGTCTAGATGAAGGTTATCTCTACCGGGATCTCTTCTATGCCCTCTTAGAAGGGAACTGACGGAATGGGTCGAGCGATAGTGGCGCCCACGGCCTATCCTTACACAGGCTTCGTTAAAAGAAAAAATAAAAAAATTGGCCTCTTCCGGCATGGCTACTCTCTCGATCTGCCGACGTGTTAAACATGATAAGGGTCTATGCTCCCGGCGCTCTAACATAGTCGCAGAAATTGTCTACCGCTACTGCCAACTTCTTGAACTCCACTGTACTTTTCGTTTGCATGCCTCCAATAACCAAGTAACCCCAATCACATCTCACAGCTGCAATAGGGTATATTTCTCCAAACTCTGCACAAGACGCACGAAGCATTGGTATGCAATTCTTCGTTTCCTTTCTCAGCGCACGAAATTCTTGTACCTTGTTGCTCTCACCTACATTGACTAAATCTCCAGCCACTCGCATGTCTTCATCGTTTTGGTAAACCTCCAGTGAACATGGTCCATCACTCGTCGTTAGCGCATTGAATTCCTTCCAAAACAAAGTGCCAGGGAACAGGAATATAGTTCCAAATTTTTCTGCAATCATGCGTTCCTGATCCAGTTTGAAACTGACAGGGACAATGAGCCTTTCATCAACAATTGGTGTTTTTCTTCCCTCAGGTTCTCGCTCGTACGGGTTCACATCCCAACCATAGAAGAATGGAAATCCAGCTGTATTGACGTATATTCCTCCGTCTTGTACATAGTTGGCAAATTTATTCTAGACGTCTAAGTGCAAAAAGGTAAACTACGGGCAAAAGCGTCAATTTTCGCGCTTTACGTTGACGTTGAAACTTTCATGGATGCGCCCGTATTCTTTGGAAAGCGGCACAAGGACGATCTTTTCTACTACAACATCCAGCCTGTTTTTGGAGTAAGCCACGGAGGGATTTGCAAGTTAGTGACCTCACATAATTCTCGGATCAATTGTTCAAGTCGACTAGGTAGATAACGGACAAAATTCCTCGGGAGAACGAGTTCAAGATGAGTGACTTCTCTATTGTCGATTCGATGCACCTTCTGATAGAAACGTTTGAAGTGCACCAAAGAATTTCGGCTTCTATTGAGTTGGGCCAGTGACTGATAAGGCTCTCGACTAGGGTCAAAAACGTTGCCTTTGCCCTTCAGTTCTAGATATAGCTGCCACTTGGCATTCAACGATATTCTCTCAATGTTCTTCCAAAGATCCGGAAATTGTTCGAATCCAAGCCCATTAATGAATGCTTCAGTGCAAGCTGCGCCTAGTATAATTGCGCTAGCTCTTTCTTGATATATCTCATCCAGCTTGGGAACCAGTTCCTTGTTATCTTTAACAGAAGTAGCAAGTTCTTCTGCCTTGGTGGCGTGCTGGCGGCAGCCGCGAAAGAACACAGGTTCCGCAAAGAATTTGGTGTAGAATTCGCCATCGCGGACAGTAAACGTCTCGAAGCGCGATATCAGAGGAGGTTCGCTCTTAGTTACTTTTGAGAAACTCGCTTGAGCGCGACACCTAGCATGGATCTCTTCTAGAGCAGATAGTATTGGACGACGAAGCTCATCTAACCAACGGTAGAATTGCTCAACCCTTACTCTAAAGTCCGCGTGGCCTGGTTCCCCAGGCTTGATCACAGGGTTGCGGAGTGAAGCCAGTTTTTCGTGAACTTGGTCGAGGGGTTCGAGATCGATCTCAGACGAAATCCACTTTCCATACTTTCGTCCCTCGACTGGCACAAACTCTGCAATCTTCCACTGCCAAAGCTGACCTTCATCAAGGACTTGGAAATGACTTGAGAAGTCGAGTTTCGGATCCCAAACGTCTATGGGATTACCTAAGAATGGAAAATGATAATCTGATACCGGGCCTTCAGCTATCACATCGTTAGGTTCTTCGACCAAGCGAACTGGGATGTCACTAACCAGTCGTTCGATTGTCCTGGATGACCACACAGCAGCAAGAACGTTGTGCATCAGAATGCCGTACACTACTACGCGATGAGAACGGACAGCCTTCTCTAGATCGCCTTCGGAGAGCTTATCAAAGTTAAATGTCCAAATCTCATCACGCGTAGCATATTCTCGGCACTGCGTGTACTCGATCGCAATTGCCTCAACCCACCAGTACGGCAAATTCATTTTTTCCGCAACGGTTTTGATAACTCTATGCACGAACTCACCTCATTTTACCACTCACTATATCTTCTTTGAATGCTATATTTTCTAGTCATGATGGGTCCCTCTCGAAAGATCAATTGCTCGCCACCGAGGCGCCGCTCCTCTATCCTATATCCAAGCGACTAAGCTATAGCGCAGCTCACCTCATAGATCGAATAGTCATGTAGAGTGCTCTCGGCTGATCGGAAGAGAGATTCCAATGGAAGAAGAATCGCCAAAGTGACGTGACTCTTTGAAACGCTTAGCCCATTCGATGGGAGGCGCTGTTTCACCTTGGGTCCTAGTAGCTGCACATATCTATAGCCATTCCACTTTGCCTAGCCTTCTTAGTGGTCAGGATCTGCTTGTTATGGGTGCCTTCATGACCGGTATGGGAGCTTTAGGCGGTATTCTTCCGGATAGTGTTGAGCCTCCTAAGAGCCCTAGGCATAGAGGTTTCTTCCACTATGTCCTCGGCGGGCTAGCGTTTATCTTCTATTCCTTGGTTCTTCTTGGAAGCTTGAAGATCATAGGCTTCGATGCGGCAACCTACTTCTCTGACCTTGTTGCTTTTCTTCTTCTCGCGCTCGTATCAGGGTATGCATCACATTTCTTTCTGGACGTCTTCTTCAGAGCATAGGTCAAACTGTCTAATACCGTTTCGATGCTGATATGCAACCCTCAGTCCTGAGGAGAGGCGACGGAGATATCGCGATACCATATGGCGACTAGTTGAAATAATAGAAGGCTGGCATTCTTTCGTTATTGGGACCATGACGGTTCAAACGGCTCGCATTCTTGTCAGCTAATCAAAGCTAAACACGAACCTTAGGTCAGTCTTCGGAATGTCGCAAATGCACTAGCTCAGACATTGTGCGAAGACTGAGTATAGGGTCTATCATGACTACGCTGTAACACATATCGACGTGGATTTGGCAGGCGTCGTTGAAACCGGTCGCCATCGTATTTTGAGTCGATCATCGAAATGTGGATGGACTTGTCAACATGTAACATATCCAGGATCTAGATCCAAGCGAAGGTGTGGCCAAGCTGATAGATTTTATAACCTATGATAGACGCCGGAAAATGATGCCCGGAACATGTTTCACTCTAGGTCGCCATGATGAGAAGACGGTTGAACTCTACCTAGACGAAATTGCGAAGTTAACCGAAGAGGCAGTTAAGAGAACTCCTAGCCTTGACTTCAATTTTATCTTTCTCGAGGTACTTCGGCGAACGATTCTGCATGAGTTGCTTCATAAGTACGGCGCCAGCGATGAAAGATTTATTGCTCGTGCAACGGCTTGGGCCAGAGAACTGACCCAAAGAGGCCGCTGAAAAAGTCGAGCAGATGGTCTGGGATTTCACCTATAAACGTTCATTATGACGAAGGTAGGTGGGATTTTCGTTCCATACAAAGGGAAACTCGCCCATAAGAGATGCAGAGGTGTGGAGTAGAATTTGGCTTCAAAAAGCCTCTCTGCCTTGGATGCTAACGGAATCAGAGCGCTTTGATTCTATATGATCGCCTTCCGTCTTCATCCCGTTTGATTTCTAAGACTCCTTTCTTTTCCAACCAGTGTCCTGCGAATGGGAAGCCCCATGCAATTTGACCAACTGTCTTATCGTTGAACGTCTTTGGGAAATTACTTTTTATTTCTTGAGCGAGTTCCGTGGGGTCAATCCATTCATTTGATCGATTTCTTAGAATGGCATACATAGCCTTTGCAACCACATCATAGTCCTTTATGGATTCTGGAACCTCTTCTAGCTTCTTCTGCTCATCGGCAATCATCTCGACCGGTTGAGGTCTCTTAATCTGCTCTTTTATCCCGTAAACCAGGTCAATCAATCCGTCGAGCGCGTAGGTTTCTTGCGGGATGAGAATGTTGACGATGTTGTCGATTGCGAGGATACTCTCCTTCCTCAGTTGAGCCAACTTGCACAGCCCATCAGTCGTCACCAATCTGAGTTCAGGGTAGCCTCCCCTAACTGCGTTGACTGTCTCCTGTCCAAAGCTTGCTGAGACCAAAAGGCCACATACAGCTTTCTCGTCCCTAACGAATTTCCGCGCTTCTTCCAGTAGCCCTTGCCATGCTGCTGAAGTCTTGCTCTCTATAACTATTCTCGCGTCCCCATAGCTCCAGACCCCGTCAGCTCCGTGTAGATGATCACCAAACTTTACCTCAAAACCAAGTCTCTCGCCTAGGATATTCACCAAGTCCTGATGGACAAAGCCATGTTTCGTCCCTTTGCCCGCTCTCTCTTGGCAATGCTTGAGACAAAGGGTAATGTCTGACACGTCAAAGTCCTTAGCGAGATTCCTTATCTCTTGAACATCCACCCTATCAATCAACTTCTCTAGGATTTGCCTGACCGATTTCTCTGTAATGCTTGACAAGAGTTGTTTCCTCTCGAACCAGTTACTAGGGCCCGGGTCGATAGGACATTACTCGTTGTGCCATTAAAAGTTAGTGAATCAACATGGTGACCGAATATTGCTAACAACTTGAGCCTCCTAGCACAAATTGGCGAAGTCAATGGCACGCAGCGGCATAGGAACGATAATAGGTCGAAAATCCGTCAGCAAAGGAAGAGAGTATAGAAGAATATGGATCTATGTTCCAACCAAGGTGAGTGAGGATACAGCCTTCCCATTCAAGGTCGGAGAACCTTGCCTAGTCGAAATTGATGTAGCCCGAAAATCGTTAGCGGTTAAGCCGGTGAATAAAGAACAAGCGACCAAGATGGGTTGGAGGGCTGAACGCAAGCGAGCACCCTAATATTTCTATTCAAATCCCATATCGTTCAGTATCACTTTCTATTTGTAGGAACCTTAATGTTATAGACGATTGTATACAATGTATAATCTAAGGCGTGCGTTCTTCATGAATGAAGATACTACGGTTCGAGTCAAGAGGGAGACTAGAAGACAGTTAGCAGAGGTCGGAAGCAAGGAAGAGACGTTCGACGAGATCATCCAACGCCTCATAGACTTCTACAAGAAGAATTCAAGGAGTAAAGGATCATGAATGAAGTTGCGGAGACACGCGGTCGAGCGTCGCTTTCGAACTTACTGCGAGAAGGAAAAGTTCTTGAGGGCCCCTTCTGGACTGAGCGGGTGAGGGTTGTTTCGGTCGAAAGGGAGATAAATTGAATGTTGAATAAAATAGAACTTGGAGGGAAATAAATGGTTTCAAAAGAACGTTCAAAAATATCTAGAAAAGCGGCAACTCTCGCTCAGGAAAGAAGCCAAATCGCTATCAGAGTTCTGAAGAAGGAATTTGATAAGGTTTCTTGTAGAGGTTGGCCCGATTTAGTAGCGCTTAAGGATACTGGCACTTTTCGTTTTGTCGAACTAAAGGATGAAAAACAGATTCCCAAAGGCATCAATGCTTTAAGTACCGAGCAATTAAAGACCAAGCAAATATTAAACAGGATAAGCAAAAAGCCGAATTATGAGATATGGTATTTTGGTGCCAAGCCAAATACCAAGAAAAAAATCATAGCTAAGTGTTGGGTTATCGGGAAAAAATTACATCTTTATGAATGGGAAGACGATTCAACAAAGGAAAAATTCAAAGGCATAGCCGAAATCGTAGAATCATCTAGAGCAGCCAAGATTCAATAGCTCATTTCTATCGCATCCAACGCATCGTAGGCTCTTCAATCATACCATGGCGGCACTCGGATATTTCATGAGATCCGGTGGAAAACTGGCCGCACCCATACCCCTTCTTCTGAGCAGTAGCTGCGCGGTCCCGTGTAACCCTTCACGGCACTGCAACAAATTTCAGACCTTTTTAAGGTCAATTATCAGAGATTCCAGCGGTTTGGCCGTTTATCTGTAGTCGCTCCATTTAGCCAATATACAACCCTAATAAGTATTATCGTGAGACGATTCATTATGCCAATATTCCAACGGTTCAGTGGTCGACCATCAAATGTTATGCATTGGTGAGGGCAGTTGAACAGAGCCGATACGATTCAGAAAGCATTCGACAATCTCTGTCTAATCGTCCTGTCTCTTTCAGGATTTGTTCTTGCATACATCGCATGGCGGCTATTGCCGGCAGTCTACCAGGTTGAGCTGCCAATCCCCGAACACGAACCCCTTCGACTTGCTTTCACTATAGGCATCCCGACGATATTCAAGTATGCGCGTTACACCCTTGGGCCTGTATTGGTTGGTTTGTGCTTCAATCTCGCCTTCTTGGCACTTGGAGGAAATAGCGAATTGAAGAGAAGAATTTCTAGAATTGCCTTGTCGCTAGCTTGGACTTTCTTGCTCTTCGGAGCCTATGTCGACTCCATTCTCATCATTTGGCTTGAGAGAACAACCATGCTTCCCGTGGAACTGCAACCGTCACTTCCGTATCTAGAGACAGTTGCACCTGCGCTTTGGTTATCGTCTTACTACTGTCTTTTTGTGTCGACTCAGGAATTAAGGCGGCCTTTGAAGGAAATATTTACATTGAAATCATCCGCAATGTTCTTCTTCGGTATTCTTGCGTCCTATATAATTGCCAGACTTATCATCCGGTAGCGTCAACGGTAATCGTCAAGTCGCTATTCATACGGTAAGCTCCACCTTGGCTAGAAAACAAAACCCCGTAAGCTACAGAATGCAGACCGTCCTCAGAAACACCAACAAATAGACAACTAGAAAGAAGGTTTTAAGGAGACTTTAGCACTTTTGCCAAATACTTTCCTTTTTCCGTTAATTGGATCTTACCGTTTTTGTCGTCAATAATCTTCAGACTTAACATCAGCTTTAGGACTTCTCTACTAGTCGGTTTAGGTCTTTCCTCCTGTAAACTGATGATACAGTCCTTAGTTTCTGGTTTTTCGAGTAGCTTTAAAAATGCGTTGTATTCATCATCCGAATAGTCCTGAACAACCTTCGCCATACTTACCTCAGAGCCGAAACGTTGAAGAATTTCCTTTACTTTCATAATATTCTGAGTGGTCATTCTAACGCCTATGAACTTCTTTATCTCGCATTCAAACTCTTCAACTAGGGCTTTATCACGCGGACTAGCAACTTTTTTCGCCTTTTCCGTATTTGCCAATGCTGGCGATAGATCTAGCGTTTCAGTTTTGAGATCATACACTCTGTTCAAGTTTGATTCTATTTGTTCTAAGGCAGCCGTCAGTTGATTCAATAGCTCATCTTTCTTGTAACTCATTCCAGTATCCCTCCCAATTATCTAGTATGTTCCTTACCTCTTTAGATATTTCAACGGAGTTTGGAGGAAGACCGTCTTGGACTTGCGAAGTTTCTGCTGGTCTTTGTTGCCTTGCATGAAGAGATGCTACTGCATAAGCATACGCACCTCTACTTAATGCTCCGTTGACTATTTCTATTCTGTCAGCTCTCAAAACCGGTGTATGGAACTCGTTAGGAAATCTCGCCGAAAAGTCATTCCGATTCCAAGATCGCAAATTTACATGATATACATGGCCATAATGAGAGAATGAGATTGCATGAGATGGCCTATTTGAACCCTTTTCGTAGAACCAGAACACTGGCTCATAATCAACTTTATCCCAAGGCCCATCGTGCGACCACTTGTATGTTCTTACTTCCACTCTAACATAATTTTCATCATCAATTACAATGTGCCTGAACTCTTCCTCAGCTTTCTCTACTCCAACTGCTTTTGATATGGGCCTCGTTCTACCGTTTTCTATGTATCTTTTCCGAGATTTCCCCACGCCCATTCAGACTCACCATCCTTTGAGAGCCGTATTTCTTTGTTAATTGTTTATACCTTAGCAGTCGCTCCAATCGAAGTTTGTTTTTTCTTACACGATTTTTTTCTTTGACAATGAACCACGTCAAACTTGAATAATAATCTGCTGAGAACACTTTGAATGCCCTAGAGGCGCTCACGCTTAGAAGGATTATCTCCGCGCTCGGAAAATTGTCCCTTAGAAACTTGATTCTATGCGAAATTGGGCCTACACGTTCCTGTTTTTTACCTCTAACTCTTACTTCATAACAAGGTATCGCCAGAACTTTCCCTCCCATTTCCACGAGGCACGACGAATACCATTCGAACAGCTTATTCGGAGGACCTATTGCCAGCCCAATAGCCTCTGTATTCAATTCATCAAATGTTTCACGAGTTCCTTTCAGGGCTTCAACCATTTTGATTTGAGTTACGAATGAAGGCTGATCGTCATAACAGTATGTGTCGTATGTGGTGACCCCGTTTGGCTCCAATGAGTATATCATATCGATAAGCTTAGATCGGGATAGTTGGTCGCACAGAAAATCTTTGATATCAGTAGTAAGGAGAATATATCCGTCGTAATCAAGATAGTTATGAAGTTTCCTAATTTTTGCCTCACGATAATATTTATTGAAATCTCCATTCGGCGTGAAAAAATCTCCCAAAGAAATAGCGATAGCATCCAGCTCAGCCTCGTCGACTAGTTTAAGAGCATTCTTTGCTTCGCGGAGACGCACAGGTATTTGAGGGATATATCTTGATGATGCAGGGATTCCAATGCAGGGGTTCTTTATTCGCCCTACCTTCACGAACTCCGGAATTTCGTTGAAATCTATCTCAATAGCTTTCTCTCGTTTATTTGCCGAACTTTTACATAAAGGTCTGCAGATACAAGTATGTCTACAGTTGATTTCACCCTCCAAGTATTTGTGATAGCAACAAGCTTGCTTGGAGCAAACGAAACAGAGTCTCGAATTGGGACAATCCATGATCTAAGAACTCTCACCAATTGTGTCTGCGAGTGCCTGCCGACTCACTTCTTTTGCGTTCATAGATTTCGTCAAGCTCGTCCGGTGTTGCTACTCTATTTGTTGAACCACTTCTGACGTAGACTCCTTTTTCGCGGAAAGTGTAGGGCTTCTTTTCTCCTTCCTTGACTTGAACGACGAGAATACTCTTTTCATTAATCAGTCTTGTCTTAATATCAGGTTCCACGATAGGGGCGCATTTACTTCTCAAAATATTCCTTATTTTCTCCTCCTCACGTTTCGGGTCGCTTATCCCAACGACATCGCCATTATCACTAACCCCTACCAGAACAGTTCCGCCATAGCTGTTTGAAAAAGCAACAACTGATTCTACAAACCTGTGTTGCGTTTTTTCCTCGATTAATTCTTGTTTGAATTCGATTCTTTCATTCTCTCCCCGCCTGATGAGTTCCGATATCTCGTCCGTCGTTATCTCTATTATAACGTCCTTTGGGGATATTGGCCATCGCAAGTTGATTGTTCTGTGATCAAGCGACTTCCCACTCTTTCGCGACAGCAAGTATACTTCTAAGTAGTTAGGAGTGAACTCTAGCGGAATTGACTTGGTCTCTTCATGAAAGACGATATTCTCCTGTCTAGTGTTTTCGATTTGCCCCCCTTCGTAATAGAGCTTGCCAATAACATCGTTCACTGTAGCTTCCTTCGCAGATATCTTCATAGATATTTCTTTGGCACTCATTTTCACTTCTTGGATTCTTGCCTCATATTTCGGCAAGAGAAAGATAATGGAGCCTTGAAATTGGTGATAGCGCGATAAGTCCAAGCCTACGATAGTTCTTATGGCAAGATACGAATCGGGAAAAAGAGGTTGATCAACCGTCACAAAGGACCCACTGGGTGGATAGCCTTTGAATGAATCCTTAGCGTAGAAAAAGTAGCAGTTGGCCGGCCATTCGAATTTGAAAACATCATCGTTGCTCCTAAGATCAATGAAATACTCCTCCTTTCGCATGTTTCCCTCGATCTGAACAGCCGGGCATCCTTTGACCGCTAGAATTCCTCTTGTCACAAGGTTGCTTGTTAGACTAGTCAGGCTCTTCACATTATCTGTAAAGTCGCTTATCAGAAGATTTGGATACTCGATTCTTCTATCAGAGGGTTCCTGTTCATTCTTATGCATTAGTTCAATTCTTGTAACAAGGTTCTTCCAGACGTCTTTATCCTTGCACAAAGCCGTCTTGATTCTAATGCTACCATAGAACGCCTTGCGTTGGTCCAGCGTATCAATAATCTCGTTCATTACCTCAAGATCTTCAGGTGGTATCTTCCCATCCAGCATTTTCTTCGCCTCAGAATTCACTCGACCTTTTTCTACACTTTAGAAATGGTTTGATCATCCCAAAGAACGTATTGCTTAAGAGTAAATCCGATTCTCGCAGATATAAACGAAGCAAAAATCCTAACCGAGTAGACCGGTAATAATGACTTTCTCGAAATAATTGGAATAGTAAACGCGAGATTTTGAATAAGCACTTAAAGGTGTAATGAATGAGTCATGAATGGAAGGTCTATAACCTGTTTGTGAGCTCCACGGACGTGTTTCAAGAAATAATTGACATCATCGGCTCTTACGCTGAGACGCTTGTGAGAAATGGAGATCTATCCGGATTCTATTACAATTGCTACAATATCCCACCAAAAGTTCCCGCTCATGTAAGATTTGGTTTTTACAAACTGAGAGATGAGAAAGCAATGAAGGATAAGATAGGCGAATTTCAAAACAAAGGAAAAATAACAAAGGTAGAACCTACACAGCCAGACTTAAATGAGGTAGACGGAGTCGTGATCGACAAGATCAAACTGACTGCTCGTAAAATAGCTGAGCTTGTGAAGGCAGATTTTGAAAAGCCTATAACCATACAACAAGCTTCCTATCTAATTCACCTGTCAATGAATCCTCTCTTCGGCTATGTTGCTGAAAGAGAGATTTATCTAAATTTGACTAGGTCCATAGAAAAAGCAATAAGGGATCATAATATTTTGCCTAAAGAGCAATGGCTATCTTTTTTGGATATCTAGCTGTAACTTGATGCGTTCTTGATGACTTTCCTAACAATATCGCCCCTTGTGCAACGCAAATGGTAGTTCATATCAGTTTAAGACCAAATATATCCCAATACTATTTGAGAAATCAATGGCTAGTGTGGAAGCTTCAAATAGCGTGAAATGCGCTCTTTGTCAAGCGGGTGGAAAGCTACAAGTAAGCCATATAATCCCAAGCTTTGTAGGCAATTGGCTGAAAGAAAGTTCGGCTACAGGCTTTCTTCGTGGGGCAAAGAATCTAAATGTAAGACTGCAAGATACGATGAAAATGCCGCTTTTTTGTTTAGATTGCGAAAAGAGGTTCTCAATATTCGAGAACTACTTTGCGAGGCAGATTTTCTATCCATATCAAAATCTGGGAATAAAAATTCTCATATAATGAGTTGTTGTTGAAATTCATAATATCTATCGGTTGGAGAGTTCTTTACATTCAACTTAACCTTCAAAAAGCTTTGGATCATGCCCCTAATCTGGCGCCATATGCTAATCGCGCTCTTAAGACTTGGAGAGACTATTTACTTGACTTACGCAAAGACGAAGGAGATTATGAGCATCACATGTTCTTTCTTGATTTTGTTGAGACAAGCACGGCAGAAATCCCAAACGGCTTCCAATGGTATACACTAAGGGCAATTGACGGTTGCTTGGCTCTAGGCAAAGAGATAGTATTTGCTTACACGAAGTTCCCCGGTATTATCCTTGTCTCAGCAGTTTATCCTCCCAAGCCGGAGGGATGGATTGGAACAAGAATAGGAAGAAGCGGCGGTGAAATTGCTCCTCCTCAAGGAATTGAATACCCTGGTTTTCATGAATTCTTGATGGATCGTGTAGAAAGACTCTTTGACTCTGGAATTTCCAGTATTCAGGAACAGAAAGTCATCGAAGCGATGAAAAGCAATGGGGAAAGATTACTATTTTCAAAATCCTTTCAAGTGTGGATCGCTGAAAGGAGAAGAAAAAGGGAAGAGAAGAAAAGAAGCCTTCCGCCAAGCGTGGTGGAACTGATAGATATCGTTGAGAAAGGAAGAATAGATCCATCCCTTCCTGAAAGAGACAAGAATCTCCAAGAATTTCAAATTGACTTAATAGCGGGCGGATTGGCTGACCTCGATTTGATATCCGCTCAGAATTTGGAAAGGGACATAACAGATAATATTTCGGCTGCAAGGGACTCACGCGAAGAAAAAATGACTGTTTCTGATCTAGGAGATATTGTGATCCTATTCTTAACTCTGATTGGGTCGACAAAGATCGAACGACTCAAGAGAATTGACAAGATGTTTAAGGAAATTGAAAGCGGAGAATCATATTCAAAGGCTCAGATGATTCTGATGTTCACATGGGATCCGACGAACCAGGTAGATATGTCATTTGACTGGGAATGCCAACTGCGATAGTCGATTGTAGAACGCGCGAATGAAGATTATTAGAAAAGTATGTCAATGGTTTTCCTCTTTCTTCTGATGAAATTTGTTTATGGGTCTCTATTCTAGTATTCGCACAATATTGAAGGTAGTGCTTTTGCGAATATTCTTGAGACCAACTCGAATCGCTTGACCGCTGAAGATCATGCTTACTGGCCTTTCCGCTTTAGCCAATCTCTGAATGCGGCGACTCAGAAGGAAGGCGGTTAGATTCATCTCTTGTTATGGAAAAGGAAATCATGAGATATGAGAACCATCCTACAGTTAAGCGTTATCTACCATCCTTAGCTCACCCCGACCTGCAGGACTTACTAGCCTAAGATACCAAATCTAAGTCGCAGGAGGCTTTGGCATGCCTGGCTTAGCTGAGAACGAATTAGTTTTCTGTTCGTTCTTCATAATCATAACTCATGTCAGCAAGAAGACGTGTGACGAGAAGCATTCCACATAGGCCCCACTTCGACGTCAATATAAGTGGAGATGATGTTCCTAGAACCATTGATGCCCTTGAAAGTAGTTTCAAGAAAAATGGATTTCAATCGACCGATTTTGGTTTCTTCCATCACTTAGAAGGAACTATCAGGATTCGTTATTACGAACATTCTCGCAATCGTCTCAGAGCGAGCATTTGGTGTTTTCCAGCCAACGAAAATTCCACCAAGTCGGAAATCGAGGCATTTGCTGAACGAGTCCAAATGATCATTCAAGCTGTTCCTGGTGTCAAAGTCCGTCGAGACGACAGCTTGCTCTATGAAAAGCGATATGCTATAGTGAGGTTTCCTGACGATGCCTTTAGCTGGGTCGAGCCCCCGGTCCTTTGGTTTGACGACTACTTTAAAGACCCTGTAGTGTCATACATATGGCAAAGAATGCACATAGATCTAAAAAATCATAGAAAGTTCTTCGAAATCTTCCTTGCGAGACCTCTAGAGCCAAAATCGATTGATAAGAACCTCGACATTTTGCATTCCTATCACTATAGCACGATTTTCTGGTTGGCAGCTTCACGAATGAATCTAAACCAACTGGTAAGACTGATAGGAATCACAGATAGAAAACGAACACAGCTGTCGGATGGTTCCTTCAAATTCAAATTGCAAGCAGCACTCTGTGCCTTTCTAACAAATATGTCCTCCTCGCTGGATGCGTTAGCTCAAATAGTAAACCTGATGTGCCTGTCAAAGCCAAAGGGAGAAGAAGAGCGAGTAAGCTTCAAAGAAATTCTGAAATGGATCAGAGATAGTCATGTTGATATTTCTTGGAAGGTGGACGTTTCACAAATTAGAAAGATCTTCCTCAAACAGAACGGGCACGATTATACGCCTCTTATCAAGAAATACTTGGAAATGATGGACTACCGAAATATCGTTGCGCATAGACGACTCATGCCGCTCATCGGGACAGTAGACGGGACATATACAGTAAATGGAGGAGCAGGCAGACTATTTGCAAGAGATGAGATGGGTTTAACGTCCTCACAATCGAGATCGGTCGCCGTTCATATTCCACATCTCGAAGCTGACGTTGACAAAGGCCTTGCGACCATTGCCATCACAGTATCTAGAAGGCCTTTTTTCCCCAAAATTCGCAAAAGAAAACTTGTCTACGACTATCCAATTGACAGAAGCGACTTCAACAGAAAAGATGTCCTTCTGCAATTCGAAAAATACTATGAATGTGTATCATCATTGATCGAGAAGGTATACGCAGCTCTGCTGCAGATATGCAGTCGTCTGTAAACCAGTCGGCTCAGTGGACCGAGTTAGACTCTGACTCACATTCGTGTAGTTTTAGGATCTTATTTCCTTAGTGCTCGAAGCACCACAGCTCCAGCTCCTACAGCTGATATGCCGAGACTTGCCAGCACAAATACGCCAGCCCCAACCATTACGGCTATCGCCGTAGTCATGGTCTCTCCAACGATTATTAACGCGAGACTTGCTAGCCATAGACTACCAAGTGCCTTCATCGGTGATAGGACCTTTTTCCCTCTGCGTTGCAACAGCCATCCTACAAGAATTACAAGCGGCGAGAAATAGACGGCCCCAATAAATGAACTAGCCAACAGACCCGCCGCTACGATAGCAAGCTCACGATTGAAGCTAAGAGTTGAGTATATTACCGCTGACAAGCGAAGTATTCCGATGAGAGGATAGAGGAATATTCTAGCGACGGTTCGTATGAACGGATAGTCAGCTATGGTTTTCGCAATAGTGGGGCTGAAAGAGTAATACCAAACATTGAATATGGTCATGAACTCTCTTCCAGCCAATGTCCGAACAACATCTTGATCCCTGAATTCGCGTAGGAACTGGACCTCAGGGGAAAGTTCAGAGCCGTATGTCGCTGTCGCTATCAGACATGCAGATGGAGGTTTAGGCACGAAACCTACGCTAACCTCAACATTTGTAGAGTCGACATAGGTCTTACCAATACTATCCTTGTATTGAAAATTCAGGGCGACATTGTATGTTCCATTCGAAATTCGCGGGGATGTCTCAACTCGCAGCATCAAGGGACGCTCTCGATCTCGTTCGAGGAAAGGTATCTCTATAGGACCTTTTTCTCTGCTGTCTAGGTATACGGCCAATAGCTCAGGCGACTCTGCTGTTAGTTTGATATCCCAGGCGCTTGCATACACGCTAGCGACGGTGACACTGATGTTCTGTCCCATACCGGCCTCAGGCACCTGTATAAACTTAGGTGCAGGTGAAACAACTAATACTGGTTTCTCTTCTAGATAAGGAAGAGTCGTGGTGAGAGGAAAGATTGCACTTAGGACGAGCCCAAGATAGACGAGGGCTCTATATCTTCTATACTTTTTTACGATTGCTTTTCGCCTCAAGAGGAAGACAATGCCAATTACACTTATGATTAGCATTCCCATCATGACACTTGTGAAGGCAGAACGGTATCTAGCCCATGAGACAAGGACAAAGCCAGCTAGGCATATGCCAGTGATATGCCAAACACCCTTACGCCAGCTGTGCTTCTTCTCGATAAATCGACCTAAGGAGATTACGAAGGTGGCAACACCGCCTATCAAGAGAGTCAGGAAATATGGGTTAAGGCTGATTTCAGGATCTAGAATAAGGTTCGCAAGCATAAAACCAACAGGAGGACTTATCCCACTGAGCAGCTTTTTAGAGATCTCTAGCACTTTCTTCTTAATCTCCGTCGTCAAGCCGGCTTCAACCATATTCTAAATATCGTGTCGACAAAATATTTAGATTGTCCTGTAAATTCCAGAAAGTGAACCCATATACGCGAGAATCTTCAGAAGTATAAGAAAAGGAGCGTGAATCAATGGAAAAGAAAAAATTTCCACATTCCATTCCGTCATGCACCAAACCTGGTCTTTGCATTTTTGCCATTATGGCATCTGTCATCTTGATGTTAGGCGAAGCGATCGGTGCCGAAAACTCGATACTTTATCTACACTCCAAGAGAGGCGCAGAGTGGTCGGGAACATTAGACTACGATCCGCCTACACGAAGCACTGGGGAACCGGTTAAGGCAGAACTGCCCGAGTATTCCAACGTTTACCTTTTTGCCATTCAAGCAGACTTTGATACGAGTATTCCAGCAGGGTTGTATATCTTTAATCTATGGATAAAAGCCGACAACGACCAGAGAGTTACAATTTGCTTGGGTTGTAAGTTTCAAGACGGGGGCACTATAAATTTTGGCGGCGACGAATATGAAGTCAAAATTAACGCGGGGATAGCAGAACATTCATTCGAATATCACGCTATGTCAGAACCATACAAAATCTACAAAGGAGAATGGTTCTATGCATACATCTGGTTAAGAACCGGGCTTACACTCTACATCGATCACCAATCAACGCCTAGCTCAGTCATAACTCCGACACCTGTAGCCATTCCAGAATTCGCCTACGGAACACAATTGGTCCTTTTGATCGGTGTGATAGCTTGTATTTCACTAGCTAGATGGAAATTAATCCGATAGCGTGGGCCCTGTAAAGCCAAATATATTCCAAGATAAGCTGATTCAAAGAATTGTTGTTTCCCAGCCGATACAAGCAGAATCACGGTGAAACTGTAACCTTGATATATACGGTGACATCACCGACTGGATCGGCACCGCCTTCTATGTGCCCCGCATTATTCAGCACAATGAAGTAACGATCACTCGAAGGAAATGTAAATGTGAAGCTGATGGACTTGACATTTAGAGCCGAACCCTTCCTGAAATGATAGAAACTCCCTGCTCTTCCTTCCATGAATTTTTGGAATTCAAGAAATTGTCCTGAATCCATGAGTAAGACATCTATTGGGCCTCCTTCTTCCACTCTGATGCTGACGTAGATGGACATTCCCTGTTGAAATACAGTGGAAACATGCCAGTAACTACCGTAATTGATGAAGGGGCTCTCGTCGACAAGCGTCCCTAACGGTTTTGTCGGTTCAGGCGTCCAGGCAGGTGTAGGGCTTGGCGTTGCCGGAGGAGGTTTGCTGGCTTCATATACCCCATAGCCTAATGCCCCAATTACTAGAAGAACGAGGATTAGAGCTATCGCGATTACAATATTTCTTCCAGTCTTGGACTCAGGTTTCGCTGTAATTGCTGGAGCCGTAGGAATAGGTGCAGCGACCGACGCACCGCATTCCAAGCAAAATTTCGCGTCGCTGGGAAGTTCTTTTCCACATCTAGAGCAGAATAGCACGATTATTCCCCAAAACTTAGCTCTCTAACTGAACTTATTCCTTTTGGCTATGACATTAACTTTCCGCCACATTGATAGCTTGGCAGGAAGATTCGGATGTGCTCTCTCAATTGAGCAACGAGTTAGGCAACAATATATTAAGCGTCACGGTAACAACATCTCTGAAAACGCGGTCTTGATTTCAAAATGAACACACGACAGAAGATTCTTTCTAGCATAGGGGTACTGGCGATAATCATAGTTGTAGTTATTGTTCTATCGCAAACTACTACCATCGATTTAGCTCTAACACCAAAGCCGAAGCCACGATGGCAAAAAGTTATGGTTTTCGAGGGTGGTCAATCAGAACTAAATGTGACGTATAAAATTGAAAATAGTGAAACATTCTACATACCGGGCGATGAGTGGCGAATCAGATATGAATGTTCCTCATTAACTTATCCCGAATCCATTCCAGCAATGTTTGCACTTGTCGTATTTTCAGAAAACAACACTGTCGTTGAAACAAAAAAGGTTGCGTACATTGGTAATACAAATATTCTCAGTGAAGAATATTTTGGTACCAAAAGTGGCGAGGTTTCTGTGGACATCGGCAGGGGAAACTATTATCTTGGAATCTTCACTCTCAATATCGAAAGCTGGCATATAATAGTCGAAGCGTTCTATTAGACGGTTACTCGGTTCTGCTACATTATATGTTGTGATGTAAAATGAAGATATTGGAACGGTTCTATCAGGCCATAGCAAAAGACATTACCGAGAAACCAAAGTTTTCTCAGGATCGTTTCATTTAGGCGGATTCTACCGTCCTTGCGGACCCTTACCAGCATTTCTTTAGCTTTCTTCTTTCCTTTCTTCATTGATATTCACCTTTCAAGTTTCCAGCGGCCTTCTGATCACGATCTTTCCGTTGCTCAGTTCTTTGACTAGGTCCCGGCCTTCATCCAGATAGCCCGTAAGCTCATCTTCGCTTACAATTCGACTCTCGAAAAACTTGCCTCCGTTATGCTCTGTGCTTCTTCTCTCTTTCCCAGAGTGATCTGTGCTTGAATCGTTAAGAAGTCAGCGCTTGCATCGCTCTTTCCAAATGAGGATGACGCAATGTATCTGAGAATTCTTTTGTCGATATGGCTCGCATTGTTCATGCATTTGATGGCTCACTAAGCGGGACTCCACTTCAAACCCATCTCTCTTCATTCTTGACGGAAGATCTTTTCGATAGGAGCTCACACTAGCCTCGTCTTCAAAATTTCTGGTTAAACATAGAAAGATGCTTTCGGTAGACGGGTTTAGTTGAAACAAATCCGCA
>Ga0315312_1001185_pt1 | contig 21744 bp, 14 predicted proteins | sample TDP7_MG_FD_203629 | JGI IMG/M metagenome (GOLD analysis project Ga0315312, IMG submission 203629) | Freshwater sediment microbial communities from Lake Towuti, South Sulawesi, Indonesia - TDP7 | ecosystem: Environmental > Aquatic > Freshwater > Lake > Sediment | place: Indonesia: South Sulawesi... | reverse complement strand
GATTTGACCCAGATGGCGCGACTCTAGCGGCTTCCAAGACCCGGCCTAACGACTCTTCAGGTACGGGGTCCGGCCTGTAAGACCTAATGCTTCTTCTCGTTCGTATCACTTCGTAAAAGTCCATACGCTCATCATCTCAATTCTCTCTTGTTCCATTTGATTAATGACATATCACGATAAATTTTGTTCTTCACATGACTTGCCGATTTTGAGGCACGTCCGGACGATTAGCCGCAACGCTCTTAAGCGTGGTCGATTCTCTATTTCGAAACGAAAATGATTGGATGCGAATCCGAGAAGGTTACGTGAATTTCGGTCTCAGGTTGAGGCGCCTTGAAGAACTACGTGGTCGAAAAGGCATGTGGTTTTGTTCGTGATCTACGTGCATATGCCGGTCCTTTCTATTATGGCGCTTCGACTAATGCGTTAGGAGGAGCTGTTTTCGGTCTTCTCTCCTACTATTTCAACCCGAAGATTCCTATGCTACAGACAGCACCACATTTGTTTTTGAGGATTCTGTTTGGTGCAGGCGCCGGAGTTGCGTATAGTCTGGGTGCCTTCTTTTTCTCCCTACCCTATGTAGATAGAGTCACAAATATTATGCATAAGCATCTTAAGAGTGAAACGGCTAGGGACATGATCCACAGTTTTCTTTCTCTTGTGACAACTTTGTTTTTCTTAGTAGTTTTCGCTTATTTTCTTTTCTATGTGTATGGCGGGCGAATTCCCGTTAAAATGGATGAAGAGTGGTCATATCTTACTTTTCCATGGTTCATCTCATCTTTGCTTCACACAAACTGGGCTGAAGTTGCTTTGATCCCTATTTCCGGCATTTTCATAAAGGCATCTTCTAGAGTGGTAAGAAGGTTTTTGTAGCCCATTGTTCGGAAATCAGTTGATGCAGAATGGAAAGATCGAAGGGCTTCAAAATGACTGCTCCCTAGCAAGATGTGAAGAGGTTCTGCTGTGTGGAAGGCATTGGAATTGTATGATTTGCAGAACTCTCTCCTCAGCAGGTTAGTCCGATTTATGGAATTCTGCTGGATGCTTAAGAACTGGTGAACACTAAGATATTTATGTGGGCTATTCCGTGAGGCTTAACCCTGTGATCGTTTGCGATCTCGATAATGCTATCCGCAACCTTCCAAGCCTGTCTTCAAAAGTTGGGTTCAAACTTGGCAAGGCTCAGCTTGCAGTGGTCAAGCCCAATATCTGCGGGATCTACCATCCCTCTTTAGATCTTCTATCAAGCATCGTTGAGTTTCTCTTGTCTAGGGCTGAATCGGTAGTGATAGGGGAGACTAGCAGCATGATGCACGACCCTGAAGAGCAGTTTAAGAGGCTTGGGGTCAGCGCCCTATCAGAACGTTTCAATGAGCGTGTGAAAGCCGTTGATCTCTCTCATGACGAGTGGGTTAAAGTGCGCGTGTCCAATCCTCATGTACTTAAGGAGATCGACGTCCCCAAGACGGTCCTGGATTCGGATGTTCTCGTTAATGTTCCGAGGCTTGGCACCCATTCGACGACAACTCTAACGTGCGCCCTGAAGAACTTATTCGGTCTTCTACCCCAGAAGCACAAACATAGCGCATACCATCCCCTTGGTATGAGTAGGGTGATTGCTGATATAGCACATGTAATGAAGCCGGATCTAAATATCGTGGATGCTAGGAGAAGTGCGATCCTGGGTACTGACGCATTAGCTGTGGACATTGTGGCCTGCAGATATCTGAATCTGGACCCGTTAAGAGTTGAACATTTGAGGCTTGTTTCGGAGGATCGAGGCGAAAGACTTGAGGATTTCCTGGAGAAGATGAGAGTGATAGAGGTTTAGCCTTTCACGCGGATTGGAGATCAGTCCAGTAGCGAGTCTGGAAATCCAGTTCAACCCTAGTGACTATTTCGAGGAGTGACGCTCTTCCCGACTCTGAATATCTGCTGGCTCTTTTGATCGCCGGAGTTATCTCATCTGGATCCTCAATTCTCTCGCTGTGAGCCCCTAGGGCCTCCGCCACCTTGGCGTAGTTTCCGGACAGCGTGGATGTCGTAGGCGTCGTCTTGAAGTATGTTCCCATCCCTGAGTTATTCAGAACTATCGTGAGTATTGGTATGTTCTCCCTGACTGCCGTTTCGAAGTCCATGCCGACCATGCCAAAGGCCCCGTCCCCCATGACATTCACGACCATCTTCTGAGGCTGAGCGAGCTTGGCGCCCATAGCCCCGCCTAATGAGTATCCGAGCGTGCTGTGGTGCCCCCAACCCAGGTAACCTCTAGGTGTGATCGCTTCAAAGAATGGTGCTAATTGGTCGCGAGGGCATCCAGCATCATGCGTCACTATTGTGTTCTTTCTGTCAACGGCGTGCATTAGGTCCCATACCACCCGATACGGGTTGATCGCAACTTCGTCGGATGTTAGTTTCGGCATCCATTCGCTTAGCCAATCCTCCTTTACGGATCTGATCTCTTCCATCAGGTCCTCTCTGTCTGAGCCGCTTGCTCCCTGCTTTCGGGCCTCCTCTATCAGTTGCCTTAGGACCAACTTGGCATCTCCTATGATGACGTGGTCAGCCATGTAATCCTTGTTGATGTCGAACTCGTCGACCGTTGACTGTATGATGATCTTCCCTTTAGGAATTGGCGCCCCGATGATGATATTTGAGAAGCCTCTTGTGAGGCTGGCTCCTATCGAGAAGATTAGGTCTGCTTTGCGTAGGAAATGTGCTGCCGGCTTCCCTCCAGTTCTGCCTCCATTTCCCACAGAGAGTGGATGGTCCTCTGGGAAAACGCTCTTCGCTTTCAGCGTCGTCATAACAGGCGCCTGAACAAGCTCAATGAATTGACGGAGTTCGTCCCATGCGTCAGCATAGAAGACTCCTTCGCCTGCGCATATGAGGGGGTTCTTTGCGGCTAACAGGGCTCTTACTGCCACCTTGATGTCGTGTGGATCGCCGGCGCTTCTCCAGCCTCTAACCTGTCTGTAATCGAAGAACCCGTCATCGAGCTCTTCGTTTGCAACATCCGTAGGCAACTCTAGGACGACTGGAGAGGGCCTCCCACACCTTAGATACGTGAACGTCCGTCTCATCAACTCTGGAACTCGGTCTGCGAAGTTTATCCTCTCAACCCATTTTGTAACCTTATGTAAAGTGAACAATGCGTCGAAGTCTTGGATGGGCCTTGAGCCCAGTCTATGTCTAGGTGACTGATCTGTAAATAGCAGCATCGGAACCAGATCTGCAAAGGCTTGGGACAAACCTGAGAAGGCGTTCTCGATTCCGACTCCGCCGGCGACCAAGGCTACGCCTGGTTGAAGGCTGACCCGTGTGTATCCATCGGCAACATTGACGGCTACTCTTTCCTGCCTGGTCAGAATCGTCCTTATTCCTGCCTCAGCTGAAGCATTTATGAGCGCACTCGGCGGAAAGCAGCTCACAAACTCCACCCCTTCAAGTTTCAGAATATCAGCTATTGCCCTGGACGCCTTCATTCAGTTCACCCTTTGTTGGTATGCTGCAACTTAGTTAAAACATATTCTGCGATGAAGGGTCAAACCGCTTGTTATCTGGCTACGTATGATGGGAAAATTATAAGCGCTAGAGAAGGAAAAGAAGTTGCAAACCTGGTGAGTGTAGATCGGAATTGAGGTCATACTTAGAACAGGTGGATTTTGAAGCCATAGAGCAGCGGTTTGATGCTTTCTGGCAAAGAGAGGTTCCAGATAGGCCGCTGATTTACATCACTGCTCCTAAGGAGAAACAGAAGAAGATCAGGTTGCCCCCTCCGAAAAGCATGGAAGAAAGGTGGACAAACATGGAATATGTCCTGAAAAGGATGGAATCGCATCTAGAAAACACTGTTTTCCTCGGAGACGCAATTCCTTGGTATTGGCCGAACCTAGGCCCAGACTCTTTCACAGCCTTCCTCGGCGCAAACCTAACCTTCAGGTCGGAGGAGACGTCATGGGCAGAGCCCTTTCTTGATGACTTGTCCGGATACGATCCCTTCTTGGATGAGGATAACAAGTGGTGGAAGTTTATGAATAGCCTAATGGATGCTCTCTGCGAGATGGCCGAAGGCAATTTTCTCGTTGGGATACCGGATCTTCATTACGGGGGCGACTCTCTAGTGGCCACTGTAGGTGCTTGTAGACTTATTCGGCATCTCTTTCATGAACCAGAAGAGGTAAAGAGGTTAATAGGCAAACTAACAGACATATGCATCAAAGTGTTCGAATCCTATTGCAAAAAGATTTCACGCGTTCAGAAAGGCTCCATAACATGGATACCGGCTTATTCTAGAGGGAGATACTTCGCTTTGCAGGACGATTTTTCAGGCTTGGTTTCTCCAAAGATGTTTGAGGAATTCTTCTTAGAGGAGCAGGAAAGACTCTCGAGATATCTAGACAACTCTATCTTTCATCTAGATGGCCCTATGGCGTTGAGAAACCTGGATATTCTTCTCGGGATTGAATCTTTGGATGGCATCCAGTGGGTTCCTGGAGCAGGAGCCAAACCGATGTCTGAGTGGGTTGACGTATGCAGAAGAGTACTCGATGCGGGCAAATGCCTCCAGATCAGCTGCAATCCAAATGAGGTGGAGTTTCTCCTTTCCAAACTGACGCATGAGGGGCTCTTTCTCAGCACGGACTGCGGCACGGAGAAAGAAGCACGCAGCGTGTTGAAGATAGCTGAAAGATATCGTAAATGAGCCCGAAAGCCTGACTTGTTCTTATTCTCATTTCTTTCCTGTTGCGTATGGCTTTTCCCATTCTAGCGGACTCGTCGGATTTCTGACCTGCGCATCGTCATCTCAGCTCCCAATTCAACCGTGTATCATTTGTCTGCTCAGCTTCATGGCAGATGAGTCTTCTAATGATAAGGTCTTATCCTAACAGTGAAGCGAGTGGGCTCTGGCCTGATCAAGTATTCGGGCAAGGTGTCGGGTCCGCAACTGCCGCCGCCTAACCCCGACTGCCTGTAATCGAGATTCAGGATAATGTCCTCCCGCTGCCTCAGCTCAAAGGTATGTTTCGCCCTTGCCAGATCGTTAGCCGTGAAATGGTGTGCACTCACTTCAAAAAGCGGCATGCCAACCACCAACAATCCAATACCCTTCTTGTCAGTGAGCGATGCCCACCGCACTTCTGTCTTGTTGCCGTTTTCTTGAGGTTTGATGTATGGCACGTACTGGTCGTCGACGGCGCCGCTGTATAATCCGATAGGTGATCCCTCCTTTCGGTCGCAGTAATTCTCGTGTGGGCCGCGCCCGTACCAAGTCAGGGTTTCATAGTCTCCGGGGATGGAAAACTGTAAGCCGATCCTCGGCAGAGGAGGAAGCTTCTCGCTTGGAACAATGTCCGTGTCGATTACTATGTTGCCGCTTCCGTAGACAGTATAAGTATATCGGCAATCAAAGCCTTCAGCAACGCCCGGTGCACATGTAGTTGATTCCACGAGTATACGCACAGATTGCGGGGCGCTTTGGTTGATTTCTACCTGTTTTATCTCATCTTTAACGCGATCAAGGCCGAACTTGCGCCATTTAGGGGCCATTCTGGGAGCATCGTTGTCGGTGGGAGCACGCCATACGTTCAAAGAAGGACCATTCTTTATGAGTTCTGAACCCTTGTAGTCAAGCGAGGTTATTTGAGCCTTCTCTTTGTCGAAAGTCAGTCTGAAGTCTGCACTCGATATGGTTGCATCTTTTGCTGATTCTTCTAGCTTTAGGGCTGGCATATCTCCAACCCTAAGTACGGGGCGCGCTGGAACGTCGAATAGCATTTTGAGCTGCGACCATGCTACTTCGTGTCCTTTTTCTGCCCAAATTGTGTCGTGGGCTAGCTTAAACCGGAGCATTAACGAGTATTCTGCGCCTGACCTAAGCTCCGGCGTGGCGAAAGGAACGGTTACGGTTTGACTGCCGCCTGGCGCAGTATCTAGCGTGGGCAGCTGTCCTTGCTGAAGCATCTCCCCGTCAGCGTATAACTCCCATGAGGTGTCCAATCCGCTTAAGTCTGAGAAATCGTATCTATTGATGATTTTGATCTTGCCAGCTTTCAGGTCTACGCCTTCGGCTTCTACTGGTTGGAAGATTTTCTTGCATTCCCACATGGCTGGATGGGCTGTTCGATCTGGCCAGACGAGGCCGTTGATGCAGAAGTTGAGGTCGTTCGGTTCGTCGCCGAAGTCGCCGCCGTATGCCCACCATACGGTTCCATCATCGGTTTTCCTCAGTATGCCTTGGTCCACCCAGTCCCAGATGAATCCTCCGCGCAGACGCCTGTATTTGTTGATTGTCTCCCAGTATTCCTTTAGGTTGCCTGTGCTGTTGCCCATTGAGTGGGCGTATTCGCACATGATGATCGGTCGGTCGTCGTTCGGGTCTTCAGCCAGTTTGGCAAGTCTTTCAATAGTGGGGTACATGACGCTTATGACATCGACTACGGGCGAAACCTTTCCTCGTACGTGTACAGTGCCTTCATAATGGACGAGACGGGTTGGGTCATAGCCGTGTATCCATCCGGCCATGGCGTCGTGGTTGGGACCGTATCCGGATTCGTTTCCCAGGGACCACATGATGACGGATGGGTGGTTCTTGTCGCGCTCGACCATTCTGACGCAGCGTTCCATGAAGGCGTTGAGCCATTCTGGATCGTTGGCTGGTTCTTTTCGGTAAAGGATTCCTCCGATGTTTGCCAGTCCGTGGCATTCTATGTTTGCCTCGTCGATTATGTATATGCCGTACTTGTCGCAGAGGTGGTACCAAGCTGGGTCATTGGGGTAGTGTGAAGTGCGAACGGCATTGAAGTTAAACTGTTTCATGAGTTTGATGTCGGTTACCATGGATTCGACTGTGACGGCTTTGCCCCTTACGTCGTGGTGCTCGTGTCGGTTGACGCCTTTGAGTAGGACGGGGACGCCGTTGATTAGGATTTGGCCGTCCTTTGCCTCTACTTGTCGGAATCCTACCTTGCAGCTTTCAACTTCTATTGTTTTTCCTTTGTCGTCCTTCAGTTTCAAAAGGAGAGTGTAGAGGTGCGGATGCTCAGCTGACCATTTTTTGGGGTTATCTATCTCTTGCTCAAGATCAACTGCAACTTCGTCTTTTGCCTTCAACTCATCAAGAGTGTGTTCTAATGCTTCAGCCAGTACAGGCTGGCCATTATCGTCAAAGAGGTTAATCTCTATGCTGTAGCCTTCTGAACGATTGCTCGAATAGTTTCTGATCTTAATGCTGACCTTGAATGTTGCATCTCTGTATTCTTTGTCAAGTTCCGTCCTGACAAAGAAATCTCTGATGTGGATGTCGGGTGTGCAGAATAGGTATACGTCGCGGTAGATGCCGCTCATCCTCCACATGTCTTGGTCTTCCAGGTAGCTTCCATCGCTCCAGCGGTATACCTGAACGGCCAGCGTGTTCTCCCCCGGATGAACATGCTTCGTGATGTTGAATTCCGCGGGCAAGCGACTATCTTCGCTGTAGCCCACCATCTCTCCGTTCACCCACACGTAGAACGCGGAGTCTACGCCGTCAAATACGAGGAATATCTGCCTTCCATTCCATGCTTCGGGGATTTCGAAGTTTCTGCAGTATGAGCCTACTGGGTTGTCATCATGTGGGACTCTTGGAGGATCGGCGGGAAACGGATACCTGACGTTTGTATATATGGGCTTGTCGTAACCAAGCATCTGCCAGCTGCTGGGAACGGGAATCGTATCCCATCCTTCCACGTCAAAGTTGGGTCTGTGGAAGTCTCTTGGGGCAAGTTCCGGATTTGGCGCTAGGTTGAACCTCCAGTTGCCATTGAGCAGAAGCCACGGGGATGTGCTTCGTTCGTCGGCAAGTGCGGTTTCCTCATCAGCATATGGAACTAGAGTGGCATGGGCGAGTTCCTTGTTCCTCTCGACCACCCGGGGGTTTTCCCAGTCAGGAACGCATTTCGCATTATTGCTTGTCATGAGTGTCCCTCTTGCCTGCCCTCAGGAAAACTCCATTCCGTCATGATATGAGAGACTGCCTTATAATATCTTTACAGACCATCTATAGATCCTCTCTATACAGGCCCCCCTTCTGTCTCTCTCTCTTGGCTTCTTTACGAGATGGCAAAACTTGCTGTGCCTAACCGTTTAGTGCTCGCGCAGCAACAAGTTGCAGACACAGGGTTATTGTCGCCGCCTTACCGGAAAGGCTGCTTCCGACGAGATCGCAATCGTGTAGCTCTTCCAAGAGTATCGTCTACCTGCGTAGTAAGAGGTCTGAGTGTCCTTTGACCGTGTACCGATAAGTTGGCGTGAATTCTTTGACCGCAATTTTTCATCGGCCCATTCGCTATTGTTTTTCGTAGCGGGGCCCTCCTTAAGCATTAAACAGCTGACAGAGGCTGAAAGACAATCTCTTCGCGCTTCGAGACTTCAACTCAACTCAAGCCTTAGACCTTGATACTATTGCTTGGATTGTTCCAGCCAGTCTCCCAGCATCTGAGAAGATCTCAGTCTGAGACTTATGTTCGTCCTTTCTGGACTCCCTTCTTTGAAATGTCCTGGTCTCTAGCTAGCTAGAGTTAAAAAAATAGGGGGAGGGGGTATGACCTATTGGTGCATTTTTCTGTGAATAGATCTGTGAATCCTTCGGGGCATAAGTGATGAGCGGTTGGCTTTTCCCCTATATTGGGTGAAATTGGTCGACTAGATTTCGTTCTGGCGGACGCGTCAAGTGACTGAGTGCTTCCGATGTTGTCGAAATTAGGGTTGGCTGACATTTTCCTTGGTGCGAATGTGCTAACGTAAAGCAGTGTACCAGAAGACCTATCTCCCGCACAGCCAAAGGATTGCTTACGGAGGGAAGTGAACTGTGCATTACAACCCCGGAATTGGGAGAAATCTCGCAGTTGTACTGTTAGTCAGCTTTTTCAGTAAGTTTCTAATGTTTGTGTTCGGCATCGAAAGTGCTAGGACAGGGTTTTCTCTCCAATTATCGGATGCTTGGAAGGATTATGCTTACGCTTATGTTCCGACGGTTCAGGCTTTTAAGAGTGGGCATCTACCCTACAGAGACTTCTTTCATGCTTATCCTCCGCTTTTCCTTTACGCCCTAACGCTGTTCTCTTTTCTACCCTATTTCTGGTCGATGGCTCTCCCCTTGATAATCTCAGACGCCTTGACAGTTGTACCAGTATATTTGATAGGGAAGCGTCTCCTTAACAAGTCTGGTGCCTTTACCGCTTCGCTATTGTTTGCTCTGGCCCCGATCAACCTATTCTATGTCGACTATGTTTGGCTGAACCCGCCGCTGACCACTTTCTTCTTGATGGTCTCCGTTTACTTTCTTCTCGAGGGGCGTTATGACCTTTCTGCCTTTACCCTTGCAGCATCCATAGGTTTTAAGCAGACATCATTGCTGGCTTTACCCATAATGCTGCATTTCTTGGCGAAGAAGGCGTCCGACAAGCACGTTCTTAGGTATCTCCTGCTAGTTACCTCCGTCTGCTTCATCTTTTCCGTTCCTTACGTCTTCCTTGAGCCTAGGCTTTATCTATTCTCCATATTTCGAATGCCATTAAATGCTTGGGGAAACCTTCCCGAGAACTATTTTCAGTTGGGGTTCACAGGTCCTGCAGAAGCCGGAACGATTGACCCCTCCACTCTAAACTGGTACCAGTTGAAATGGATGAAATATGTCCCCCTCACCGCTCCTGCAAGTCTCTCCCTGCCAATATTCATCTTCCTCTTACCCGAGATGACTTCGGACGTATACTTCAAAGCCGACCTCATGCCCAAAATTCTCCTCTTCATAGTATACGGCGTCTTGCTCTACAAAACACACAAGAAAGAGAAAATTGAAGACGCAGTTTTGATCAAATATCTTGTGTATAGCTTGCTCATTCTCTTCACGTTTAATCCCGTCTACAAATATTATGTTGCGGGAATTACTCCTTTTCTTTCGTTGCTTGTGAAGAAAAGAAGGGAGGTTACCACTTTTGAGGTCTTGAACTTGGCATTGCTGGCCATTCCAAGGATATTGACTCCATACCTTTTGCTGCTTCTCCTAGTGTGGCTCCTGAGACTTCATTCGTAGGAGACACTTAACCGAGGCAAATATGTCACAAGTAATCATCAAGGAGACAATGGATGCGGAAAAACAACCGTGCTAGAAGGCCCGTTTCTCACTGGGGATAGGCTGAGATTCCCGTAAGAGCAGGAGATGTGTCAAGAAAGAGGGGCTCATACATGTGCTCCTAGTCAGGCCGGACATGATGCGGAAAGGTATTGGCGGGCAACTCCTGAACTCTTGCGAAACATTCCCGTCGAAAGCAAGAACAATCACAATAGGTGCCATGGGCGAAGACATACTCTATAGTTGCAGCAAGTCTTCTCTGCTTCCCCTGTGGGGATCTTTAGAAGGGATTGGAATAGAGGCCAACGACTGCGAGACAACAGGATTTCTTGAGAAACGAGGATATCGTCAGCTAGATAGCACCGTGAGTATGGTTGCGGATTTGAAGTGGCCGACCTGAAGGCCTTGACGAAGTCGCATTAAAGATAAATGGTTTGACCGGCGTCAGGGCTACACAGACTCTTGTGGAGGCTTCACTCTAGGAGGGAAGGGTCATGTATGCCTGCATCTTAGTAAGGGCCATGCCGGGCAAGGCGGTGAAGGTTCTTGAAGCTATTAAGGTGTTGAGCGCGTCGTCAAGGCTTTTCCGGTCTATGGAAGATACCACATCGTCGCCTTCATCGAGGCTCCAGACTTTAACTCAGTGAGCAGAAGTTCGGAAGAAGTCAACGCTATAGAGGGAATAAAAAGCACAGAGACCGCCTTGCAAAGATAGACCCCGATAGGTCTTTGCTGACCGTCGTATAGAGATAGGATCGAGGGCAGAGTTATGTTATTGTTTTTGTCCACATTCAGGACAGAAACGGGCCAGGACAGGGATTCTGCTCCTGCAGTTAGGGCAGATCTTCAATACAAGTTCAGCACGTAGCAATGCTCCACAAAAATTACAGTAGTTAGAAACCAGCGGAACACGGCTCCCACACTTTGCACAAGTCAAGTATGGCTTAGGCAAAGGAGGAGATATCAGAACCCAGATTCCAACATCCAACTCGCCACTTCTCCTTCAACTCGTAATCTCATTAAGATCTGGTTTCTGGTTCTAATAATCAATCACTTACACAAGTATTTTTCCAGTTAAGTGAATTATTAGTATGCCTCGGAAGGGGTATGAGTGTTTCTAAATTACTAGTGTGGTATGTCCTCCTCGTTTTTTCAGCGTGCGAAAACGTTCTCCATGCAGATCTAGCTTACACAAGACTCTTGGGGGCAATGTCTGAGAGCACCAAGAGCAATCTGTAGACCTTGAGCTGTTCAAGTGTTTCAGACGTTTCGCGTCCTCCCTTACTGCCTAAAGCCACCTTAGAGGCTAGGTGCAGCACGGCTTTTCTTCTTCTCCCTCTTTTTCTCCCTCACACACCTTGACAAAACTGCGCCTCCTCACATTACCAACTTAAGATGATTCATTCTGATTGTTCATATAGTCTTTTGCTTGCAGTAGCTTTGGACTGGGCATTCTTCACATATACCTTTTTTGCAGTATTCTAAGCTCAGCCGCACGAGAGTCGACTCATAAGGCTCTACATTCTCTAAGCCTATTCGTTGAGCCGCCTCAATGGCCATTTTTGAAGGCTTCGGCTTAGCCTTTTCCCAGATCCCCCTCAATTCCCTTAAGAATATGTTGACGCCCACTGGACCAACACCCTTGAACTCCTGCAGACGCCTCTCTAGATCCCTTGGGCCGCCAGCTTGTCTGTGAAGTTCTTCCAGATCTCCGTATTTCTCTCTGAGTTCTTTCATGATACCTAAAAGGTTTGTGGCTGTTGAGAAGTCGTATCTCACATATCCTCCGGAATCCAGCACTTGAACCAAGCGATCCCATCCAGCAGCCAGTATATTTTCCGGCGTAGTTAATCCTTCCTCTTCAAATCGACGGTAGGTTTTCTTAGCGATCTCCGCTGAGATCCTTTTGGCGAATAATAAGGAGGCTATAAACCACTTGAACCTGTCTTCAGGCCTGAATAAGCCTAATCCCAACTCTTCCGAATAGGTGGTTAACTGAGAGAGCCCTTCCTCAACGCCCAAAGCAATCACATATTAACTCTCATTTTACAAACAATATATTTGTTCCTTCGATTAAATATTAAAGAGGCGGCTGAATGATAGAATCGTACAGTTTTGGGCGAATGAAGATTGACGGCGTCACGTACACTTCAGATGTAATCGTTTTAGCAGACCGTGTTAAGTCTGATTGGTGGAGAATTGAAGGGCACAGATTAGATGTTGAAGATCTTTTGGAAGTGTTCAAAGCGAAGCCAGAGATCTTGGTTGTGGGAACAGGGTACTATGGGCTTATGAAGGTTCTACCGGAAACCGAGAAACGTCTCCATACCGAGGAAATAAAACTGATTGCAGAAAAGACTGAGAAAGCTTATAAGATTTATAACGAACTATCAAAATCAAGTCGAGTTGTCGGCGCTTTCCACCTAACCTGCTGAAGATGCATTGTCAAAATACAGATCTTCGTCGAGAACTCAGCGGAAGAAAAAGCGCAATCTGAATGAGAACTGGGGAGTTCCTTTTGCTCACTTCGAGTGAGCGCAAGCAACACGGACATATTCAACCATGTGTCATCAGAAAATGATCCGATGGCTATGCTAGATGACTTTTCAAGGGGCTCACCAGAGTCTATCAGGGAAGGGAATTAGAGTGAGCGCCGAGCCAATTGAGTCACTGATGATGAGTATCATGGATCAGCATAACAGCAAACTGATGGCTGGATGGTTCTAGCTGACATGAAAGGAAATGTGCTGGTCCTCGGCCCTAAACTAGGCATTATGATCTATAGGTTCTCCGAACTGCACGATGTGGGCGCGTATAGCGTAACCACATACATAGAAGGGCGGTACAATTCTAAGAGGCCCTTATCGTTTTGCGTTATTCCGGAGTGAACCAGCTCTACTTGCAGACCTTCTTGCCTCAGGAATCTCCCACATCGAGCCCCTGTCTCTAAAGATTGGAATATCAGTCTCAATGGCTAGCTAGGTTCAAAGGAACCCTATTCCTCTCGAACAGTCGAAGCCGCTCAACCAATCCCCCAACGCTAAACATGAGAAAAACAAGACTAAACGAAACCCAAAAACCTAAATCTTAAGTTGCCACGTGCGAGAATCTGACCGGCCTATATATAGCCCCCCTCTATAGGGGTCGACATCACAAGCTTTGTAAAAAAAGCCCAGAAAATAGTACATTTACATGGGAAAGATCGAAAACATCTTTATAGCCATCGGAGGGTGATGTGGCGGGCCCGCTGGGATTTGAACCCAGGATCTCCGGCTTAGAGGGCCGACGCGCTATCCTAACTACGCTTCCCGAACGGAGTTGGCTCCGTTTCACGGGCCCAGCCCCCAGCCTAGCCCGCGATTAGAGAATAATGAGTTTGGGATTTAAATTCTTGACGTTTCATTCCATGTATATGGCTGGCCTGTACGGTTTCGCTAATGCGGCTCTATTCTTCGGGTCATAACGTTGCGGGTGCTCTTCATCATAAATGGAAACTCCCGTACTGAATTCTCTTTCGAAGAATCTCTTGGCTTCAGTGATTATTTCTTTCTCATTTAGCGGGCCAATCTCCAAGATTCTAGTCTTTCTGTCTTCAGCCATTTGGTTTATCTCGCCAATTGCTTGGTTGACGAACTCCGCCACTTTTTTCGCTTCTTTTCTGAGCTCCGGATCCGACATGAGTTCTTTCATCAAGTCTTTCATCTCAATCTTTTTCGACGTTGACTCTTCTACGGATTTGAGATAGGTTCTCCACTTCCAGGACGCTGCTACGTAGAAGCATACTCTCTTAGGCGTGATTCTCGTGGCCTTTATGACGTTTGATGTGTCTTCGATGAGGTTTCTCACGAGGCTTTCAGCTTCCTCAGCCTTTGAATCGATCTTTGAAGGGTCATGTGACGGCCACTGAGCTGTGGAGACGAAGCCCTCATTCCCAATCTGGTGCCACATCTCCTCGCATATGTGCGGGGCGAAGGGAGCCAGTAGGCGAATCCAAACGTTTATGACCTCCCTCAGAATGGCCGAGTTCGGCGCATCGGTTCGTCTCAGATACCAGCGGATGTCATTCCAGACTTCGAAGAGTGCGGCTTCAGCTGCCGTCCTCGTTCTTAAGACCTCGATGGCCTCTGTTACCTCTTGAATTCTGCGTTGAATTGCGCTAAGCAGCCACCTGTCTAGGCTTCTTGCTTCTTCCATTCTTGGAAGTTTAAGAACATCACCTACAAAGTTGGATAGCGATCTAAGCTTCGCATCTATGCTCTTAGCGTTTTCCTCGCGCCAGTCAGGATCGTCCATATCCTGAGCCGCCAAGACCAATGTTAACCTCGTCACATCGGCTCCATAACGGTTAATGGCGCCTCTCAAGGTGACGAAGTTGCCCTTAGACTTTGACATCTTCTCGCCTTCAATGGTCAACATGCCATTAACGCCAACGCCGCGGGGCCATTGTTCCCTGGGGAAGATGGCTGTGTGCTGAAATATGAAGAACGTGAGATGATTGGGGACAAGCTCCTTAGCCGAAACCCTGAGGTCAACTGGATACCAGTATGTAAACTCCTCCCTCATCTCGTTCAGGATCGTCGGATTCATATCTGAGCTCTTAGCAGCAGCCCACAGACCGCCCTCTCCAAGGAAGACATAGTTGAAGACAGCATCTGTCAGCTGCTCAGGCCTAATGTCAGATCTCCTTATGTGCTTCACGATCGTGTAGAATGCCATGTAAACTGTAGAGTCGCTCAGGGTCTCAACTATCCAGCCTGGGCTCCAAGGCAATGGAGTTCCGAGTCCGGTCCGGCGGGCACAGGCCCAATCGTGAAACCAGTCGATCTTGTCGTGGAAATAGGCGCGAGCCACTTCTGGAAATATATCGGCGCTGTCAGCTACCTCGTGAGCTAACTTCTTCCATTCTGGATCTGAGTAGCGGAGGAACCACTGGTCTGAGAGGATTTTCACAATGCATCTTGTCATGCACCTGCAGATAACCCTCTGGGCGAGATCATACATTGAATCGGCGATATTCGCCCTCTTGAAATCCTCTATCAACTCAGCCTTGACGTCCCTGACCAGTTTTCCGGCATACTTTCCGCAGATCGGTTTCAGGATTCCGGTATGAAACTCCTTCTTGTATATGATCGAAGTTGCCTCGTTCACGTTAGGATCAAACTGGTCTCTAACCTCTAGCTGCTTCACGATCTCAACCGCTGGGTAATCGCCGTAACCGTTCACGCTGATCAGCGATATAGGTTCAATGCTTCTGACGACGTCGGGGTCTAGCCCGAACCCCTTGAGCTTCTCTGGATTTTCAGCGAGGTCCTTGATGGCAATCCAGTCGGCTGGAGCGTGAGCTGGAACGCTGTATACTACGCCTGTGGCTGCCTCTGGGTCCACAAACCATCCCGGCAGTATTGGGAGCTCTCTGCTTGTGATTGGATCTCGGAAGTATTTCCCAATCAATTCTGAACCCTTAAGCTCACGTAGGATGTCAACCTTCTTCAGCTGTTCACTCAGTTTACTTACGGCTTGCCTACTGATTATCCATTTCTCACCTTCAACTCTGGCCTCTACATATGTGGCTTCTGGGCTAATGAACATGTTCGTAACGCCGTAGATCGTTTCAGGCCGGAAGGTAGCGGCCGGCAGGTAAGCATCATCGAAAGGAAACTTCAAAAGAGTGTACTCCTCAGGTGAGACGCCTTCGCCTTCGAGCCTATCATGATCGCCGGTTGGACTCTGGCAGTGAGGGCACCACACGACAGGATGCGTACCTCTCGCAACATATCCTCTATTCCGAAGAGTCTCATACTGCCACTCTACGAAACGGTTAAATGTGGGCTCCAAGCATGTGGTGTGAAACTCACGCCTCCAATCAATCGAGTAGCCGATACGCCTCAAAGCCTCCCTTCCTTCACGTGTATAATAGTCTGCCATATACGCCGGGTCAACAAAGTTCGCCAGCTCTTCGTCTGGAACTCCGTCGATCTCTCTAAGTGCTCTCATCTCGTCTTTGTCACCCATCTTCACGCGCAGGGCAGCGCCCAAGATGGGTTCGCCAGTCCAGTGCCATGCCCAAGGGAAGAGCGTGTCATAACCTTGCATTCTCATGAAACGAGCGTACACGTCAACCCGTGTGGCGGTAAAACCATGGCCGATATGAAGCGGGCCATTCATGTAAGGATATGGAAAAGTGACGAAACACTTCTTCCTCTTAGGATCAGGATCAGCTTCGAAGATTCTCTCCTCTTCCCACCTCTTCCTCCACTTCTCTTCAATCCCCTTCCAGTCAAGCTGCATGAGGCACCCCTCCCAATTTTTCACGAACGATCTCTTCGACCTTACTCAAAGCCAGAGGCACATTGTTGATGCGTGTTCCTCCTCCCTGTGCAAAGTCGGATCTGCCGCTTCCTCCGCCTCCCAGTTCGGATGAAACCGCCCTTGCAACATCGTCGGCTTTAAGGCCCAATTCTTGGCCATCTCGCCCTACCATAACGACGACTCTCGCAGTTTTGTCCACTCTGAAAAACACGGCAACAACCTTCGGATCTAGCTTCACTAGCTCGCTGGCTATTTTGATTATCTCGTCCACATCAGCATCCTCAATAACATCCGCTATCACTTTTAATCCCGAAATCTCTTTAGTCGCCGCCAAATATCTTTCAGCCTCAAATCTGGCAACCTTCTCGACAAGGCGGTCTCTATCTTTCCGAATCTCCCTCCAATCTGAGACTAGACGTTCCAAAGCTTTGTCAACCTTTTCAGGGGGCACCTCCAGTAGATCGGCAACCCTCTGAAGCCTCGACTCCTCTTCCTGCATCGTTCTTAAAGCTGGGAACCCAGCGCTGAAGACTATTCTTTCGACACCATCCTGGATTCTCTCTGTATGGAGTATCTTAATCAAGCCTATTTGACCTGTCGTTTCGCAGTGGGTGCCTCCGCAAGCCTCAACATCCCAGCCTTCAATATCTACTATGTGGATCTCTCGACCCGGTACAACACCCCCCTGATACAGTCTGAACCCATACTTTCTCTCAGCCTCTTCCCTGCGAACCCAAGAAGTCTCAACCGGCAAGTTCCTCATCACCGCGCAGTTGGCCAACCTCTCGATCTCATGAACCTCTTCTATTGTCAACCGTTTATAATGGGATACGTCGAGTCTAGACCTATCGACGTCTTTCTGTGCTCCGGCCTGCCAAACGTGCTCACCCAAGACGCGCCTGGCAGCACTATTCAGAATATGGGTTGCTGTATGATGCCTCATAAGGCTGCTTCTGCGATCCCAGTCTATGGCGCCATGAACGGCCATGCCCTCTTGAGGAACAGCTCCGTCAACAAAGTGGATGATGACGTTCCCAGCCTTTTGAACATCAACAACCTTAGCTCTTTTTCCATTGAACTCCAAGTAGCCTCGATCTGCAGGTTGGCCTCCTCCCTCCGGGTAGAACGCAGTCCTATCCAGAATAATGCGGTCTCCCTCTAGAACCTTGGTGACCCTGGCCTTAAACTCAGACATATACGGATCTTCATAGTAAAGCGTACGAGTCTCAGGCAGTCCCCAGACCTGCTCGTTTAACTCCCTTGCAGTAGCGGGCTCCATTGCTCCGGCTACTCTCATGTGTCTGCCAGCTACAAGACCGTAGAAATTCTCGGGAACTGAGACCTTTACGCCTTCAGTCTCAGCAATCTCGCTAACTATCTCGGGTGGAAGGCCATGCGAATCATAGAATTCTATCAAAGTTTCAAGAGGGACCTCTTCAACCTCTTTCGCCTTGAGTTCTGCGGATGTTCTCTTGACAAGGCTTTTTCCTTTACTTATTGTCTGCTCAAACTTGCTCTGCTCTACGCAGAGTATGTCTGTTATCTCGTCCCGCATGTCTTTAAGATGCGGGAAATCTCTGCACCAGTATGCGATCTGCATATCAATTATGTTAAGCAACTCGTCCTCAATCGAGAGGCTCCTCAAAAGCTTGTAAGTCCTTCTAATCATAAGCCTTGCAAGATACCCCTCTCGAACATTAGAGGGCACAACCCCCTCAGCCAACAAGAAAGCTACACATTTTGTGTGGTCGGCAACAAGGAATGCATTCATTATCGGGTTTAGGAGTTCATAAAGACCCCTTTGGCTTAAGCCCACCCTTCCAGCTGCGTACGCCCATCTTTCGCTTCGGCCGACGCTCTTCGAAACATCCATCAAACCCGATATCTTGGATATCTCCGCTAGAAGTTTCTCATCAACCTTCGAGATGCCGGCCATACCCATTATTTCACTCAATATCTCACAGTAGACAGCGTGGAAACAGCTCAAGGTTCCTTGGGACAACCATGTGTACCGTTCGATTCCGTATCCGGTGTCGACGGTCCTTATCGGCAACTCAAGGTATTCGTCGCCGACAACTTTGAACTTCATGAAGACAAGGGTAGCAACTTCCAGTCCACGCACTATGCTCTCAACATCTGGGCCTGCGTTTCCCCCGCCGGACCAAACACCCTCTTTGTAAACGACCTCCTCAGATTTTACGCCCAGCTCCCTCGTAATAAACTCATCATGATAGCGGACGGTTTGATCCTTCCAGTAGACCTCCTTATCAAAAGAGTTGAATGCATGGTGACCTCCCATCTCAAAAATCGTTAAGTGACGCCCGAATGTGGGCCCAACATTGTCCACGTCTAGGAATCGAACGCAAGGCTGGCTTATGACTAGAGGATTAGCTGGCGGCGGTATCATCCCTTCTGTGACGTAAGGCTGAAAGTCGATTATACTGGCGTTGGTGAAGTAGAGGTCGTCCCTCCATCTTGCCACAATCGGATAGGGCTTGATTCTTTCATGTCCGTTCGTCTCGAAAAAAGAGAGAAATTTCTCTCTTAACTCAGGTAGTCCATATCGCCCTCGGGTTGGCGGATTGCTGATAAAACCGTAATCCGCACATCCCTCTGTGGTAGCTTCCCCGCATAGGTCCTGATCGGGATTTTGCGTCCAGAAGTACTCTCCGCATCTTGGGCATGACTTTCGAACGTAGCCATACTCGTCAAAGAAGGGAATATGGTACTCGTCTTCTTCGAAGCGTCTCAACCATCATCTCTCGCGGAATACCCTTTTATTGAATTCTACACTCAAATAACTTAACATTATTACGTTTGTCTGGTTTGAGTCATAGAATCGAAGAGTAGATAGCTTTTGCGAACCTATCAGCCAAAAAGAGCTCCAAGCCCCTCCAGGGCTGCTTCTTCCTTCTTCTCTTCTTCCTCTTCCTTCTTCTTCTCTTTAGGAGCCTCTTCTACGACTGGTGCTGGTGTGGGTGCCGTTGGCGCGGCAACCGGCATAAAAGCTGCCGAAGACTTGATTGCCTCATCGATGTTGACTTCAGCGAGGGCGGCTACGAGAGCCTTAACTCTGGCTGGATCGGCGTTGATTCCAGCCGCCGTAAGAACTTTCGTCACGTTATCTTCATCTACGGGCTTTCTAGCCCTGTGAAGAAGCATTGCCGCATACACGTACTCCATCGTGTTCACCTTAACTTCTCTTATATCTCTGTCCTTCCAATCTCGAAGGAAACTAGCGGAATAAACTTTTCATCAGACATATTAATTGATAATACTTAAACTTATCGGATGTTACCTGGCCACGGTACCGCATAACTCATATACGAACCAGAAACGTTTCACCGCCCACGAAGCTTAAGTACCCAATTGCCGCATTGTTAATCCTGTGGACAGATTGTAAAGACTCAAGTATTTTGATTTTGACGCTTTCAATGCTTCTGATCAGTCTAACCGTGTTCTCAGCATATATTCAAAGCGCGATGTTGACCAATATGTGCACTAGGGCCATGTTCCCATCTCCACGGATGCCGGCTGGCCGGGTTCGAATCCAATCGTCCTTTAAGCATCCAAATCGCTTCCGACTGAAGGAAAATATGAGTGGGCTTCTCAGCTAGATTCAACTGTATTCCGCGCTTAGGCTTTTTGCGACGCCATTTTTCGCGGTATCACTAACGTTCCAGGTTTCTTCTCGATAGGTACCCATCGCATTACTATTTGAGTTTGACCAGGGAAGTGTCGGGCGGAGAGAGAGCCCGAATCATTACGTCTTCGACAATGCCTCTGTTATTTTCCGGATCAAAGATAGCCTCAACAAGCCTGTCAAAATCCAGCTGGTTCACTCTGGCGCAAGCGGCTCTAATAGCGTTGATGTTCAGGATTAACGCGGTTTCCACGGGCATCCTTTCAGGATTTATGTCAATTCCAAAACGTCCTCTATATCCATACATCTTCAGGACGAGTAAGCCTGCATAAGTCTGATCGATTCCGAGAACCCCAACGTTAAGATCTTGGTCATAGTTGCCCAATGGTTGACTATTCCAGTGAGTGTGAGCAAGTCTGCCCTCTCTCATTATGGAGGCTAAGGCGTATGCGAGCTCTTCATGCCCCATCAAGACGTGACCTACCTCGGGGTTTAGAGCTACAAGGGCCTGCCCCTCTTCAATGAGCCGCCTATTTTCCTCGGACTTTAGCAAAGCCTCAACGTTCCTTGCCATCAAGATTCCGTTCGCCGTGTTCCTGTATATATTGTTTCCCCTAGGCTCGTAGGGCTTCGGCTCGATGGCCACCCGGACGCCGGGCACCTCATCCATGGCCTCTGCGAGCCCGCTTTCGAAGAGGTCCCACATTCCAAAGAAGTCTACACCTATGGGGTTCTCGTAACCATCTATGCCCGGCCAGACTATGGCAAAATCGGTTTCCAGCTCAACATTCAACTTTAACGCTTCGATAGTCCGATCGACAGCTTTTCTCCGCGCCTTTGGATTGGGATTCGAAAGCGAGCCGAACTCATAAGTTTTTTCGTAAAAAATTGCCGGAGCGATCGCGATAACCCTTATACCAGTCTCCTTTCGCAGACTTCTATAATGGTCCAGTAGGTCATGATTAATCTCGATGGGATAATGAGCTTCCAGCCCAAATGTAGAATCTATGACTCCTTTGTCATATAATGTCTTAACCTTCTCTAAGACATCGAAAATCGACCCTTTCTCTATGTATGGTTCGTGGAATCTACCTCCGCCCGGAAAGAAATACCAGACTCCGGCAGAGAAGCGCGGTTCAAGCCGGAAACTTTTCAGGTGTCTAAGCATATCTCCTTTGCTTCTTCTAGCCTTCTGATAAAGCAGGTCAATCATTACAAATCAGCCTCAAAAACCTTATATTACGTACCTACAGGATTATTCAGCCTATTGAATATATAAAATCTTTGCTCTATGAAGAGCTTTTATCTACCATCAAAAGTCATGCAAGCTGAACCTTCGAGTTCAGCATTGATGCTTCCCTATAGGCTTTTCTTATCAAGTCTACTATCAGCTCTGGCGAGGCCACGTTTGCGTTGAGGGCTAGGTTGTAGGCTTCTTGATGAGCTGTCCCTATTAGCATTGAGACATTTGTAGCGGTTGGATAACCCGCGTTCAGTGAAAGATTGAGCGCGTAGGCATGGGCTTCTGCTATGCTTTGTTCGAACTCCTTTAGATCTAGGCGGAGCTGGTCTTCTGTCATAACTAAGCCGTCGTCATAGACAGCCTTCAGGGATAGTCCGGCTTCCACAGATTTGATGCCAAGTTTCGATAAAACGGCTGCGAGTCTCTCGGATATCA
>Ga0315312_1001184_pt1 | contig 21753 bp, 25 predicted proteins | sample TDP7_MG_FD_203629 | JGI IMG/M metagenome (GOLD analysis project Ga0315312, IMG submission 203629) | Freshwater sediment microbial communities from Lake Towuti, South Sulawesi, Indonesia - TDP7 | ecosystem: Environmental > Aquatic > Freshwater > Lake > Sediment | place: Indonesia: South Sulawesi... | reverse complement strand
AGGTCTCCAGAATTCTAGGTGTAAGTTTTGCGGTGCTGACCTTAATATGAGGACAAGTACAACTGGAGGGAAGAGATGAAGGAGAAGAAGCTACATCCTTTAGTTCGTTTAGCCAAGGAAACAGTGGAAAGCTATGTTAAAGAGAGAAAGATACCTAAACCTAAAGAGCTTACCCCTGAGATGAAAGAGCGGGCTGGAGTTTTTGTTTCCATAAAGAAGTCGGGGGCACTTAGGGGTTGCATTGGCACCTTTGAGCCTACTAAGGCAAATGTGGCTGAGGAGACTATAGACAATGCCATAAGCTCAGCCACTCGTGACCCTCGTTTCCCTCCTGTAAACGCTGCTGAACTCTCCCAGCTCAGCTACAGTGTAGATGTGCTCACCAGGCCGGAACCAGTGGAGAATCAGAGTCAACTTGACCCGAAGAGGTATGGGGTGATCGTGGAGAGTGGATTTCGGAGGGGGCTCCTTCTACCTGACCTTGAAGGGGTAAAAACAGTAGAACAACAAATCGACATTTGCCGCCAGAAGGCAGGGATATTCCCCCATGAACCTATCAAATTATACCGCTTTGAGGTCAGAAGATACTCTGCTAAATAAAGCGGGTTGTCTATGAAGGGCTATGCCTGTCAGGAAGCTGCACTAAGAACGGGTAAGGATCCTCTTCTCGCTTTTCCGCCAGGTCCACAATACGCTCATACTGAAATTCCACACCAAGCCAATCCCAATGGCAATGGCATAAGCTACCAAGTCATACACCCCCAGGAACCGTGTAAGCGGTGTGTATACCGCATAGTAAACACCTATCGCACCCAGGCTCACCAAGAAGAATTTCACGGCGCGCAGCAAGATAGCTTTTGCAGCCCGCACTCTCCTATCCCTGAAAGTCCAGATATCATTTAAGATAAAATTGGACAGTGTCGCAGTAGCCCAACCTAGAATTACTGCTGCCAGGTCCCAAAGCCCAGCACCTCTGGTGAGGAGCCAAAATGTACCAAAGTTGACGCCAACACCAGTCAATCCCACAAAACAAAACTGGATAAATCTCCTCAGTTCTCTTTGCTTGAGCGCCAAGCTGAAGACATGTTCCACATAGCTGAACCGCTTCCTGAGGCTGAGATTGTCTTTCTCCCTCATCCTTTCCTCAATATAAGGCACCTCCTTCATACCTCCCAGTCTCTGCTGAAGGGTGCCTTTTGCTCAAGGGTTAATATAATCTTCAAAAAGAGAAGGTGTCAATAAAACAAAGTTGCCTTAATGCTCTAAAATAAAATATAATCCCTAGGAAGTTTCTTATTAGCTGAGTCTTGATGAAAAGGAGGTTAAAAGTTTGGCTTTAGAGACTATAGAGGTACCTATAGCAGGGAAGATAACACAGATAAAGGTGAGTGTGGGAAGCCGCGTTAGCGAAGGGGATGTCATCTGCATCCTGGAGTCGATGAAAATGGAAAACCCCATACTCTCTCCTGTATCTGGCACAGTTAAGGAAATTCGAGTCTCTCCAGATCAAGTAGTCAAGGCAGGAGGAGTATTAGCCGTCATCGAATATTGAACCTCTTTTTTAGCGCCACCCCTAAAAACGTCACCTTCAAAAAAGCGCTAGAATGTGATTTTAAGGGCGTCCAAAGTAGAGGGATACATTTCCCCCCTTATTCCTCTCCTCCTCTTCCCCAATTTTCACTTGCTCGCCAGCCCCTTCGTAGGATATAATTCGCCTTGAAACTCAAATTTGAAATAGAAGATTTATGCTCATTGCTGTTGTGGGTGGCGGTCAGTGCTCTGCTGAAGAAGTAAAGTTGGCTGAAGCCGTGGGGCGTGGGTTAGCCAGGCGAGGGATTATCTTGATATGCGGCGGCTTGGGTGGAGTGATGGGGGCAGCCTGTAAAGGTGCTAAGTCAGAGGGAGGAACAACCATAGGTATCTTGCCTGGAGAGGATCGCTCCGCAGCTAACCCTTATGTAGATATCCCAATAGTCACTGGTATAGGTTATGCTCGTAACCTCATTGTGGTTAAGTCAGCCCAGGCAGTAATCGCTATTGATGGCAGCTACGGCACCCTCTCTGAGATTGCCTATGCCCTCCAGAGTGGCATTCCGGTGATAGGATTAAATACCTGGTCCTTGTCTTTAAATGAGGAAATAGACCATGCCATTATTCAGGCCCAGCATGCCGAGGAAGCAGTAGAGAAGGCTATGGCTGCCGCCCTGGAAAAGGAGAAGGATTGAAACAATGAAGGCAAAGGCAGCAGCTATTAAGAGCGTTAAGGCATGGGAAATCCTTGACTCCAGAGGCAACCCTACAGTGGAGGTGGAAGTAGCATTAACTGACGGCACTACAGGATTAGCCTCCGTCCCCTCAGGAGCAAGCACCGGCAGCTACGAGGCGGTGGAGATTCGTGACAGAGATAAGGATAGATTCCATGGCTTGGGCGTGCTCCGAGCGGTGGAAAACATCCGACAATACATCAGCCCAGCTATAACCGGGATGTCCGTGGCGGACCAGCCTGCTATTGACCAAAAGATGATAGAACTTGATGGCACCCCTAATAAGTCCAGATTAGGGGCTAATGCTATCTTAGGAGTATCCTTAGCTATTGCTCATGCGGCGGCTAACTTCTCCCATACCCCTCTATACCGCTATCTCGGCGGTCCGAAGGCAGGCACCCTGCCTGTGCCGATGATGAATATCCTTAATGGTGGCAAACATGCTCATGATTCCACCGATTTTCAGGAATTTATGGTAGTTCCTGCTGGTGCAAAGAGTTTTGCTCACGCCTTCCAGGCGGGCAGCGAGATTTACCACGCCCTAAAATCAGTGCTACAAGAAAAAGGATGGAACACCAACGTGGGAGACGAGGGAGGGTTTGCCCCTTCCTTGAAATCAAATAAGGAGGCAGTGGAGCTGATTTTGGCTGCTATTGAAAAGGCAGGCTACAGTCCCGGGAAGGATTGTTTTATCGCCCTCGACCCCGCAGCTAGCACCTTCTATCAACAGGGTAAATATGTTCTGGCCAAAGAAGGTACCACCCTTACCCCCAAAAAGATGGTCAATTACTATGCCCAGTGGGTATCAAGCTACCCTATTATCAGCCTTGAGGATGGTCTAGCAGAGGACGACTGGGAAGGATGGCAACTGCTGATGCAGAAGCTAGGCAGAAACATTCAGATTGTCGGCGATGACCTCTACGCCACCAATATTGAGCGCCTAAACCGGGGTATTGCCGAAGGGACATCCAATTCCATCCTTATTAAGCCGAACCAGGTGGGTACACTGACTGAGGCCATCGGGGTTATTCACCAGGCACAGCAAGCAGGCTGGACAACCATCATCAGCCACCGCTCCGGCGAGACGGAGGACACCACTATTGCTGACCTTGCCGTGGCCATGAACACCGGGCTTATTAAAGCCGGTGCCCCCTGCCGCTCAGAGAGATGTTGCAAATACAACCGCCTCCTCCGAATAGAGGAGGAATTGGGGGCAAAGGCCCACTACGCTGGGAAGGGAGCCTTTTATAATCTGAGGAAGTAGATGGAGATAGTGCCAGGTGTACATCAATTAAAGTTGCCCGTTCCCATCCCTAACGACCAATTGGCAGTTAACGTCTACCTTATTCAAGGGAAAGAGGGGTGGATGATGGTTGACACTGGCTGGGACACTAAGGAAGCTTTTGATGCCTTGGAAAAACAGACAAAGGAAATGGGGATTGGCTTTGAGGATATTAGCCAAATAATAATCACCCACTTCCATGCTGACCACTTTGGTCTGGCAGGCAGGCTGGAACAACTGTCCAAGGCAAAGGTCGCTTTACACCAAGTGGAGAAAGACTTCGTCTATTCCAGATACATCAGCATGGATAATCTTTTAGCTGAAATGGCCCAGTGGCTCCATCTTCACGGGGTACCTAAGAGGGAACTACCTCGCCTCCAGAAAGCCTCACTAGGAGTGAGGAAATTTGTTTTGCCTGCCTCGCCGGAGATAGCTCTAAAGGGGGGCGAAAAAATCCCTCACGGCTCTTTCAATTTTGAGGTGCTCTGGACACCAGGGCACTCCCCAGGACATATTTGCCTCTATGAGCCAAGGGAGAGGATTTTGCTCTCCGGAGACCACATATTACCTACCATATTCCCCAATGTCGGTTTACATCCCCAGTCGGGGCCTAATCCTCTTGGCGATTATCTCCACTCTCTGGAAGCTATCGAGAAATTAAGGGTTGACCTTATCCTCCCGGCGCATGAGCATGTCTTTACCAGTCTGAGGCAGAGGGTCAAAGAATTGTATCGCCATCATGAAGAGAGGAGAGCAGCCATTATCAACGTCTTAAAAGAGGGGGCAAAGACAGCCTACGAAGTATCCCTTAAGATCCCCTGGATAATAAATGGGATTACTATGTCTTTTGAAGAGCTATCACCTTTAGATAAGCGTCTGGCGGTCATATCAGCTCTAGCCCATCTAGAACCACTACGGGCCGAGGGGAAGGCGGAGAGGTTTCTCCAAGATGGCATTATGTTCTATAATGCTCCAGGGGTGCAATGAAAACTATTGGCATCACCACTACTGTTCCCATAGAGGTATTGTTGGCCGCAGGATATAAGCCTGTTGACCTGAACAATGTCTTCATCAGCGACCCCCATCCTGACCGGCTGGTGAATATTGCCGAACGCTCTGGCTTCCCTCAGAACTGTTGTGCCTGGATCAAGGGTATCTATGGGGTGTGCGTAGACTGTAACATCGATACCGTCCTTTGTGTAACTACAGGGGATTGCTCCAATACCATTATGCTCATGGAGGTCCTTAAGCTGAAGGGCTTTAAGGTCATCCCCTTTGCCTATCCTGGTAGCCCCAATACCAAACTGATGCAGCTCTCCCTGGAAACACTGGCTGAGGCTTTAGGCACTACCCTAGAGGCAGCAGAGAAGGTGAAAGAAGAGCTTGCCCTCTGTCGCCGCCTAACTAGCCAGCTCGATGAGCTTACCTGGAAAGACAATCTAGTTAGCAGTTGGCAGAACCACCTATGGTTGGTCTCCAGCTCGGATTTCAATGGAGACTACCATAAGTATGGGCAAGAGCTAAATCAATTTCTATTTGAGTGTCGCCAACACCAGCCCTACCCCGAGGACATGCTTCGCCTGGGTTATATTGGTGTGCCTCCTATCTTTGCTCAAGACCTGTATCGATACGTGGAACAGCAGGGGGCAAGGATAGTGTTTAACGAAGTGCAGCGCCAGTTCGCCATGCCTCAGCTAGGGAATTCCCTGGCTGAACAATACGCTCATTACACCTACCCTTACTCCATCTTCGACCGACTCAATGACATTATCCCAGAGCTGCGCCGTCGAAGGGTGGACGGGGTGATTCACTACGTTCAAGCCTTTTGCCATCGAGCAATTGGTGATATCATATTCCGTCAGGCTATCGACCTACCGGTCTTGACCTTAGAAGGAAATGCTGATTATATGTTAACTCCGCATCTGCGGACAAAAATTGAAGCCTTCCTCGATATGCTGAAGCGCAGTCAAAGGCAATTAAGCAAGGTAGGTGGTGATATGAAAGGTAAAGCCTATGGGTTCCGTTCGTAAATGGCGACAGAAGAAGATGGCCAAACACAAGCAGAAGAAGCTGCTGAAAAAAACCCGATGGCAGCGAGCGCATAAATAATCTCTGCTAACAAAAGCTATGAGCAGGTCTAAAGACCTGCACTACAGTTCCTATTCAGAGAAATGCTGAAAGGGGAGGAAGACCATGGCAACCAAAATCGGCATTAATGGCTTTGGACGTATTGGCAGGCTGGCTTTTAGGGCCATCAAACAGTACTATCCCAAAAAACTGGAGGTAGCTGCTGTTAATGACCTCACTGACCCCAAGACCAATGCCCATCTCCTCAAGTATGATAGCAACTATGGTGCCTATCCAGGCAAGGTAGAGGCTACGAAGGACTCGATCATTGCTGACGGCAAGACAGTAAAGGTCCTGGCAGAACGCGACCCTGGCAAAATTGGCTGGGGTAACTATGGAGTGGAGGTGGTCATCGAGTCCACCGGGCTTTTTACTGAGGCGACTAAGGCAGCCGCCCACTTTCAAGGTGGTGCCAAGAAGGTGATCATCTCAGCCCCAGCCAGGGGTGAGGATATCACCATCGTCCTGGGTGTCAATGAGGAAAAGTATGATCCTGCCAAGCATCGTATCCTTTCCAATGCCTCCTGCACTACTAACTGCATTGCTCCAGTAGTCAAGGTTCTGCATCAAAGCTTTGGGGTAAGTAAGGGGCTGATGTCCACCATCCATGCCTACACCAATGACCAAAGGACCCTGGACATGTTTCACCAGGACCTCCGCCGTGCTCGGGCAGCAGCAGAGAATATTGTCCCCACCACCACGGGCGCTGCTAGAGCAGTAACCCAGGTGATCCCTGAACTTAAAGGCAGGCTTCATGGTGTTGCCTTCAGGGTGCCGGTCCCTACAGTATCCCTGTGCGATCTGGTGGCAGACTTAGAGAGAGAGGTCACTGCCGAAGAAGTAAACCAGGCCTTCCGAGTAGCCGCTGAGGGAAAGCTCAAGGGTATACTAGAGTATTGTGAAGAACCGCTGGTGAGCCTTGACTTCAAGGGCAATCCTGCCAGCGCCATTTTCGATTCTCTGAGCACTATGGTCATTGCCGGCAATATGGTGAAGATGCTCGCCTGGTATGACAATGAGTGGGGTTATAGCTGCCGCCTGGCTGACCTTGTTGCCTACGTTGTTGATAAAGGCTTATAGCTTGACTGACTTTCAACAATAAACTTCGAACACGAACTGTCTCAACGGCTAGACATCCTAACATCTTGTCCAACTGAGCGGATTAGGCGCTTTCACCATTAATATACTTTATGTTAATTTGAAAGCAAGGTCTTTGCTCACTACTTGATGTATAATTATGTATGATTCTCATCAGTATATATAGTGAGTAATAAGTCAAATGGTACTAACTGAAGCTGATACTAGAGCCAAACTGATTGATCCGGCTCTTCATGCCTGTAGCTGGACAGAAGACCTCATCCGCCGTGAGGAAACAGCCCCGGGAATTGATATTGTAGATGGCAGACCAAGACGAAGACAACGAGGACGGGTAGATTACTTACTGCGAGTCCGCGTCAATATAAACACCCAGCCCATTGCTATTGGCTTAATAGAAGCTAAAAGCAGCGGTGAGCCGCCGGGTAAGGGACTGGAGCAGGCAAAGAAATATGCCCGCTTAAATAATGTTTCCTTTGTATATTCCACCAATGGGCACCTCTTTGTAGAATATGACCACTTCACAGGTAAAACCTCTAAACCTCGCTCGATGAAGAACTTCCCCGCTCCTGAGGAGCTTCGGCACCGATATGAACAAGGTGTAGGCTTTGCACTGGAAAGCCATGCTGCCAGACCTTTGCTAACTCCATATCCCGGTGGAGAGGCCAGCCGGCGCTATTACCAGGACGCCGCTATTCGTGCTGCCCTGGAGAGGATAGCCCAGGGGCAAAAACATATTTTGCTTTTCCTGGCTACTGGGACAGGAAAAACCTTTATTGCTGTTCACCTATTGAAAAAAATTGCTGACGCCGGTCAGCTTCGTCGAGCCCTCTTCGTCTGTGACCGAGATGAACTGCAGTCTCAAGGTCTGACGCATTTTCAAAATGTCTTCGGTGCCAATGCTGCCAAGGTAAGCAGTGCTAACCCACAGAAGAATGCCCGCATCCTCATCGCTACCTACCAGACTCTAAATGTCAGCAGTGAGGAAGAAGATGCTCACTTCCTTACCGAGCATTATCCAGAGAACTACTTCAGCCACATTGTTATTGACGAGTGCCACCGCAGCGCCTGGGGAAAGTGGAGCCTGGTTCTTCGCCGTAATCCAGAGGCGATTCAGATAGGTCTTACCGCGACACCACGCTCCTTTGAGGGTGGCACAAAAGCCGAGCGCCGTGAGGATGAAGAGATTACAGCTAACAATCTCCAATACTTTGGCGAACCGGTCTATGAATATCCGATGACACAAGCCATCGAAGATGGCTATGTGGCTGCCGTGGAAATAATCCGCCGGGAGATAAACCTCGACCTCACTGGGGTCACTCGCCGTGATATTGAGCAGCTTGGTGCCACAGATGCTATCACTGGTCAACCCCTCACGGCTGCTGAGGCTCGAGATTTCTATGAAGCTCCGTCTTTTGAAGACATTATCCAGTTGCCCGATAGAGTGGAAACCATGTGCCAGGACCTCTTCGATATGCTCCTTAAAACAGGTGGTCCCCTGCAAAAGACCATTATCTTTTGCACCAGGGACACCCATGCTGATGCTGTGGCTAACCAGATGAATAATCTCTACGCCGATTGGTGCACTAAGAAGGGCGAAACAAGACTAGAGTCTTATGCCTTCATATGTACTGCTGCCGTTGGTGGCAGCCAATACATCGCTGATTTGCGCGGCTCTATGCGCAGTCATTTTATTGCCACTACTGTTGACCTGATTACCACCGGTGTTGATGTCCCTTGCGTCCGCAACGTTGTCTTCTTTAAGTATGTCCGCTCGCCTATTGCTTTCCATCAGATGATGGGGCGGGGCACCAGGCTTCACCCGGCAACGAATAAACTGATGTTTCGAGTTTATGACTACACCAATGCCACCCGTCTTTTGGGGAAGGAATTCAAGAGCCGTGCTACACCCAGTCGTGAAACCATAAAAGCTGAGAAGGAAAGAAAGGAAAAGATTATTCGTGTAGAAGGGTTTGATGTTCACGTCAATCCCGCTGGTACCTACATCGTGACTGAGAAGGAAGGCAAACTAGCTATGGTAACCGTTGAGGAATACCGCCAGTTTTTGGCAGCCCGCCTTGTCGAAGAGGCTAAGACCGTGGACGAATTCCGCACTATCTGGACAGAGCCTGCCCGACGAGCGATACTGATAAATAGACTTCCCGACGATGGGCGTGGGGTGCGTCTCCTTCGGGAGATTATGCAGTGGCAGGAGTACGACCTTTATGATGTCCTCACCCAGGTTGGCTACGGTGTGGCTCCCAAAACAAGGCAGGAGCGTGTTGCTGCCCTGCAATACAAACACAGTGGCTGGTTCGGGAGCTTGCCCCCTCAAGCGGCAGGGACTCTTAAAGCTCTGGCACAGCAATTTGCCAGAGGCGGCACTGAGGAATTAGAGAGTCCTTACATCTTCAGCGCTCCTGAGGTCAAGAAAGCTGGAGGTTTGGAAGCCCTGAAGGCATTAGGGGAACCCAGAGACATCATTAACGAAACAAAAAGAAAGTTATTTACCGCATGACTGAAGGCACTGTGCTACTAAATGATGGAGCAAAAGCGCTTCCACCAGGCTGGCAGTGGGTGAGGCTGGGGGAAGTATGCGACAATGCTGAGATTCATGACCCGAGACTGTCTGCTAACATCCCTTTCCGTTACATTGATATTTCGAGTGTTGATAGTAACTCTAAGCGAATTATCGAGTATCGCACAATTCTCGGTAAAGACGCGCCGAGTCGAGCTCGGCAGTTGGTAAAAGCCAACGATGTCCTGATAGCAACTACTCGCCCAAACCTGAATGCTATCGCCCTTGTCCCAACTGAACTCGAAGAGGTGATTTGTAGCACAGGATTCTGTGTTTTGCGACCGACTACAATGATTGCCCCCGTGTTCCTATTCTTTTATGCGCAAACACGAGACTTCGTGGACACTCTTTCAGGCAAAGTTCGGGGCATGCTTTATCCAGCTGTCACAAATAACCAAGTGCGTTCTATGAGCATTCCCCTCCCTCCCCTCCCCGAGCAAAAGCGAATTGCCGGCAAGGTTCAGGAGCTAATGACAGAGGCAGAGCATGCCCGCACTGCTTGTGAGAAACAGCTAGAAGCTGCCAAGGCTCTACCTTCAGCCTACCTGCGTCAGGTCTTTGAAAGCGAGGAGGCAAAGAAGTGGGAGATAAGGAGGTTGGGGGAGGTGTGTGACATCAATGTGCCTCGTCCTAAAGATTTCAAACGGTTGTCTGATGCCCCGACCACATTTGTCCCAATGTCAGCGGTTGATGAGAGGACAGGTACAGTAACAAACTCGGAAATTCGCCCATATTCCAAGGTTTGTAAAGGCTACACATACTTTGAGGAGGGTGATGTTCTTTTCGCCAAGATTACTCCATGTATGCAGAATGGCAAGCATGCCATAGCAAAGAATCTAATTGATGGCATGGGATTCGGTACAACAGAATTTCATGTCTTGCGCCCAAAGAGTGAGGTTTTGCCAGAGTGGATACACTCTTTCATTAGGCGACCCTCTTTTCTGCAAGAAGCGACTGCATATTTCACAGGCGCTGTTGGTCAACAACGAGTTCCCGAAACCTTCTTAGCAAGCTATGCCATTCCCCTCCCTCCCCTCCCCGTTCAGCAGCACATCGCTGCCGAACTCACAGAGAGAATGGCTCAGGTGGAGAAACTTCGCAATAGCATTGAAAGACAGCTTGAAGCTATCAATGCCTTGCCCCAGGCGATTTTAAGGAAGGCCTTCAGAAGAGAGTTGTAGAAGTGGCAATCCGAATTCATCCTCATGCCAAAGACAGGATGGGTGAGCGTGGGATTAGCAATGAGGAGGTAACTAAAACGGTAGAGGAAGGAGAAACCTTCCCAGCAAAGTTTGGTCGTACGGGGTTCAGACGTAACTTCCCCTTTGAAAGCACACGGCGGGGAAAACGATATCGGATAAAGCAGATAGAGGTCTACGCTGTGAAGGAAGAAGAGGATTGGGTTATAATAACAGTGGTGTCAAAGTATTTCTGAAGGAGCGAAGAATGAAGCTTAGCTACGATCCAAACTATAACATAGCTTATCTTCACTTGCGGAAGAAAGTTGCTGGAGTAGAAACCCTTCAGATTAGCGATGAGCTGAATGTTGACCTGACTCCCAACGGGAAGATTTACGGGATTGAGTTCCTCAACGCTAATGAGCAGCTTCAAACTCTGGAGTCCGGCAAGCTTGTCTTCACCGACGAAACTACAGGTAAAAGTGTAGCCATTCCACTTGGTAAAGGTTAATCAATCAGTGGGGCAAAGACCATGGCCGGCAAAAAGACCAGCAATCTGAAGATTGCCACTCCCCAGAGCTTGAACGCCTATGTCAAAGGTATTTGCGACATTATGCGTCGCTCCAATTGTGCCGGTGCCCTTCAATATGTCCCCGAACTTACCTGGATGCTCTTCCTGCGCATTCTTGACGAGCAAGAGGAAAGAGAAGTTGAAAAGGCTCGAGCTGTAGGTGCGCTTTTCCAACGGTCTTTGGACTATCCCTACCGCTGGCGTGACTGGGCAGCCCCGGAAGGAAGCAAAAGACGGGAGCTACAGATAGGCACCCTCGGTGAGTTTATGAGCTTTGTTGATGGTGACCTCATACCTTACCTCCGTAATCTCAAAAGCCGCCCCAACGCTACCCCACGTCAGAAGGTTATCAGCCAAATCTTCTCCTCCATGGAGCGAACCAGAATTGATACCGAACGCAACCTGCTGGATATCCTGGACAGGGTCCATGAGTTAAGACAGGCACAGATAGAGGAAACCCATGTGTTCACCTTGTCTCAGGTTTATGAAGGTCTGCTTCAAAAAATGGGGGAGAAAAACAATGATGGCGGTCAGTTCTTCACACCCAGAGAAATCATCAGGGTCATGGTGCAGACTATCAAACCTGAAGTAGGCGAGACAGTCTATGACCCCGGTTGTGGCACCGGTGGCTTCTTAGCACAGTCCTATTTGTATATGAGCCAGCAGGCTAACACAGCCGAGGATATTGAATTTCTTAAGACCAGAACCTTCTACGGCAGGGAGAAGGAAAATCTCGTTTACCCTATCGCCTTGGCCAACCTCGTGCTTCACGGAATTGATGAACCTCATATCTGGCATGGTAACACCCTGACTGGTCAGGAGGTTTATGGTGGACTTTTTGCTGAAGCGCCTGCCGTTTTTGATATCGTGCTAACCAATCCACCCTTCGGCGGCAAGGAAGGGAAAGAAGCTCAGACTCACTTTGCTTATAAGACCGGAGCCACCCAGGTGCTTTTCTTGCAGCATGTAATGGACAGCCTCAAACCAGGAGGACGATGCGGCATTGTTATGGATGAGGGAGTGCTCTTTCGCACTAATGAGAATGCCTTTGTCCAGACCAAACGCAAGCTCCTTAACGAATGCAATCTATGGTGTATTGTCAGCCTTCCTCCCGGCGTATTCATCAATGCTGGCGCTGCCAGCAAAACTAATCTCCTATTTTTCACCAAGGGTGAGCCAACAAAAGAAATCTGGTATTACGACCTCTCTGATATTAACGTTACTAAGAAGCAGCCTCTTACCATAGGGCATTTTGACGAGTTCTTTGGGTTACTTCCGGAACGGGCTTCGAGCCAACGCTCTTGGCGTGTCCCTGCCGAAGAAATCAAAGGCAAGAATTATGACCTCAAGTCAGTCAACCCAAATCGGAAACAGGAGCAGGATACCCGAACTCCTGAAGAGCTGCTTTACCTGATAGACTCACAGGCTAAAGAGATAGCTAACGCACTGGCTGCTCTGCGTGCCAAAGGTGTTTGACCATCCATTGCTCTTGTAATTTGATGAGCGACATGCAAGGTCTAGGATCAGCCAGAGCTGGCTTGTGGGGCATACAGGCTGGGCACTCTAGCCACTTCCCCTGAACATCCGGCCACATCAATGCAGAGGCCGAGGAAGGCACCAAAAGGGTTCCTGCGAAAGCATAGCAGGCGGTCTGCCCTGTGGCAATAGCGATGCCACCCTAAGGGGAAGAGCAGTACGCTCCCCCAAGCGAGCGGAACATTTCCCAGCTCCCTTTTCACCATCCGTTCTATTCCCCATATAGTGTAAAACTTAGCCTGGTTATAGACGCTCTCTCGGAACCTGCCCTTAACCCGGCGAACCATCGCCAGGAGCGAGGCTTTGTTCAGAACCCCAAGGTAGACCTTCTCTCTGGCTACCCGGGCTGCCTCTTTCAGGGCTTCTGCTGGGTCTGAACAGAATTCCAGCGCAGTGATCAGGGTCACAATGTCAAAGGAGCCATCCTCAAAGTTCAGCTCCTCAGCCTGCCCCAAGCAGAGAGTAGCTCCAGCCTGAAGCTTCTTTCCTGCTATCTCCAGCATGTGCTCCGAAGGGTCAATGCCAGCGACCTCCAGCCCCAGCCCCCTGAAGAACTCCAGATTATGCCCTGTTCCGCAGCCAACCTCAAGCAGACTCTGTCCCTTTCGGGGCTGGACTAGCCTGAGGAAAAGTTCCCTTTCCAGGGCATCCGCATATCGTCCCTCAGGCCTTCGATACCAGTCATCGTATTTGGCAGCAACATCAGCCTCAAAGCCCACTTTGAACCCCTCAAAGAATCTTTCTACGGACTCGCAGGCCAGACATAGCAGTGCCTTCCCAGATACTCATCATAGGGTTAAGCCCTGGTTACATCCTCCTCCCTAACGCTCCAACTCTTTCATCAACGATTTCATCTTGCCACTCATAGTTGAGGGCTTGTCCCGCCGGTCATCAATCTTAATGGTGGTTACGATCCTCATAACCCCTTCATCGAAAGTAGCCTGGTGCATTTTCTTTACCACCTTCAGGATTTTCTCCAGATCCCCCTCGATGATTGTCCCCATTGAGGTTAGCTCATATTTTACATCTTTCTCCTGCCGCAAGACACTAACTGCTCGGGCTACGTATTTGCTAACTGAAGGGGTTCTTGTCCCTAAGGGAAGAATGCTTACCTCTGCTATTGCCATCTCGGTCACCTCCTCAGAGGCCCTCCAGCAGGGTTATCAACTCCTCCTGAACCCTGCCACTAGATTTTAACAAAGGTAGCAGGGGAAGGAAACTATTCTCGGAAGGAGGCTGAGACCCTTAATGCCTTGGCTTGGCAAGCTTCAATGCATCTTCCACATCGGGTACAATCAGTGGAGTTTTCTACATCCTCCAACTCTTCGATCTTGACCGGGCAGACCTCCAGGCACTGTCTGCAGCCATTGCATTTACTAAAGTCTACCTTCACTTTTAATATGCTTGACGGATTGAAGGCACCAAATATCGCTCCGAGGGGACAGAGGTAACGGCACCAGAATCGTCCGATAAGGAAAAAGGCGACGAGTGAGATCGCCAGGGTTAGCAGATGGATATAAAAGAAGAGTCCAAAGGGTAGCTCAGGTGAGACAAACCATTGTGGAATGGCAGCAAACAAGCTACCCGCCGGACAGACTTTGCAGAAGAGGGTATCAGTGGCAAGCCAAGCTAAAAACAAAACCACTCCCAAGACTAAGAACTTCGTCCACCCAACCCGAGGGAGCTTAACGAAGTCTTGACGTCGTCTGATCCAGAGGACCAAATCTTGCACCATGCCAAAGGGACAAGCCCACCCACACCAGAATCGTCCTAGAGTCAAGCCAAACAGCCCCAATGTCCCAAGGGCATAGAAGGGGAACTGCTCCAGGGCAGCATAATGTTGAAGGACGCCAATGGGGCAGGCGAATGCCGCTGCAGGGCAACCGTAGCAATAAAAGAAGGGGCCACAAACACCTAACTTTAAAATCTGTAGGAAACCAATATTAGCCAGAGCCAGGGCAATGAACTGGGTAGTCCACCTTAGCTTCCTCATCAGTTTTCAGTCGCTTAGCCCCAGGCAGGAAATGCACAAGAACCTGACAAAGCTTCGGACAAGGCTGTACTGCTCCACAGCGAATCCCGCCACAAAGGCCAGGAACAGCCCCAGCAGCACTAAACGAAGGATGAGCATTTTATTCTGCTTCATATTCTGGCACTCCCGAGAATTGTGGAAGAGCTGGACAACTGCTTCACATTGGCAGCGAGAGGAGGGAGTCTCTTATGTTCCGGTTTGTAATGGTACACTTGGCATGCCCTCTTAGATAATTTTAAGGTTGAGATTCCCACTGACTTAGTATTGCTTGCACATCTTGATAGAACTGATCAGGAGTTCTATAACCAACCCTTCTTCCTATTTCCGTTCCCTCTGGCGAAACGAAAACAATCGTGGGGATTGCCGTTATACCATAATTTTTACCTAGGTTACTTTTGTCTACATTGCTCTTCAAGGAAACGAAGTTATCATTCAAGAAAGCGCCCAGTGCCTCATCAGAATAGGTATCTGAGTCTAGACGCTTGCATGGAACGCACCAGTCTGCATAGAAGTCTATCATTATAGGTTTATGCTCGTTTTGAGCCTTACTTAATGCCTCATTCCAATCGTATAACCAATTTACCTTTGATTCACTCGTCTCGCCTTCCCTGATGGTACAATTTGCTGCACCAATAAGAAGCAGAACTAGCACCGCTACTAGCAAGACAATTCTTCCTAACCTATTGAACTTGTCCATATGCGAAATCGCTCCTTGCCCCATATTCCAAGTTGATTCATAAAAATACCACAAAAGGGAAATAAATAGAATGCCCTCTGGCAATATCGCTACCTATATCCGATAGCCTGAATCTCCCCAGGGGTGCTGGGCGGAGGCACAAAGCTTTGCTGCTATGGCATACCTTATCATCCTCCAAACGTCGCCGCTAAAAAGCAATATTCAAAAGGTAATCCGAGTACCCGTATTGTTGAAGAAGAAGTTCTGGCCAAACTCCTCAGCCAGCCTGGCTGCAGCAGGCATCCCAGTGCAATGGGAACCCCCTAGCCGCTGAATACCCAGTGATTTGAGTTCGGCAATCGTCAGCTCGAGTTGCACTTCAGAAGCACGAAAAAGGTGTGTCCCCCCTACTACGGTGTGGATAGGTTCCACCCCCATCAGTTTTTGGGCGTGGTGCAAGGTGTTGATAACCCCGCGGTGAGCACAACCTAGAATCACCACTAACCCCTGTTGGGTCTTGATAAAGAGGGCTTGATCATCTCTCAGTGGGTCAGGACTGAGCTCATCGCCTTCCTTCACGTAGAGACCAGGATCGATGGTCTCATAGTCGGTGGTCATAAGAATCTCGCCGCTGGTAACCACATTGTCAGACAGCCATACCGGTTCATTGGTCAGTTTGAACACTGCCCCCAGACTTTCCAGCTCCTCCGTCTGGAACGGTATCCCGATATAGGTAGAGGATTTCTCAGCAGGGTTATATCCATACTTGGCAGCCCAAACATCAGGGTGGGCGATTATTTCCACCTTCTTTTTCATCCGGCTCAATACTTGTCGTAAGCCTCCAGTGTGGTCGTAGTGACCATGGCTGAGGACTATTTTGTCAATCTGGGACAGCTCTGCCCCTAAGATATCGGCATTATGAACGGTGGAAATACTTTGCCCCGTATCTAGCAAGACCTTCAGATTATCTACCTCCACCAGGACACTTAATCCCCACTCCCCGAGCAACCCCCGTGGCCTGGCCACAGTCGTGTTCTCACTCAGCGTAGTTATTCGAAGTTCCATCTATCCTCTTCTAGGCTGACTATCTTTGGCTACTAAGGAACCTACGGGGCAAACCTTAACACATTCCAGGCAGGAATCGCAGTTCGAATCTATTAATGGCACATTATCGAAGGTGCTGACCCTGGTATCAATGCCCCGAAAGGCGAAATCAATAGCCCCGATGCCTCGCTCGTGGCACACCCAAACACATTTGCCACACAAAACACACTTGTTAGGGTCATAAACAAAAAGGGGATGGCTTGAATCTATCGGTAGCGCTCTGGGTATAGGTCTGAACCTCTGTAGCTTTAACTTAAAACCTAGACGTGAGGCAATCCTTTGCAGTTCACAATTCCGGTTCTTAGCGCAGTGGCGGCAATCAATAGGGTGGTGCGAAAGGAGGAGTTCAAAGGCAGTGCGGCGAAGTCGATTTACTCGAGGTGTATTCGTCTTTACCACCATCCCTTTTTCCACCACCTCAGTGCATGCTGTCACTGGGGAGCGCCTTCCCTCAATCTCAACGAAGCAGAGTCGGCAGGCACCAAAGGGCAAAACCGCTTCCCGAATAGCGCAAAGGTTTGGGATATAAATACCATTATCCAAGGCTGCCCATAGAACCCTTTCCCCTTTTGGAGCCTCGACCTCTATATCATCAATGGTCAAAGTAACTTTTCGAGCTATCTTCCTCTCCAAAAGTTTCGCTTATTGAGTTGATACACTCAACCCTACAAGGTATAATGAATCTAGCATAATCCAGGTTGATTTATTTTACTACCTTAATCTATGTTTTGTAACGGAGAGGGGGAAAATAATAATGGTGATTGAGATCAGCGACCGGAACTTTGAGCAGGAAGTGCTGAAATCCAAACTGCCTGCAGTGGTAGATTTTTGGGCTCCCTGGTGTGGTCCATGTCGCATGATTGCCCCGCTAACGGAGAAACTCTCCAAAGAGTATAAGGGCAAATTGAAGTTCTGTATGCTGAATGTGGACGAGAACCCTCAGATGGCTAAAAAATATCAGGTTATGAGCATTCCTTTGCTGCTCTTTTTCAAGAACGGTCAGGTGGTTGGTCAAAGCCTCGGTGCCCTTCCGGAGCAAATGATTCGTCCCAAGGTGGAGGCACTCCTCTAGGCTTAATCTATTAAAAACCCGAGCTACTTCGCTCAGAGGCTGTTTTAAAATGTAGTTGCCCAATTTATTGGGCAGTTGTGCCTGATAAATCAGGCAACTACGGAATTTTAGGGGTGAGGAGCTTCCCCAAATACCCAAAATTGAAGCTAAAATCAAAATTAAACAGCTACTTGGCTCAATAATTCACCGAAGGGAAAAGAGACTCCCGATCTATGTGAGGCAGATAGAGAGCCGCCACATACTCGTCCGCAAAGGGAGAAAAGTGGGACAGTTCGACATTGGTTATTTGCTGCGAGATACTTATAGCCTTTTCAAAGGCGTAGGAGGAGATAAGAGCCATTCGGGCACCCATAAGAGAGCTATTGCCCACAAACTCTATTTTTTCTCGTGGTATATCTGGTATTAGTCCTATGCCAATAGCCTTATCAATATTGAGGTAGTTCCCAAAGCCACCGGCAACATAAATCCTCTCCAGCTGACTGAAGGTAAGCCCGGCGTAGTCAATCAGCGATTTAATGGCCGCGAATATCGCTCCTTTAGATCTGATTAGGCTGTCTATATCTGATTGAGCTATGACCAGCGCCTGACCCTTTTCTGTCTCTTCGGGGAAAGCCACTACATACTCTAACTTACCATCCTCTTCAATAATCCGTTTATCTTGGACTGAGGGGCGAAATTTCCCATCTATATCTATTACTCTGTTCCTCACTAATTCATAAAGCAAATCAACTAGGCCAGCACCACAAATTCCCCTTGGCTTGGCTTTGCCAATGGTCTCATAAATTACTCTGCCGTCATTTATTTCCACCTTCTGTATTGCCCCTCGCATAGCTCGCATACCACACTTTGTATCGCCACCTTCAAAGGCTGGGCCAGCAGAGGCTGAGGAAGAGAGCATCCATTCATTATTGCCAATGACGATTTCTCCATTGGTGCCGACATCAATAAGACAAGTTATCTCGGTCTTATCCGCCAAACCGCAGGCTAGAACACCAGCCACAGTGTCGCCACCAACATAGCTCGCCACACTGGGCATTACTTGCAGCACTCCTTGAGAATTTATATCAATACCTACCTCTTTGGCCCATACCTGAGGGTAAAGACCAACCGTGGGCACATAAGGGTCGTCCCTAATAGAACAAGGCATCAAGCCTAAAAGAAGGTGGCTCATGGTGGTATTCCCAGCAGCGACGATAAAGGTGATGTCATTAACATCAATGTCCTTCTTTTGAGCTAAACTCTGGATCAGGGTATTAATGTTTTGGACCACCGCCTGCTGCAGAACATCCAGAGTGCCCTTGCTGCAGACGAAGGCAATCCTGGAGAGAACGTCCTCGCCATAGTGGGCTTGTAGATTGTGACTGCCTTCCACCGCCATAACTTGACCCGTCTTAAGGTGGACTAGCTGGGCTACCACAGTAGTAGTGCCTACATCAACAGCTACACCATAGTTTCTATCCGCAGTATTGCCCACCTCTATTTGCAGTATTCGACCTATATCGTTATGCCTGGCTACAGTGGCGGTGATTTTCCATCCATGGCGGCGGAGCTTCATAGACAGGTCTCGCAGACAGGCTAAAGGTATCTCAAAGGAAGGATATTTCAGCTTTTTATTGAGTTCCCTGACGATGCGGCTCGTGTCAGGGGTATTATCATCTATGGTTGGCTCAGGAAGCTCCAGATACACTTTGCTGACCAGTGGTTCGAAAAGCGATGCGGGGTCTTCAGGCCTTTTATGTAGGCAGACCCAATCAGGTTCACTATAAGCGATGGGCGATGTTTCCCTCCAGGCCCTTTGCTCCTCCAGGTGCGACTCTGTCAGGATTTGTTCTTCTTCCAGGCGAGACTCAGGTGGGACAACTACTTCTAGGTTGTCCGTCACCCGAGTCTGGCAGGCAAGAACATAGCCCTTTCGTATCTCGTCCCTGGAGAAGAAGGCAATAGAGTGCTTGTCTGCCTTGGCGTTCCCTTTAGTAACCTGAACCCGACATTTACCGCAAACCCCTTCCCCTCCACAGAGGCTGTTAAGGTATATCTCTGCCTTTCCGGCTGCCTCAAATAGGGTAACACCTCGAGCTAGCTCGATCTCCTTTTGGTCAGGCAGAAAGGTCACCTTATACTTGTTTACCACCATCTTTCCTCCCCCTCTCATCAAACAATGCTGAGTTGCAACGTACCGACAGAGCGCTATCAGTCTCCAATAGCCAGCCAGCGCTTATGACATCCAGAGGCTGTTTTAAAATGTAGTTGCCCAATTTGTTGGGCAACCGAGCCTGATAAATCAGGCAACTACAAGAATTTGGAGAAGCTAGAATCAAAACTAAACAACCTCAGACATCTAGAATAATTAGGTGGAAGCTAGGCAAAACTCCCGAGGCAAATCATAGCTGGACTCCTTCAATTGCTCACTCTTCTGAGAAGGTGACCTAATCTTGGCATGTTTCTGGCGGCCTGCTCACTGGCTGGCCCAGAAAGATTTGACTCTTCGATAACCCCTTTCCCAAGGTTCCTTTTGGAGGGAGAGATAGTCCCGGAGCGCCTCCTTCAGTGTGTCTGCGGCCAGAAGGGAGCAATGAATATCGTCCTCTGGCAAGCCATCCAGGCTTTTCAAAATATCCTCCTGGGTGATTTTAAGAGCTTCAGCAATGGTTTTACCCTTAGCCAGCTCGGTGGTCATGCTACCGCAGGCAATAGCGGTTCCGCAGCCATCAGTGATGAAGGTGGCGTCTGTGATTTTATCGTCCTTCACCCTAAGGCAAATTTGCATCGTATCTCCACGGGGTCCCGTTATCTTCCCGAACCCGTCGGCATCTTCCAACTCACCCAGGTTCCTTGGATTGAGGAAGTGGTCAATCACCTTCTCGGAGTATGTCTTCCTCATATCCTCCATAACGAGTTTCTTTAGCTCTTCGAAGAGTTCAGACTCTGATGACACTCTTCTCTCCTGAGAGGGCTATCTACCAATGGTGGCTTTCAGCCCAAGGCCTTCGATAATCCCCTGGGCTCGCTTGACCAATTCCTCAGAGGGACGCAGAGTGTGCTCCATAGGATATCGCCGGCCCAGCTTGGTATATTTTGGCCTCCCCCATAGGTGATAAGGGAGCAAGGAGACCTTTTCCACTCCAATCTCTAAACCAAGCTGGGCTATCTTCTTTAGATTTTCCTCCGAGTCATTATAGCCGGGGATGAGGGGTACCCTGAGCCACGTCCTTACCTTTGCTGCCGTTCTTCGGGCATTATTCAAGATGAGCTTGTTACTCTTCCCAGTCCCCTTTCGGTGCTGCTCTGCCTCCATATGCTTAATATCAAAGAGAACCAGGTCGGTGTAATCCAAGACCTTCTCCATTACCTTCCAAGGGGCATATCCACAGGTGTCGAGGGCAGTGTGTATCCCTCTCCCCTTACATTCCTTCAGCAACTGAAGGGCAAACTCCCATTGACATAGCGGCTCACCTCCAGAGAGGGTCACCCCACCTCCAGAGTTCTGATAAAACAGCCCGTCCCTCTCCACCTCCTTCACCACCTCCTCTACAGTCACATATCTGCCGCTAACACTGATAGCCCCCGTAGGGCAAACTTCGGCGCAGGCTAAGCATAAATTACACTTTGCCCGGTTGAGCCTCCTACCCCGCTGGTCGATAACAATCGCCTCTACCGGGCAAACTTCGACACACTTGCCGCACTCGATACACTTCATATCATAGGTCATAATCTCAGGGTAGGAGTGCCAGGACTCAGGGTTGCAGCACCAGCGGCAACGTAGAGGGCAGCCTTTGAGAAATACAGTAGTTCTGATTCCCGGGCCATCATGGATGCTAAATCTCTGGATGTGGAAAATCAGTCCCAGTCTAGGTGAAGACTTGTTCTCTTCTGGCGATGCTTTGATTCTCAACCTCCTTCTCTATATGGCTAGAGCCAGTTTAACCGTCACCCTGACCGATAGTAGTTGCCTGATTTATCAGGCACAACTGTCTCTATCCCTCCCTTTTTCACCCTGCCAAATCAAAGATTTTGTGGGGTATGAGCTCCCTCCCGCTAGGGGAGGGAGGACATATATTTCCCTCTCCCTTGATGGACGTATGATGTATATTTAGTACTTTACAAACTGAATAGAGTGGTTAAAGCGAATGTCGGTCGACCAAAGAGTCGATTCAACCAGACTCCAATATTGAAAGCTACCAATTTGGAAACTACTCTGGCTAGCAAGCCTTTTGGAGTTCTAGCGCCAATTCTATTTA
>Ga0315312_1001183_pt1 | contig 21754 bp, 24 predicted proteins | sample TDP7_MG_FD_203629 | JGI IMG/M metagenome (GOLD analysis project Ga0315312, IMG submission 203629) | Freshwater sediment microbial communities from Lake Towuti, South Sulawesi, Indonesia - TDP7 | ecosystem: Environmental > Aquatic > Freshwater > Lake > Sediment | place: Indonesia: South Sulawesi... | reverse complement strand
TCCTTTTCTTCTAGAGAAAGATCTTAAAAAGACCGGAAAAGAGTCTATTCAACCTTTGGCTGATTATTTAGAATCATGGGGTTCAGCAGAGATTATGGCTCAACAACTGAAAGACAACGAGAGATATGGATTAGGAAGTGCCATTGGAGATAAGGCTTGTCATCTTTTTGCAAAAATGTACGCCAGCATTTTTAAACTTGTAAAACGCAGATTAGACGATACAGGATGGACAAATATTTCTTATGAAGTCCCTTTTGATAGTAACGCTGGAAGAGTTCTTTTTAGAACAGGATTTTTACAGGAATGGGCAACACTCCAAGATTACGAAAATTGGGATGTTATCCAAAGAGGTAAAGGCAAAGGTGGGACTCACTATATTAGAGTTACCAACATACGTGGCAAAAGAACACATACCATCCCTTTGGATTCTGAACTATTTTCAGATTATGCCAATATAATAACTGACTACTTGAAAATAGGGCGTATACCACAAAGTGTAGAAATTCAACGAATTGTAAACCTGCTTGTATACAAGTTAATCAAAGAGAGACACGAATACTCAGTTGCTGATTTCGATGATGGGTTAATGTACATTGGTACCAACTTTTGTTTTAATCGCGAAAATCCAAATTGTAAGGACTGCCTTCTCAAAGATTTATGCAAAGGACATAACCAAGATACTACCCTAATCAAAAACTATACAACTTAAAGTAGAGAAAAGTCTTCCATGTATACACACGATCATATAATCAAAAGGGACTGCAGCTAACTAAGTGAAGAGTTGTTTTAGTTTTTGTAGGCTTTCTTCAACATGGTCGATTGCTTCCAACATTATAATATTGCCATACTTGCTCTTCTTAACCGCAGAAGCAACCCCCTCCCAATCAACATTTCCATGCCCTATTCCACGATGAAAATCAAAAGTTCCATCATTATCACTAGCATGAATATGAACAATTCTTTTAGGAAACCGCTGAATAAACTCCAAAACTTGATGATTCACATTTGCGTGCCCAATGTCAAACGTTAACCCAATGTCACCATCAAAATCATTATAAAAACGTGAAAAATCGTCTGCACTCTTCATCAAGAAGGGAAAAGGCTCTGGAACATTCTCCACAGCTATCTCAACACTATGCCTTCCAGCCACTTCCAGCAAATAGTGCATAGATTCAAGGTTGAGTCGCCAATCTAAGCCTGGATAAAATTCACTAATACCAGTCCTCTTGCCTGGATGAAAAATCCATAATCGACAATCCAGTCGGCCTGCATATTGAATAGATTTTTCCAATTGCCTTAAGATTACATGCCGCAAAATGGGGTTTGGAGAAGCTATATTCATATCCACAAAAGGAGCATGTAACGTCAATTCAAGACCTTTTGACTGAACTATCTTTCTAATTGCTTCCAGTCGCCTTGCATCTAGTCTATGCAGACCTTCATCAAGAATTTCAACGTAAGGCACGTTGACCATGCGAAGATTTTTCACAAGAGAAGAGAAAGGTGCGCCTAAACAGAAAAGCATTGATAAGCCAATTTTTGGTTTAGGCATTCTTACCACTAAATGCTAGAGTTTACGGGTCCTTTGAATTGTTTCGCTGATATTTACTCCTCTTTTCGAGAGTTCAGCGATTAGGGCTTTGGGTTTTATCGCGGTCTCTGGAGGCAACACTCCCTTCCTCTCAATGTCGCCTTTCGCAAGCATTTGACTTACGATGGATAAGGGCACGCCAGTCAGATAAGCCAATGCGCTTACGCCATATTTTTTAGTGTATTGATAAACGAGAGTGTATGTGCGTTTCACGGGTTCGCCTTCTTTTGTTCCAGTTACTTCAACAAGTATACCGGCAACGTCTTTGGCGTTCACGTCTGGTGGCGGTGCAACTCGCAACAAGAATTCTCTAGGCGAAATCTTTACACCCTCAACGAGTATTGGCTCAGTTTTTGTCAAGTTCATCTCATTTAAAACCTTGATTCTCTGCTCATCTTCTTCCGTATAAGTCATGGCACAGTCGACAATCTTCACACCTTTATTAATCGTGTTTGGTAATGTGGCTATGCCAGAATACAATGCGTAGCAACATAGTCTCTCGCCAATTGGGTCTGGAAATTTGACAACGTGTTTGCCAGAGAAAGGCGGCAACTGCCTAAATTTTCCCCTCTCATAGATTACTGGACCACACGTATATTCTTCTAAAACTGTGCGAAAAGTCCACTTGTACTTTGCCGGCGTGAGATTTACTTCTCCATACCTTATATGCACTTCTTCCACGCGGTCAAGTTTGTCAGCGCCACACTTAGCAAGGATATCAGCTATTCCTGGCGCTAATCCACAGCCTATGGCAACTGTTACTCCAGCCTTCTCTGCGGCATCACTCAGTTCCAACTGTTTTAAAGTCATATAGTAGACGCCGCCGAGATCCGTCAAGTCTTTCTTGGCTTCTATAGCGGTTTTTGTCATTTCAAGATTGAGATGATATGGAGTTGCATTAGCGACAGCATCCGCTTCCTTCATTGCCTTAATCAGACTTGTCTTATCTCCAACTTGTTTCACTGAAACTTTTTTGCTTCCAATCCACTTTGCCACATTTTCCGCTTTTTTGACGTCAACATCACCTAAGATTACTTCTGAAACTGCCGGGCTTTCTGCCAAATCTCTGGCGCAAACCATTCCCATGGCGCCAGCTCCACCTAAAACAAGGATTTTCATTCAAGACCTCTCCGTCAATGATTTAAGTTATTCTTGGTGCGAGCCAGTCAATGAGTTCTTTTGGATTGTCGCAGTGGATTTCAATTTTTATTGGACCTAATGGAGATTCTGCAACTGGTTGTGAGAAGGATGCATGCCCTACAAATGCAACCTGTTTATTTAGATAGAAGGTAATAGATTCTGTTCGCAATCCTTCAAAAAAAACTGTTCTTGCTGCAGCGCGGATTCTTTCTCTGCGAAGCAAATTCTGCAGTTTTGTGAGTCCATCTAAGCCTTTCGTTTCTGCAAGTAGAAGGCTTCCACGCTGTTGAGGCTTAACTTCAAAGTCTACTTTTCCAAAGACGTTTTCCACAGCTCTCTTCACTTTTTCGGTATCTTCGGTTGGATTAACTTCCACTTCTATGCGAACACTTATTTCATCCATCTTCTCATTGCATCCTCCAAAACTTCTCGTGCTTTCTGTCTAATCTGTTCTCTTGTTCCCTCATTTACAATCACGTAATCTGCCATTGCAATAACGGCTCCTAAGCCAATATTGAGCTCTCGCAAATCACGTTCAATAAAGGTTTTCCAACTTCTCGGCGCATCGCTTCTTTTTCTATGAAAGAGACGTTGAAACCTTGTCGTAGGCGAAGCATGAACAGCGATTAAGGTAAAATCCTTAAAATGTTTCTTAAATTCTTCAACTTCTTGTAGGCTTCTGACACCGTCTACGATAACAATGTTGCTTTTCGCCTCTTCGATTTTTGGGATACAGCGTTTAGCTATCGCTGCCAAGTCTTCTTCCTCCCTAAGTTTAAGCATAATTTTGCCCAAATTTTCTGGTGTAGGCTCCAAGTTTCTTCGCTTTGCCTCCTTTCTTACTTCATCTCCCATAACCACCGTCGAATAGCCCATAGTCTCAGCTATTTGTTTGACTGTTGCCTTTCCAGAGCCTTGCATTCCTGTTACACCGATTATGAATTTTTCTTTCATTGCCACATCTACCCACATTTTATGGCTAATATTAGTTAAAAGTTATTTAGAAAGTATTATTGATAGATTAAGGTATCTCAATGTCATCTAGAAGGGTCTGTTATGGCTGAAATGATTCGTGCTTTCATCGCATTTGACATCGACAGCGATACAGTGCTAAAACGATTATCAGAGGTTCAGAAGACGCTGATTAATACTGGAGCAGACTTGAAAATAGTTGAGCCACACAATATTCACGTGACTATGCGATTTCTAGGCGACATATCGCCCACCAGTGTAGACGCAATTTACGAGGAAATGAAAAAAATCATTTTCAAGCCTTTTGACATCGAACTCAAAGGCTTAGGCGCCTTCCCAAATTTAAGATATGCTAGAGTGGTTTGGGTTGGAATTCAAAAAGGTGCACAAGAGCTTGGAAGCGTTTTTGATCAGTTAGAGCCACGTCTGCAGAGATTAGGTTTTAGACCTGACCCTAAAGGTTTCAGTCCACATCTTACAATTGCTCGTGTCAAATCTGGGCGAAACAAGGCTGAACTCGCCAGACACATAGAAGAAATGGCAAACTACGAATGTGGCATAATTAAGGCAGAATATTTAAGACTAAAGAAAAGCGTGCTAACACCGAAAGGTCCAATTTACTCAACTTTGAAAGAAGTATCTAGCTGAAAGAAACATTTGCAGTGGCATCTATGACCTTAACCTTTGAAAAAGTCTGTGCAAAAGTGTTAGGCAAGGTTACTCCATCTCTCAAAGAAAAAGAACAGATTCTAAGATTAGCAGAAGAACTGACGAAAAAAGTGCAAAAAGCATCAGAAGAAGCACACGTCAAGGCTGAGGCGAGAGTTGAAGGCTCAGTCGCAAAGAACACATGGCTAAGCAAAGAGCCTGACATCGATATCTTCATGCGTCTACCAACCACAATGCCCCGAGAAACTTTTGGAACAACATGCCTAAAAATTGCCAGAAAAGCGACAAAGGGATATAAACAGATTGAAAGATTTGCTGAACATCCCTATCTTGAAGCCTTCTTGGACTCTGTAAGAGTGAACATTGTCCCATGCTATAAAGTGAAAAAAGGCGAATGGAAAAGCGCCACGGACAGAACGCCATTCCACACTGACTATGTAAAACCTCTTCTAAACGAAGAAATATGCGGAGAAGTCCGCCTGTTAAAGAAGTTTATGAAGGGAATAGGCGTTTACGGAGCTGAAATAAAAGTCGGCGGCTTCAGCGGCTACCTATGCGAACTATTAACCCTCAACTACGGCTCATTCAAGAAAGTTTTGAAATCCTTCGGAGAATGGAAAGACACGAGAGTAATTGACTATGAAAATCACTATCTTGGAAGAGAGAGCGAAATTGGAAAGATTTTTGAGGAATCCCTAGTCATCGTAGACCCAATAGACAAAGGAAGAAATGTAGGGGCAGCTGTGAGAAAAGAAAGATTACATGAATTTATTGCTGCATCAAGAGCATTTGCTCAAAAACCAGACCCGAAATTTTTTTATCCGCAAGACAGGAAAGCCATCAACATTAAGCAACTTGCCCAAACTATGAAGACTCGTGGCTCAACGCTCCTATTTTTAAGGTTTGGAAAACTAAAGGCTGTTCCAGACATTTTGTGGGGACAACTCTACAAGTCACAAAGAGCACTTCGAACAATGCTCAAACAAAATGATTTCAACGTCATCCGTGACAACGTTTGGAGCGACGAAGAAAACCTCAGCGTGCTAATCTTTGAATTAGAGCGACAGATTCTCTCACCTTTTAAGAAACATTTAGGACCACCCATTGAAAAGAGAAAAGAATGCGAAAGATTCTTGCGAAAACACTTAGGGGCGTCACAAACCCTTTCTGGACCACGCATTGAGAGCGGACGCTGGGTAGTTGAAACAAAAAGAAAACAAAGCGACGCAGTTAAGTTAGCTAACGAAAAGTTGAGAGGAAGAGGCAAACAAAGTTTAAGCCTGCCAGACTTGATTGCAGAATCAGTTATGAAAGATTTTGAAGTTATGGTCAACAAAGAGTGTGTAAAACTTTATTCGTCTAATCCAGAATTTGCAAAATTCCTAACTGAGTTTTTAGATGGAAAACCTAAATGGCTCACATAGCAGTTTATTGACAAACTATTTATGAATCGGAACACATGAATAGCAGAAGGTAAGCAGAATGACTTTAGAGTTGACAAGACAAAAAATGCGAGAACGTGCACTCGACCAATTCAAGCAAATCAGAACATGTGTACTTGCCAGAGAACTATGCGTTTTAGTTCGCCTTAACAGAGCAGCGTTCAATAAAGAAGACGCCAAAAACTGCTGCGCATTCATCTCAAAACTATGCAAAGAAGCAGGATGCGGCGAACCAAGCGAATTGTGCAGCAAAGCAGCTGAAGCGGTTATGGAAAATGAGGAAGCGTATCTGGAACTTTGTGGAGAAAGTTGCAGAAAATGCGGCGAGTCCAAGCAACCTAGAAAACCAAAACCTGAAATGATTATTGAACCTGAAGGAACAAGACCATACGTAGCATAAAAACTGATGCGACAAACTGACTGAGTTGTGTTAACTCTTTTTGCACAGACCTGTTTTGAAGCCATATCGGATGCTATAAAAAATTTGTTATCCGATACTTTTTTGTATCGGTTAAAGCAGACGTTAGAAAGGTTTCCCATAGGAGAAAGGGAAAGAAAATGCAGAAAAGACGACTCGGCAGAACCAACCTAAACGTTTCTATCATTGGATTTGGTGGCATACCAATTATTGGGGCGAGCGTAAAGGATGCTGTCAAAATGATAAGGCGAGCATTCGATTTGGGAATCAACTACTTTGACACTGCGAGGGCATACGGCGACAGCGAAGAAAAATTCGGCATGGCATTAGAAGATGTCAGAGACAAATGCATTATAGCCACAAAAACGCATCAGAGAACGAAGGAAGAAGCCGCACGCATAGGTCTTAAACAGAGTTTACGCAACTTACATACAGATAGGATAGATTTGGTTCAGCTTCATGGAATTGACGATGAAAAAACGCTGGAAAAAGCCATAAGCCAAGAAGGCTCTCTTGCAGCGCTTAAAGAGGCTCGCGCGCAGAGAGAGATAGACTTTATAGGCATTTCAGGTCACACCCCTTATATTTTGGCAAAGGCTATCAGAACAGGCGAATTCGACACCATACTTGTTCCGCTAAATCTACTATTCAGGGAAGCAACAGAGGAACTGATACCTTTAGCTAAAGAATTAGATGTTGGCGTGATAGTCATGAAGCCCTTTGGAGGAACACAGCTCGAGTTTGTGCAACATCAAATGCTTGTAGGAGTACCAGGTATAGTTAGAAGAGAATTCTACAGCATCTTCGGCAGAGGCACAGAAAAGACGAGGCGCGCTCTCAGGTTTATACTGGCACATGATATTTCTACGACAATTCCAGGCTTCACTACTTTAGAGGATGTGGAAAGCGCCGCAAAAGTTGCAACCGAATTCGATGGCTTGACTGAGAAAGAGAAAGAAATTTTCAAGTTTGGGGAACTACCTCCGGAGCCTTTCTGTCGGCAATGCGGAATATGCATGCCCTGCCCTGATGGCTTAAACATATCCCGTTTACTCCTCTTAGACAAGTACTTTACCTTTTACGGAATTAAAGCTTGGACTAAGCAAATTTATCAGAAGTTTTCAACAAAGATTGATTGCTGCACTGAATGTAAAGAGTGCGAAGCCAAATGTCCATACAAACTGCCAATAGTAGAGATATTGCATGAAGCTGAGAAAAGATTCCTTCAAAGAGAGAACAGATAAAAGCAGAAGGATGTGGCGATGAGTAAGGCAAAGGCACTCCTACAAATAATTAGACCAATTAACTGCGTAACGATGAGCCTTGCGGTCATTGTAAGTGCTTCATTAACGAATAAAGGAATGCTCTCTTCACAAGACTTTGTAAGCCTCTTTTTAGGGTTTGTAACTGCGTTTACCCTAACTGGCGCTTCCATGACAATCAACGACTATCACGACAGAAACATTGATGCCATAAATGAGCCGAATCGCCCAATTCCAAAAGGAACAATTAGTCCAAAGCAAGCCTTGCTTTATGCCTTCTTCTTGACAACTGTCGGATTTATAGCAGCCTTTTTCACTAACATACCCAGCCTGGTTATTGCCATTTTATCGTGGATAATATCTGTAGCTTATGTAACCAAAGGAAAACAAACAGGCTTACTGGGCAATCTTCTGGTCAGCACTTGCGTCGCGATTCCACTCATTTACGGAAGCTTTGTTGTCAAAGAAGAATTTGAAATGACTAAGATAACTATCCTGCTCTTCGCCGTTATGGTTTTCCTCTCAAACACTGGCAGAGAAATTGCAAAGGGCATAGTTGACGTTGAAGGAGACAAGTCTCAGAATATTAGGACGATAGCCGTGAGGTACGGAGAGAAAACTGCAGCTGCTGTGGCGTCGGTTTTCTTTATTATGGCTGTAGTTCTAAGCCCGTTGCCACTTTTGCTGAATCTAGTTTCGCTATGGTTTCTTACTCCAGTTGTTGTTATAGATGTTGGACTGATCGCTTCGTCTATGTTATTGATTCGAGATTATTCCAGAAAGAACGCTAGGAGAATTAAGAATTTTGTGTTGGTTTGGTTTCTTTTCGGACTTATTCTGGCTTTCATTGCGGGAACTTTTGGATAATGAAAACTTGATTCTTATAGCACACTTATTAACAAAAAACGCAGAAATGAAAAGCGGTGGTAAACTTGGCTGACCTAGTAAGCGAGGTTGAGTTGAAGAAGATTCGTCCTAATAGGCTGAATCCTCGTCTAAGCATGAATGTAGAGCGTCTAAACGAACTTGCAGACAGCATCAAGCAGATGGGCATTCTTGAACCCTTAATTGTCCGACCAATAGATGATGGCTACGAGGTTGTTGTTGGCGAACGCCGTTACCGAGCATCACAGCAAGCAGGACTACAAAAAATACCAGTCATCATTAGAAACTACAGGGACGAGCAGGTTATCGAATTAAACTTGGTTGAGAACATTCAAAGAGAAGACTTGAGTGCAGTTGAGAAAGGCAACTGCTGCAAACATCTCATGGAAAAGTTTCCAGACAAATATCCAACACAGGGAACTATTGCCAGAAAAATCGGTGTATCAAACGAATCCATTAGCGCTTGGCTTAGACTTACAAAAGCGCCTAAAGAACTCCAAAAAATAATAGCACCAGCAGAGAAGGCAGGCGTTCCACTTGAAGAAGGCAAACTAGACTATTCAACTGCAGTTGCGATAACTCGACGTATCGAGGAGCCAGAAAGACAAGTTGAAATAGCCAAAGAAATAGCAAAAAGCCCACTGCATAGAATGAAAGCCAAAGAGGTTGTAAAAATCGCTGAAAAAGAGCCTGAACGACCAATAGAAGAGGTAGTTAAAGAAGTAGCAGAAGCCCCAGCTGAGCTGTCCTTCAGACTAGAAAGCGTTCAGCAAATTCTCGACGGCACTAAAACTCAAATCACGAAGAAAGGCGTCCCAGACCCAAAAATAAAGACTGGTGCAGTTATTTATGCCACAGTTTGGGAACCACACTTTGCAGACTTACGTATAACTTCAGTTGAAAGGAAACGACTGAAATACTTCACCGAAGAAGATGCAAAGGCAGAAGGAGGCTACACACTAGAAGAGTTTAAGAAGGTGTGGAAAAATCAGCATGGAGAATGGAACGAAAACGAGCTAGTTTATGTTATTCATTTTGAAAGGAAAAATGATGCTGAAGAAAAGGATTCTGAATTCATAAAATATTTAACTACTTAGATGTAACCCACCGTCTAACAAAGATGGTGGTAAAATTTGAAAGCGTCACAACATGCAAAAAGTAGTGAAGAATTCGCTGTATCCACAAGCTTGTCAAGTGTTGGAAAGAGATTTCCAAAAACACTAGAAAAGCCCATGTCAGCTGTTTGCGGAGTCTATTTTGTTGCAGGTGAACTTTCCCGTGCAGGTTACATATCTTTGACAACAAATGGAAACACAAAAGGCCCCGACATCGTAGTTTCAAACCATGAATTTTCAAAAACTGTTAACATTGAGGTCAAGACTAGAAAAGGAAAACAAAGAATTTGGCCAATTAATAAACCTAAAAAGTACGGGAAAATGTTTTATGTCTTTGTCGCTCTTGGAAGGAATAAAGAGAGACCAGAATACTACGTAGTACCTTATGATTATGTCTGCGGCAGATATGAAGTGTGGCAAAGCAGAAATAAGTCGAAAAACAGATGGCCATTTAATTTCACTTTCAAAAAAGGGGACGCAGAGAAGTACAAAGACAAATGGACTCTACTTGGTCTTAACTAGATATATCATGGCAGTTGCAGCAATTCTTTGGAAGAAGAAAGTGGTCGCCTTTCTTCAACCTCTTTCCCATTTTCTGTGAAGCATGGTCAGTTTAGCTAGTATGCGGCGTGGATGTAGGAAGGCAGTTTTGGAAAAAGAATGTCGATTAAATGTTTGTGGCTTGGGCGAATTCTGAAATCTGGGTAAATAGCCTCTAGTTCTTGCCGATTTCGATGCCCAAGCAGTAGCTGAGTGAAGACAAGGAGATTAAGCCCTATAGTTCTGTCTTCGTTAGTTTCCAGACGCTGGACATCTAGAATCTTACCATTTTCAACAGTCATCTGAACTGTGTAGCGACGAAAGTTGAAGTTCAGTTTCTCTGTTAAATGTCTGTAGGTGGAAGCAGCGAGACGCTTCTCAAACAGAGGCTTCATCTTCTTGAACATTTTAACGTAGTCTGTGACACGTATTTGCCACGCGTATGATGGAATTTGTTTTACTCCACCGATAGAGACAATGTGTTCTGTGAAAGAATCGTAGTGACTAGCCATAGAAACAAGCGTTTCATGTCCTCGCTGCTTACCCGTGTCTCTGAGAAATCTAAGAATAGAGCGAGCCGTAAGTTGGTCAGTATCTGTAACTTCCCTCAAGACTAACTCCTTATCTTTAGGCTTGTCGACTATTCTGAAATATGCAACCATCTCTCCATTCTCTTCTACGGCATATCCTTCGAACTTGGGAGGATCACCAGCCATACAAGTTTTCTGTTGCATCTTCCATATTTTTTCGTCGCGAATGCTGTGAACGTAAAACCCCTGCTGAGTCTGCTTAAGAAGTTGCATGGCTTTTGGAATGTCCTTATCGTTGAAGGGACGGATATTATGTTTGGGTTCGTAATCTGGGATCTGGTTGATCTTGATCACTGTCTCTTCATCAATTGGAACAGCATATTCATATCCGAACTGGCGATAAAAGTAAGGGATACCCGCTATGATGGATAGGTCATATCCTTTGTCGGCTACACGTTTATGGAATTCAGTGACAAGTCTTCTGATGAGACCTCGGTGACGATACTTAGGAAGCGTTGCGACATTTCCCATCTCCGCCACCTTCAATGGAATCCCTCCAATGCTCCATTTAGCAGGAATTAGGTTCAAGCAAGAGACTATCTTACCATGATGTTTGGCAACGAAATGGTTTTCAAGAGTCATCGTAGGATGATAATCAATCAAATTCCTAACGAAAACATCCACAGCTTCCTCTGACCCAAACACTATCCTTGTAAGTTCAAGATACTGTTCAACATCCTCATCTGTTTCAAGGTCGTGAAAGGTGAATTCATTTTCCGCCAAGGAGATTACCTCTAAAACAGATTCTTCTGCGCTAGTTCTCTTAACCATGTGGTGGCTTCAGGAAAACCATCAATCAATTCAGTTCTCGTATGCCATCTCTGATTATCCTTAATTGTCTTTAGAAGACAAGCCGCTAACCATTCTTTAACTTCATTCTTCTTACCGAGAGAAGATTGAACCCTTTCAGTAATACTTGACGCATCGTTTTCGGAGATGTAACGCGCATTTTTCAGCCACGTAACGTGTTTCAGTGGTTCTTCCTTCAACCAAGAATTGATTGCGACCGAATACAACAGTACGTTCTCTTCCACGAAACGTCTGAATTCGTCTGACATTGACCTTTCCTCACTTGATGTGCCAGCACAGAGAAGGCAGGCGTCGAGAAACATAGAATAACAACACTGGCATTTTGTGATTGAGGCGTCTTCGGGAAGACATCCAAAGCAGTTAAAGGGTCGCCCCTTGTAACGCTCGCATGTTACAGTTACAGGGTCCTTTTGGGTCTCTTCGCAGACATCTTTAGTTAGTTTTCGAAAAGAACATACTGAGGTTTCACTAGAATTAACAAAGTGGATAAGCTTCTCAACTGTAGCCACCTTGTTATCTGTCGGTTGTCCTAGAAAGCCGAAGACTTTTGACTCGACTGCAGTCTCCGCTTGACCTTGCTCAAGCCACTTCTTGAGGGATTTGGCATGATTCGTAAGGATTTCTTTTTGTTGCTTGTTTAAACTGACTTGGTCATGGTAGCTGAGAGAATCCAACAAGCCACGGCCTTCGCATCCTATTTTTGTAGGCTTGGAGAAGCGATCATCGCCTATCTCCTCACAGAGGATGTCAATACTTTGTGGGAAAAGAGGACACTCTCGGCAGAATTCTGCTATTTGAGCACGTATCAATCGCTGATCAACAGTTAGTTTGCCTAACTTCTTTTGCATTTCATTGATAAGATGTATCTCACTGTCCCAGTTTTCAGGATCATCGGTCAGCTTAACATTGTGCCACAAGTTCCAGACCTTTCCCATCTCAACATCAGTATTCTTGATTACTATCTCAAACCCTAAAGGAACATATTCATAGGCCAGAAGTTTCGCGCCCATCTTACACTCTCCTTCTTAATCAAATCTCTTTGGTTCCATAATGACTATTTATGATTACTGGGGTCAATCAAAAAGCAAAACCACTTTCAGACAATTCAGACAGAAACAATTCGCTCTCTGAAGTCCACCCTATTTATAGGGGGGTCTATATCATCTTTGCTAGACTCGTACTCGCTAAATACATAGTTTAAATATGTGATTTATTGAATACACTGAGGAAAGAGGCAAAACCAAGCATGGGTTCAAAGTCTCCAAGAGGCGAATTCGCCGCTAGAAAGTTAATCAAAAGAAGAAAAAGCTTCAGATGGAGCGACATCTACTACAAACGCCGAATGGAAAGACTGGATATTAAATCAGACCCGCTGCAGGGTGCTCCATTAGCGCGTGGGATAGTCTTAGAAAAAGTAGGTGTAGAAAGCAAACAACCAAACAGTGCCATCCGCAAATGCGTTAGGACTCAACTTATTAAAAATGGCAGAACAATCACAGCCTTCCTTCCAGGCGACGGCGCACTAAACGTTGTAGATGAACATGACGAAGTTATTGTCGAAGGCATCGGAGGCTCACGTGGACGAGCCATGGGCGACATCCCAGGCGTAAGATGGAGAGTCGTCACAGTAAACGGAGTTTCGCTTAAGCAGTTGGTATTAGGCAAGAAAGAGAAGCCAATGCGTTAGGAGAAATCGGCACTTGAGTAAAGAACAGCCGGACATAAGACTTTTCGGCAAATGGAGTTTCCAAGGAATCGAAGTAAAAGACATTGGGCTTAAACGTTACATTTCACTTAAACCTATTCTTGTCCCCCACAGCATGGGAAGACATGAACATGGGAGATTTCACAAATCTGACGTAAACATTGTAGAGAGATTTGTAAACAATCTTATGCGCCCTGGCAGAAGCGCAGGAAAAAAGGAAAGAGCCATCAATCTTGTAAGAAACGCCTTTGAAATAATCAATCTTCGCACTGGCAAAAATCCTATTGAGATTCTAGTCAGAGCTGTTGAAAACTCTGCACCATGCGAAGACACAACTCGCATCAGTTACGGCGGCGTAGTGTATCACATGGCTGTCGACATAGCACCCCAAAGAAGAGTAGACATAGCCCTACGCCTTATTTCGGAAGGAGCACGAAAAGCATCCTTTGGCAACCCACGACCATTAGAAGAATATTTAGCTGAAGAAATCGTCTTTGCATCCGAAAATGATGTCAAGAGCAACGCTATAAAGAAACGTAATGAAATGGAAAGAGTTGCTCGTTCATCTCGCTAAAAAAAGCTTCATTTCGTGTGTATTTCAACGATGTCGCCATCTTCTAAAATGAAAGAGAGTCCGACTTTCTGGGGACTAAAAGTCAAACGCTCAGCCCAGACTTTTGCGTAAGCAAATTGCTTATAGAAATCGCTGTGTATTTGCTTCGCAACATTAAGTATTGTTGCGCCTCTTTTCAAGATGAACGGTTTCGGAGAATGCTCCTTTCTACTAGGCTCCTTCGAATAAACTCTGATAATATCCAAGGATTCGAAAATTTCTTTTCCCAGCGATTCTAAGCCAGTTTGAGTTTTACAAGAAATTGGAACTATTTTAGTCTGTATACCTATTATATTCTTTAAGTCATGCAGTTTTTCTGCTGCCTCTGGAACGTCTACTTTGTTTGCAATAACTATTGCAGGACGATAAATGGTGCTTTCGAAAATTGCATCTTCTACATCGTCTAAGGAGGCTTCACCATAAATTTTTACAATGCCGTCTGAAATTCTGTAACCTTTCAGCAAGTTTTCAACGTCTTTTAGGTTGCAGTCAACTAGTCGCCCTACAATGGTAATTCTGAGACCTGCGCCTAGATGTTGTTTTTCTATTTCTATTTTTGCGCGAGGCTTCTCGATGACGATTCTGGCTTTTTCCAACTCATTTATAATCATGGAAAGCTGTTTTGAAGCGTCTTGTGATAAATCTACCATTAGAAGTAGCCCATCTGCGTTGCGAGCAAGAGCTAATGTTTGAATATCCTTGAATTCATCTTCACTGACGCCCTCTGTCAATGCAGGCGCTTCTATGATTTGAAACTGTAGGTCTTTATACTGAAGCACTCCAGGCGTAGGCTCACGAGTTGTGTATGGATAGTCTGAAACCTCCACTTTCGCGTTTGTAATTGCAGCCAACAAACTGCTTCTACCAACCTTTGTCGGGCCTAAAATCACAATTTGAGCAGCGCCTTCTTTTTCCAAGAAGAATTTTGGTCCACCTTTACCGATTTTTCTTTGCTTTCTTTCAATAATTTCTTTGCGCAGAAGAGCCATCTGCCTCTTCGCTTGAGCACGTAAGCGTTCAGTCCCCTTATGTTTCGGAACTAAGCTCAGAAACTCCTCTAGTTTTTGAATTTTCTCTTGCGGAGTTCTTGCTGCTGCAACTTCACTCCATTTATGCTTCGCTTCTGCGGGCAAATTAGCTGGCATAATGCGCTTCCACTTTCAATTAAATGGTTTATTGGAAAAGCCTAATATTAGTTTTCAAGTTTATTTATGAAGGCTATTTAATTCGTAACTGTCTATTTTTTGGTCATATTTCAATATTCCTTGCCTCGTGAAACTATCCAACGCCTCTTTTGCTTCTCCTTCTGCAAATTCCCAATGAGCATTCACAAGTTGACTTAAAATCCAGTTTTTGGGGTATGTGAAGCCAGGAATTCTAAGTATATCCAGAATCTGCTCTCGACACGCGTCTATTCTCCATTTCTCAAATTGTTTGCACATTTTTGGCAAGAATTCGTCCTTTACCGATAGCGGCTTAGCGCCGATGCCAAGCATCTTTGTCACATTTTTTGCAAAGATTTCGCTGGCACCTCTTCCACCATGGCACGTCAAAACTTTTTTAGGTTTGACTTCTTTCACAAATTCGAGAAGCCGATAGAAGTCTGCATGGTCACTTAAAAGGAATGGGGTTCTTTTACCCGAGAATCTGGAAGCCCAACCTGAAACATAGCCGACATTAAAATTGTCATTATGTGGTAGGTTTAGCTGCTTCGGAGCAATGAACGCATACTTCTTCGAAGAAGACAATTCCTTTGCTTCTTCAGATTTGGCGTCAATGAAATCTAACTTGCGCCCAAAAGATGCGTAAATTCTGTTAATGCTAGTGATTTTCGGATGGGTCATCACAGGGATTTTTGTCAGTTGATTAAATATGCAAACTAATTCTTGTGCATTGCCTAATGGGTCTGTTTGAAAGACGGGAATTTTTCCGAGACTAAGTGATTCTTCAGCCCATTCACATATTTCTAGCGCAATTTCTTTTCTGGATGGAAAGATACATGGCGAGCCAAATGTTGCTTCGATGACTAGGATGTCGCACGGAACAATTTCTGCTGCTTCTGCAGTAAAACTGTCTGATGGATTAATGTCTCCGGTATATACAAGGCTGCCTTCCGGAGAAATAACTTCATATTGAGCTGAACCAAGAACATGCCCTGCATTATGGGCTCTTATTTCCAAGTCATCTACTCTGACTTTCTGATTGCCTTCAATCGCGTTCCAATTCAAGATTTCAGTGTTTTTGAAAGTTTTTGAAAGACTATATGTTTCTTTTGTTGAATACTTCTTTTGATTTTGAAAACTGAAGCCTTTTGCATGGTCATAGTGCGCGTGAGTGATGAAGATGCTTGAATTATCTAGGTTATTGGTTTGAGGGTCAAGGATAACATTTACATCATTGTATTCGACGAGTATACCTCCAGCCCACTTAACCGACAAAGGCATGCTTTCTTAGTCTTACAATGTCATTTTTTAAAATTCTTAACATGAAGAGATTTATATGATTAATATTCGTTGTTCCAGTGCGCGAAACTTTAATCTAGTTATGAAATAAAAACTAGAAAAACCTGACAGAACCTGGAGAACTAAATATGCACCTAGAAGAGATGAAGAGAGAAATAGAAGCTCTTGTTTTGGAGAAGGGTTTTTACAACAAACCTGAGGATATTCCGAAGAAATTGCTTTTTGCATTCATAGAGCTAGGCGAAGCAAGTGATACTTGGAAAAAGGGCAGAAGTGAAGAAGAAATCGCTGAAGAATTGATTGATGTAATATTCTACGTTTTAGATGCTAGTCGATTAGCATGCCCTTCGGTAAACATGGACGAGATATTTAGGAGAAAGCTGGAGAAGAACAAGAACAGACCCTATCAATACGGCCAAGGGCACCGAGAGAAATCATCGTAACATACACGCTTTTTATGTCATACCTTCTAGCAAGGAGTTTACATTTCTTCCTAGAACGGTGTGGTTATATCCTCCTTCTAAAACTGCAAATCGCCTTCCTTCACACATTTTTTCTGCAAACTGCTTTATCATTTCTCCAATTGTAAAATAGTCTTCTGTTTTTAGCATCCCACCCCAGTCTTGTTCGTGGCGGTCGAATCCAGCTGAAACGGCTACTATGTCATATTCTTTTCCAGATGTCAAGCCTTTCGAAACTTCTTTCAAGTATTCTTCTCTGTTGCTGGCTTCTGGATGAAAGTAAAATATGTCTGATGTATTTGCAAAAATGTTTGCGGTTCCATCTCCGAAATGTAGGTCAATGTCAATTATGAACGCTTTCTCAACTTTGCCTTCATGTCTGAGCCTTTCTATAGATATAGCGATGTTGTTGAAGTAGCAGAAGCCCCAACTAGAGTTTTTGCTAGCATGATGCCCAGGCGGTCTTATCAATCCAAAGGCTGGTTCTCCTTTCATAGCCAGTTCAGCAGCTTTAATTGCTCCACCAACCGCAAATTTTGCAACCCGATAAATAGACTTACTTCTTTTAATATAGTCTACATGATCTTTCCAGTGCACTAATCTCAAGTCTTCTTCACTAGCTAAAAGAGGTCTGACAAACTCATAGTGTCTATACAAAACGTTGTAAATACTCTCTATCCTTCCAAGCGCCGCTGCTGGATCTGAAGAATACACCGTTGTATATTCCTCGTCATAGACCACTTTCATATCCAAACCCCCCCGGACAAGTATGCAAACAGAAGCAACAACAATTTTAAAAAGACTGCTGCTTGCATCTTCCTCTCAAAGACAAAACTTAATAGACATGGACATTTATTTCGAGTGGAGGAGTCAATATGGCTGAGATAGGCCTAAGAGAACGAATGCTAGTCAAAGACATAATGAGTAGCCCCGTGGTTACAATAGATGAAAACGAAACTGCCGATAAAGCTGCGCAACTAATGGGCAAGCATGATGTGGGCTGCATTATTGTAACTAGCAAACAAGGAAAACCCATAGGCATCATAACAGAAAGAGACTTGGTTGTAAGAATTTTGGCTAAGAATACTCAGCCAAGCAAAATAACTGCAAGAGAAGTAATGTCCTCGCCATTAATCACTATTGACCCAGACGAGACCTTAAGCGAAGCAGCAAGAAGAATGAGCAGACTTAACATCAGAAGATTAGGCGTCATATACAAAGGCAACATTATCGGACTAGTCTCAAGCAAGGATATCTTAGCAGTAACGCCCGAACTTATCGAAATTATTCAAGAAAGAGCCCGCATTGAAAGAGGAAAACCAATTGAAGTCCCTCCTGAATATGCGCCGTTAGCAGGTTACTGCGACAATTGTGGACGCTGGTCAGACACGCTGGAAGAGAGTGAAGGCAGCTTCATCTGCGAAGATTGCAGAGCAGAGCTTGGGTCAGAATATTGAGGTTTTAATTTTGCTTGTTAAAGATTTGGTGAACAAAAACTACCCCTTTCTATACATGGACGATCTTGCGACGAAGGCTCGAGCAATTTTGCGTATTCAGGGGTTGCGAGTTATACCAGTCATAGACGATCAAAAACGCCTTGTAGGCACTATCTCTCGCACAAACGCAATGGCAATAACTTCTTCAATTTCTCCAATGAAGGCCAAAGGCATTATGGCAAACCCAAAATTCACTGCTTCATCGGATATGATTACGCTTGACGCTTTACAAGAAATGATTCGTTCTGACGAGTGGTGTGTTCCAGTCACGAAGTCCTCGCAAGATTTCTCCTATATTGGAATGCTTGACTTGAGTGCCTTTATTCGTGACTTCTTGAAACAAAATTCTCCAAAACTTTTTTATCCACTTTCCAAAATCATGTCAACTAAGCTTGCCATATGCTGTCCAGAAGATGAAGTTGATAAGGTTTGGCGTTTTATGCAAGAAAAATCTCTTGCAGGGTGCCCAGTTGTAAAAAACGGAAGACTTGTGGGCATAGTTACTCAACAGGACATGCTAAGCTCTGGAGCATCTTTCCCCACTTTTGAATCTAAAAAAGGTCGATTCAAATCGCCGTCAAAAATATCATCTATCATGAAGACTTCTATTGTTTCTTTGAAATCCACTGCTACAATTCAGGAAGCGGCGAAATTGATGCTTGAAAAAAACATTGGGCGCATACCCATAATCGACGAGAAAACTAATCTCGTTGGCATAGTTGACCGTGAAGACATAGCAAAACTAATCCTATAAAAAAGGAAGCTCCAAAATGGTTGGAAACCAAAGTAGAAGATCGCGAACATCTTTTCGACGCATTTTAAGAGAAAAGGGGCCCGTAGAATTGAAGGCACACCCCTCTAAAAAACGTGAGGGAGAAATTATGACCATTGCAAGAAGCCCTGTAATCACAATGGCACCTACAACGCCTGTCTATGATGCTTTAAAGATAATGGTAAAAGAGGGGTTTCGTCGCATGCCTGTGGTGGATCCCGGGACCAGAAAACTCCTCGGTATAGTAACAGCAACAGACTTCATCAACTATCTAGGCGGTGGCGACAAATTCCAGATAATCCAAAAAAAGTATGGTGGCAATTTTTTCAAAGCAATCAATGAGCCGGTGAAGTCAATTATGACTTCTGAAGTAATTTCGATTCGAACATCTGGAAAGATTAAGGAAGCAATAGAACTCATGAAAAAGAATAGAGTTGGTGGCTTACCTGTTGTAGATGAGTACAATCAGGTATGGGCTATTGTAACTGAGCGAGATATAGTGATGCTCTTCAGCGGAAAAATAAGAGGCGCCAAGGTCTCTGATTTGATGTCAAAGAGAGTTGTCACAGCAACGCCTGAAGTACCTATCATAGAAATTGAGAAGAAAATGATTGAGAAACGCTTTAGACGGTTACCTATAGTCTCAGATAGTGAATTCGTTGGTATGGCTACTGTTCGTAGCATTCTGCGGTTCTTTGGTACAAACCAAGTGTTTAAACACTTGCAATCTGGAACAATTATACAAGTTTTACAAACTCCGGTCATTGAGGTAACTATGAAAGATGTTGCGACCACTAACCCAGAGACGGATATAGGTCAAGCGGCGACGCTTATGCAGGAAAAGCATGTAGGGTCCTTGCCTGTACTAGCTAATAGCAGACTGGTTGGTATAATAACTGAACGAGACTTTTTCAAAATAATCGCTGGATGAATACTTGCCAGTAGATTTGGTTCTCCTCAACTCTAAAGTCCACATCAATGGAGAAATTGTTGAAGCAGGCATCGCAATAGATGAAGGCAAAATATTCAGAATAGCCAAAGAAACAAATCTTCCTAAAGCTTCAAAAAAATTGGACTTGAAAAGTTGTCTTGTTCTTCCTGGATTAATTGATTGCCACGTGCATCTTCGGGATCAACAATTAGCGTATAAGGAAGATTTTTTCACTGGGACATCAGCTGCAGCCGCTGGTGGCGTAACATTGGTTCTTGATATGCCAAACAACAAACCCGTAACCATGGATGCACAATCATTGAGAGAACGTATGAAGTTGGCAGAAAAACGAGCAATAGTAAATATTGCCTTTTATTCAGCATTTCCAGAAGACCTGAAAGAGATGCCTGCAATTGTTAAGGAAGGAGCTGTGGCATTCAAAATTTTCTTGTCGCAAAAAATAGGTGGAGTAGATATCGACGATGACAACGCGCTTCTACAAGTTTTCAGGATAGTTAAAAAGATGGGCATTCCAGTTGCGGTACACGCCGAAGATAGAGAAATGCTTGAAAGTGCCTTGAAAGAAATGCGACAAGATAGATGCAACGACGTAAGCGCTTATATTAAAGTGCATTCGCCCGATTCTTGGGTAAAGGCAATACAACGTGTAATTCGCCTAAGTGAAAAATCCTTTATACATATTCACTTCTGCCACATCAGTTCTGCCGCAGAACTGGCTACCCTTATGAAAGTAAAAGATAAAAGACTCCCAATAACTTGCGAATCTACGCCCTACAACCTTTTTTTGACTTTCAACCATTTGGAACGTTATGGAAACTTGGCACTTACCAATCCTCCACTAAGAACTAAAAAAGATGTTAAAGCACTTTGGAACGCGTTTCAACGAGGTTTAATTGACATCGTGGCTTCTGACCATGCACCGCATGCAATTGAGGAGAAGAAAGTAGAATCAGTTTGGGATGCGAAATCGGGGATTCCAGGGCTTGAGACAATGCTTCCACTGTTACTTACACAGGTAAATAAGAGGCAACTAGGAATTGCAGATATTGTTAGGGTGTCTTCTGAGAAACCATCCCAGATATTTCATCTAAAAAATAGAGGAAGCATCATGAAGGGAAATTGGGCGGATCTCACCGTAGTAGATTTGAATCAAGAATACAAAATTGATTCTTCCAAGTTTTTTTCCAAGGCCAAGTATTCCCCATTTGATGGATACAAAGTGAAGGGAAAGCCAATAAAGACTTTTGTGAACGGGCAATTGGTATTCGATGAAGACTCTATTGTGGCGAAACCCGGAATCGGTCAAGTTATTAGGTGACGATTTTGAAGTTTCTAACAGATGGCATGCTTGGAAAACTAACTCGATGGCTTCGTATGCTTGGCCACGATGTTGAATACTCAAAATCTCTTGATGACGACCAACTAATTGCGAAGGCAAAAGAAGAAGGACGTGTTCTTCTTACGAGAGACCTTAAACTCTATCAGCGAGCCACAAGCCGAGGAACAGATACATTTCTTGTTGAAGGCAAAAGTGAGGACAAAAAGCTTGCTGAGTTGGCAAAGCGTTTCAATCTAAAATTGGAAATTGATGTTGCCACATCGTATTGCCCAAAATGTAATACAAGAATTAAAATTGTTTCTAAAGAAGAAGTAGCGGATCATGTTCCCAAGACGACTTACTCATACTATAACGAGTTTTGGAAATGCCCAAAATGCGGACAAATATATTGGCAAGGAGCCCACTGGAAAAGAATAGATGAAACCTTGAGAAGAGCAAAAGAGACACTAGAAAAGCAGTGAGCAAGTCTAATCTGATTTTGTTATTCTAATTTTGAAAGAAAAGAGTTGAAATGGGTCAT
>Ga0315312_1001182_pt1 | contig 21770 bp, 39 predicted proteins | sample TDP7_MG_FD_203629 | JGI IMG/M metagenome (GOLD analysis project Ga0315312, IMG submission 203629) | Freshwater sediment microbial communities from Lake Towuti, South Sulawesi, Indonesia - TDP7 | ecosystem: Environmental > Aquatic > Freshwater > Lake > Sediment | place: Indonesia: South Sulawesi... | reverse complement strand
ATTCTTTGCCAATATTTTTCCCGTCTACCTTTGTCGGCCATGTCTTCAGGCGTTAATATTTCGGGGCAGGCAGGCGTGTTCCAGCTTGTTGGCTTCTGGTGTAGGATGCACCGCGTAACCTCTTCGCAGGAATGGAGGCATGTTGAACAGGTCTTAAGGTGATAGACGCCTTCGCTTGTCGCAACCACCACGAACTTCGGCACATATATTTTAACCATGTTTCCACTTCCAATGGAAACGAAGGGGTGTCTCCTTTTAAGTGGTTTATGAAGGAAGGGTATAGACGCAAAATCTATTCTTTGATAGACGACAGAGCAAGTTCCAATCCTCGTTTTAAGCCCTCAGCGTAGACTTCAATCATAAATTTGGGGTCTGAGAAGTCAACCGCCTCATACTTAGCTATAAGATCATTGCAGGAGTCTATCTTCTTCACTATCTCCTCCCTGATCTTGCCTTTTAACCCGTGCATGTCGGCTTCTAATTGTTTAATGGCTTCCTCCAGGTTGTCAGCGTAGGCTTCCCACTCATCAACCGTTAAGGGTCGAGGCTTCACTTCACACATGGCTTTTCACCTCCTTTTACCTTATGTAGTCTGTGAGACTCGCCTTGAAGAATCGGACTTCAACCACCTTCCCGTTACTTTCAGCAAATCCTATGATCCAGCCTTGGCGTCTTATTTCATTAATGCAACCGCGACATTTGGCATAGTGGACGATCTCCCTCATGCTTGGGGGCGTTATATAGTATTGCTTGTAGTTGGCGATGATGTGTTCGCACCACATTATGAGAAGGCCCTTGAGATAGCCTCGAAATCCTATGTTGCCCTTCTTTCTTTTACCCATAGCCTAATCTCCTCCCTTGGAAGGTCTCGCAGGATGTATTTCTTCTCCCCTATCTCCTCTCCTCGGTCCACTACGTAGGCGTTGTTTTTAATCCACACAATCTTTTTCCATGCTGCATCTTTGTCGTCTGCGAATACACATAGCATCCAATCGAACTCCGGGAAGAAGCAGGGATACATGCGCCACTTAAAATCCAGGTCCCTTTCCATGATTTTTCGGCAAACCTCCTCCAAGTATTCTCTTTTGTCGTCTCCGTTGTAGGCTATGCAGCCCACCCAAGTAGGCTTTTTCTGAGCCTTTATTTCAGGGTCAATTCGGTCTGCGAGACCCTTCGCTAATTCTTCGGCTTTATCCGATTCTCCGATTCGGATTTTATTCATTATTTCCGCAACCTCCCTTACATATTTACTTAGAATACCGTCCAGGTCAAGGGAAACCTCTTTACGCCCCAACTTCTCATCAAACACCAGGTCCACGTATCGCTCCGCTGGATTTAACGCCCACTTCTTGAGGGCAAAGGCAATCCGCACAGGATCATCCCAAAGCAGGGCGCGGATCATAAGGTTCTCCAAGTTTTCCAGGAAGCGTTCTCTTGTCTCCGGCTTGTACAGGAGATCCCTTAGATGGGGCATAACGAGGCCGGGCTTAAATATTTTGAAATGGTAGCCCACCCCTCTTCCACTTATGTAGGGTTTTATGTTGCATGTTGGCAGCATCCTTTTTCCTGATAGGTAGGTCCTAAGCAGGTGAAGGGTGCTTGCCCTGTCCAGGTCCACACTCACAAGGTTAGATACCACTCAGAACCCAACTCCTTTTTACCTTAACAAATTCTGTCCCACACCTTTTACATCGCCATGCAGGACCATTCCCCACACGCCTTAATCTCCCCTGACACCGGGGACACCTACGGGCCGTCACTCCTCTTCGCCCTCTTCCTCTTCTCGGAACTCTCTGGCAAGGAAAACGCCGACTTCAACCATCTTTTCCAGGTCCTCTTGCTCCTCTTCCCACCACCTTGCTGGCACATCGTAGGTTTGGTACATGCGGACCGTGTTATAGTCATAGTCGTAAACCTCAAATTCCAGGGTAACGGTCTCTTTGGTTTCTACGGCAGGGGGGACCTCATAGGCGATTACGCCTTCCTCAACTGAGGCTTCCCATTGGACGCCCCACTCCCATTCCGCATAGCCTTCTCGAAATACGCCTTCGTAGGGTGGCCCAAGAATACCTGGAGGTTCAGTTAGGGGAACGCCGTAGCCTCCTGGTTTCTCTACGCCCTTGACAGTTACTATGGGCTTCTGCACCCATTGGACCAGCAGCTTGTTTGCCAACTCCTTAACCTTATCTTGAACCTCTTTAGTGCGGTGACATTGCCCTTCCAGGTGGGCTTCTAAGTGTCTTTCTTTGCCTGGGGCGGTGTAGGCGTAATAGATGACGTAGACAAAACTTTTCCAGCGGGCGGGCAGTTCGTTTAGGACCTCTCTTATCCAGCGTCTTATTGGTCCTATGCGCCCCCTAACACCTACCAGCCAGCGAATCATTGTAGGGTATGGTCGGGGGAAGCGGATGCGCCACTCCCTTGCGCGGGCTTCTCTTTCGGTGTCCCTTAACTCTGTGAGAATAACGGTTATGCCGTCTTCGATAACGTGGACGTTGCCCTCTATGACGCGGGATCTCTCAAGTTTATCCTCATCCGCCAGGTCTGGCAGGTCCTCAAGGATCTCTCGTTTCCATTCTCGGAGTTCTTCAAGCCATAGGCGTGTAAGCCATTCGGCGCGCCTCACTCTATACCAATGGAACCAATAACGCCAGATTCCCAGGAGGCGCGGTCGCTCGGTCATTTGGCGTTCAAAGTAATCCATACGCTCTTCGGATCGCCGAATATCCCTGCGTTTACGTTCCAGGGCTTCTACAACTTCAGGAGAAATCGGCATTTCCTATCTTTACGCCTCCCCCTTCTAAAGCAGCCATGCAGTTCTACGTCTTCCCGGCTGAGAAACCTAATCTTAAGGAAACACCAAGCATAGGGCCTCGGAGGATCATTCTTCAATTAGTAACTCATCCTTGAACTTGTCGTATTCGATGCTCTTAACCTCTGTGGCATTGTCCTTTAGCTTTTGCGCTTCATCTTCTGTCAGCTTTCCTTTAAAGTAGACCTGTCGGTTTGTGGCGTAATAGACGACATAATAATCTTCGTCTTCTTTGCAGAAGAAGGCAGTCCCAAGCTCATGCATGTGTTCAAACAGGGTATCAGCCTTAGATGTCCTCACTACTAATGTAACCAATCATCTCACCTCCCTTTTCCCTAAATCTATTTTGATTCTGATTCTTGATACCATGCAAAGGAGACAAATTCGGAAACTGCTTTCATCTATGGTTAAAGGAACTGTTTTTTCAATGTATGCTGCAACACCATGTGGACATTCGATCTTATCCAACATATCCCATATACACTCCATCATCTCACCTCCTCAATCTTAAAGAATGGACTGATAGCCACCGCAGGCTTAGGCTTTAATTTGTTCCATACAGGTTCCAGGGGTTGACTTGGCAGCCATCTTACTCCTTGGCGAATATTGAAGTTCAGCATGGCTACACCGAACCTCATGTTTGTTCCATAGTTGTGATTTTTTAGATCTGATGGGTCGAAGACGTAGAACCGTAGTGGTGGATTCCAAGTTATGTCCTTCCAGGCAAGGACCAAGGGGCGATTATCATGGCTTAATTGTATGACGAGATAGTTTTGGCAGCTTACGGTCTGTCCATAGAGGCGGGAGCCTTTGACTACGACTCCGAAGCCTATGCCGTCTGTGGACATGAAGAGGAGGCCGAAAGGTCCCCGTTGATCTCTAAGTTCCCTGATCCTTCGATGACCTAACTTCTCCAAGTATTCAGAGATTTCGTCCAGGAGATCCCCATGCAGGGGCGGATTATCCCCTGTGTCAAGTCCCTTAGTAGTATTCATCATCAGGCTCTAACCCCTCGTCCCATTCGTCTTCCCACTCATCAAACCTGGGCGAATCTGGACAGTCATACTTGGAAGGGCAGGAATCACAGTCGCCATCACATTCTAAACTCATCTATGTCGTCTCCTTTTTCACGTCTTCAGCAGCCATTTGTGCAACTCTTAGGGCTGACTCAAGGAGTGCCCTTGTGGAGACTCCGGCTGTTTTTGATCTGGCTTCTGCCCAATTCACAACACTTAGACTTTTCGCAATAACTATGGGGTTCCTCGATATTTCAGCGGTTACAATTTTCAGGGCGTTTTCTAACAGTTCCAGATGCGACAGTTTATGTCGAGATCTTCTCATAGACCATTTAATAACGCTTATGAGAGACCGCTGCAAAACTTTCTCTTGACGTTTAGTAAGGGTCATTTCTTTCCCACCCTGATGGGTTCGGGCTTGCCGGCTTGTTCCACTATTTTTTTAAGGTCCTCTTCGGAGAGGGTTTCAAATTTGGTTGTTATGAGGGTTAGGAAGGTGTGGCAGAGCGTGTTAATGACATCATCGAAGGAGTAGTCTTGTCCGAAGGTAAGCTGCATGTATCCCTGCATCCTTTTTAGCAATTCGTGGGTGTCATTACTCACACGGACATTAACCATACCTGTGTTCACCGCATACTCATTGTTACACGATACACTTAAAAGGCTATCGGTTGAAATTAGAATCAGGAGAAATCCGACATGGCTATGCGTATGGTTCCGTTGACCAGGGAAGAAATGGCGCGAGAAGCCATCTCCAACCTAACCGCCGATCCTGCCTACGCCTACTATCTCTTCCGCAGCTTTGCGACAGGGCAGCCGGGACTTTTCCCAGGCTACACTTATTTTGGGACTTTGATTGACGGTATGCCCAAGATCGTGAACAGGCGACCCGTCCCTTGGAAGGGACAGAGTTTCGGCAAGGCCGGGGCTTTAATAACTCCCGAAGGAGTACCCAGGGGTGTTCGATCAGGTCTTGAGAAGGCTATTGGAATTTCGCAGGCAGCCAGGGGACAGACAGGTGTTTGGGGCCTAAACATCGGTGGAGGACTCTATGTAGTTCTCCCGAAGAAGGCGATTGCCCAGGTGGCCGGGGCTGCAAGGGCTGAGAAGAGGGCTGTTGGTGACGCTCTGTTGAAGCGTGGCGTGATCGGTGGAAACGTGGCTGCGGTGCTTACGTCCTTGGGGACCGCTCCAAGGATCTTGCGTCCTAAGACTGCCTTGGGAATACCTCGCGCTCGCGTCAGAGGATAAGTCTTCCCTTCTCCCCTTTTTTATTTGTCAGCTTTCAAGTCGGTATCTTCTGCGGAACTCCGCCCTCAGAGATTCCTTCATCTCTTCCGGCATCATGTCATATTCGCTTATGCTTAGACCTCTCGCCAGAAGGAAGTCCCTGAACATTTCAAGTTCTGTGGTTTCAATCTCCCGTTTTTTGACCAGCCCTATTTCGTGGCGATATTGCGCCCTTAACCCTGCCTTCACTTCTTCAGGCAGTTTCTCATATTCTTCCATAGTCATTTGCCCCTGCTCAAGCCACTTCAAGAACTCAGGTATTTCCTCCGCTTTAAGAGGGGCGCGTTCTTCCACCATTCGGCGCGGTGAAAATTCGGGGGCGCGCCATGTGGTCCATGTTGGAATCGGCGCGATGGCAACTCTGGCTTCTGGAAGGGCGAGAGGCGCAGGGACTCTCGGTCTAACTCTTGGCGCGGTTTCCCTTTCTATGATTTCCTTGGCAAACTCGTCCATTCGCATTTTGGCTTCTTTGAAGGCGTCTTCGCTTGGGAGATCCTTAACTCCTTCCCGTTCTTCGATTAGTTTTATTCGGAACTCAGATCGGATTCCTGGTGTAACTCTGACCCTTGCCCTGCTGAGGGCTGCGTAAAATTCGTCTCTTATTATGGCTTCGTGGGGTGGAGACAATCCCTTTGTTGGGGGTGCGGTTGGGGGTGCTTTTGGTGGTGGTTTGGGAGGAGGGGGGGCTGCGGGTGGTGGAGCAGTCGGAGGTGTAATTCCTAAGATGTTGGCTATCATTTCGTCTTTGGTCCCTGTTTTGAGCCTCTTTACACGGACAACTTCCTCTATGGCTTGTCGGGTCATGTAGTCAAGTTCGGTGCGGGAGTAGGTTTTAAAGTAGATGTCTCGCCACGCTAAATATTCAGGGCTATATGTTATGTCTTCAAGACGCCAAACCCAGCCTTCAAATTCGCCCCGTTTAAGAAATTCCTCAACTTCTGGAGGAGTTTTTAAGGGCATGATCCCCAAAGGAACCGACTCTCCAAGTTCTTCAATCCACTTATTCAAGTAAACCGAATAGGTATAGTCGGTATGTGTCCCGACCTCTGGCTTAACCCTTGGATCTATCTTCAGGACCGCTTCAACCCATTCTTCAGTTATTTCTCCCTCTGGAAGAGGAGGTAATTTGCCTGGGACCGCTGGGATAGGTGGAGGCTTTGGTGGGACCAGAGGGGGAGGAGGTTTCTTCAGTCTTTCAAGCTCCGCCTTGGTTTTTCTAAGCTCATCCCTGGACCGTTTATACTTATCTGAGATGTCTTCCAGCCTTTCCCTTAATTCTTCAACTTGAGGGGGAGGAGCGATGCCAAGGGATTCCATAACCTTTTGAGTTTCATCCTTAAGGAAGCGGAGGTACTGTTCTAATTGGTCTCTTACCCCCGTCATAAGTTCGTTGCGGGCTGCTTCCCAATAGTTTCCTTCCTTCAGTTCCTCCTCTTCAGGAGTGATCGGGGGCAGCCCCTTTTTGGCAGCCTCAGTTTGGAATAGTTCAACTGCCTTCTCATAGATTTCGTCTCTTGTGGGCATGTGGGGGACTTCGCCCATCAAGACTTAATTTCCTCCTCAATGGATTTTATGAGAGCCTCGGCCTCTTCTTTCAGTTTTTTCCGTTTCTCTTCCACGTCAAGAGGTACTACCTTTGCTGCTTCCACATAGCCTTCTAAGACTTCGCCCTTAAAGATCGCTTTGAGGGGGGGCTTTTCAGGTTCCTTTCTGGTGTACTCCGCCATCTTCATTTTTACCATAATGCTGGCGTTTTCTCTTGGCAATACGTAGGTGTGACCTGTAAGAAATGGTCCGTAAGTCATAAAGTCTGCGCCCACGATTTTGGGAGCGTCCTTCAACATTCGGATCTCAACCATACCAGGCATGACAGGTCCTCCTTATGGGGTTATGGACATTTCCCTCATGGCTTCAGGCAGGACCACCCAGGCAACGATCCAGGCGTCAACGGAAGGTTTCGCTGCTTCCGAGTTGACGGTGAAGGTAAAGGTCCCTCTGAAGACGGGTTGAGGCCACATGGATGCTTCCTTCTCCTCCTTGTAGTAAACGAACTTGGTGAGCCAGGAATATAGGAAACTTATCTTTGCACCTTCCCACCAATCTATGCTTACAAAGTCGGGGTCGTTACTCCACACGCCGACAGGGTAGAAACGGCACTTGTCTTTGAGGTTTATGATGTGGCTTCCAACCGGGAGCAGGTAGGAAGACCAGCCGAAATGAATGGGCTTAAAGGCTTCCACCGTCATTTTAACGCCTGTCTTCTTTTCTATGCTGGCTGCTTCTGCCAATGCGTCTTCGTAACGTCCAAGAGCCTTTCCTTTCAGCGTCCATTCTGCCAGGAGCCGATGGGAGCGGACCTCACCGGCAAAATCCTCGTATAAGATCGCCATTTTAAGGCCAGCCTAACTTTGTTAGAGCGTGGTCAAAGAGGGATTTCACCGAATCTTCAGTTGGAGCCGACACCCGGACGCTATCGTTTTTCTTTCTATACTCAATCTCGTATTGAGTATGCTCGATGGTTACGGATGGGGGTACGATTAGACCCATTTTCTTACACCATAAAACTTTATATGCCTTTACCCTCAAATAGTTTACTGAGGGGCGGGAACTCCCTTAAGCCGGACGCCGGGCTGCCTTAGACATCTAAACCACCAAGGGAGAAGAAGGAGCGGTTGGCGACCCCCTTCGTGGAACTCAGCCCCTCACTTCTTTCTTAGTCCCAGAGCAGTTTTCGGCTTAAGCATGGGCATACCTATAATTTTAGCCATTGCTTCCTGCTGCGCTGCCCTCTGCGCCCTTAACTCCAATTCTTTAAGGTACATGCGGTAGTGGTACTTATAGAAGTCTTTGAGGCCCTGGGGCATTGTGGAGTATTGTTCGTTGGTTAGGTTCCATTGACGCAAAAACTCATGCCAGGTATCTATGCCTGGTGTCTGGTGCATGGGTATTGCTGCCATCTCGGTGGGAGGCGGATTTATGAGGGGATACCCAAGTTTGCCCCTATGAGAAGGATAGAAGACTTTGCAGATGTCACACTTGTAAAGGTTATCTGTCACCCGCGTTAATGCTTGAGTGCAGCTTGGACAGGGAATCATGTTATCAGGTCTCTAAGTTTCCTCAGTTTCACCAAGAGCTTATACCCGAAAAGCCTTACGATCATGCGTGAGACAGGGCAGACTTCAGTAGGGGGCGCGCCACCATCATAACAAACAAGGGCGTTCATGTTGCTATCCATACAGGAGGCAGCCATAAACTTGCCGTCAGCGATCAACTTATTCGTGATTTCCTGCATCTTTGCCTTGGTCTCATCAACGCGCTCTTTAAACCCTTTACCTTTAAACTTGAGATAGAATCCGTAGTTAAGGGCTTCCTTAAACTCGCTTAAGGCGTCCGTTGTGAAGCTCACGACCTCAACGTAACCCCAAAAAGCCACGCATTTCTTGTTATAGGCTGTTACACCCAGGATCTTTGCGGAAAGACAGGCCATCGTGTAGACCTCCCTTCCCGAAAGCAGATCAACATTATTTAAGTCAACCACAGGTAGTGCATCATCGCCGACAAGCCTATCCTGGTCGCCATGACCATAATGGATGTACAGGGCGGAGGGATTCTCCTTTAACCCCTTTTCAACGTTTTCTCTTACGGCATTGTTGTTTGGAAGGTCGAGAATGGACTCTCCCTCGTTATTGAGGAAGTCCACTATCTCTTTGCACCATTGAAAGGTATATTGGGTGGCTTCATCCATGAGGGGACGATCAACAACGTAGTTCAGCATGGTACACCCGCCAAAGTCATCATGTGTTTCCTATAATTCTCGTTTTCATGGAACATTTTTAACGAGCGGTCAAGATGGCTCTGGACGAGTTTTTTCTCGCTGCGGGGCAGATGTTTCAATCCGTTTAGCATTTTGGCGAACTCTTCAAAGGTATACCCTATTTTCCCGAAGAATATTTTTTCGGTCGGCTTCTGTTGTGCCTCCATCTGGAAGGCTCTTATAATTATTTCCAGGTCATTCATTTCGTCACCTTCTCCGCTGTTTTAACACCGAAGAAGAAGGAAACTACGCTGGTAACGGCCCCTGCAAGGAAGGTTAGGACTGTTTTTGCGGTTTCCATATCCTTTGTATAGATGAAGACGACAATGAAGCAAGCAAAGAACCCCACAAGCAAAATTATGGCAATTATGAACCTCTGGACCTCTACCTCCTTCGGAATTTCAGCAGTTGCCATATTAGATTCCTCTGTACTCTATTTGTCCACTATCAGCATATAAGCGTTATTCAGGGTAGAGAAAAACTATGTCGTCCCAGGGAACTTCTTTGGCGTGGACGATCATGTGAAGCCAGGTATTGTTGGCAGCCAATAGGAGAGGAACGGTTGGAACGATTGCTGAGACGCCGATCCTTACGTTTTCTGGAACGCCCATGAGCTTACCGAGAGTTTGGATTCCGGCCACACCGCCCTCTACGGCTACAAGTTCCATCCAAGGATTATAGTGGGGGTTGGTTTCGTAGGCTTCCGGGTGGTCTAAAATTAGTTCGCTGCTTATGTAGTCGGCAAGGACAGATCCGATTCCGAGCAGGTAAACGGCAGGTTTCGGTTTCATGGCTAATCCGTCGTCATAAAGTCAAGGACGAGAAGTTTAAACTTCTCCTTTGCTTCTTCCAAATCTTTGCTTTGGTTCAATATACGCCAAGTCTTTCTAATGAATCTTCGCAACGGCTCTTCAGCAGTCATTTCCCTTCTTCACCTCCTTAGTTCTTACTTACGATCCTAAAGTCATCCATCCACAGATAGGATTCGTTTCCGCTCCGCCCACTCCTTACGTCAACAATAGCATAGATTTTATTCTTGTCCGGTGTAGTGAAGCTCTTATACAAGCGACCCCTAACAGCAGCATGAGGATTAACAACATAGTAGAAAGCCCCTGTATCAGCAATCTGAATCTCAATAGTCTGGCTTCTCGGTAGGGGTATGACAAGACGCAACCAGCGATTTATGGGAACTCTGTCGGTATCGCTCGCATCCCACCAACCCAAGTATATTATTGTATCAGCTCCTCTACGTTTCCAAATCTCCTTCTTGGCGGTGCAATTCCAAGCAGATGAAGTATATTGGCAGACCTGCCTTATGGAATTAGGCAGAGATAACGCATAATCCGTCCTCACCTGAATCTTAGGATACCCTGCACCATTATTACTCTCATTAGCAACAGCCCAACCCATAACTGTGCCATCATCAAAGTTGTCGTAGAAGTCCTGCGTCCAGGAACCATCATCACTCTTGATAAGAATAATAGTGACAACACGCTCAAAAGTCCACTTCAAATTTGTGTATCCGCTATCCGTATAGGCGCGCAGCCGAAAAGTAACGGTTTCCGTAGTTTCAGCACCCGGCTTAGCACGACTTCCGAACCTGTCAAGGTATCTCGTCATGTTTGCTCCGCTTCCCAGGGAGCCAAGGTTATTAGTCGTGAAAGTCCAGCCTGTGGCGTAGCCATCAACCTTCATATACAGGGCAACATCATCGTAGTTATAGATGCTCACGTTTTGGTTAAGTTTTATTGGGTCTGGTATATTAACCAAGTCGCCATAGACTGTCTTTGGGGGTTCTGGCAAAGGTGGAGCAACATTACTTAATCTAAGGTCTATTGGAACACTCATTTAATCACACCCTATCAAAGCAACCACTACCTTCATACAAGCCAACTCCACCCTCTATTCTGTCAAAGCCCCCTGGGTATTCTCTCAAGTCAACTGTGCCTATCATGTCAAAGCAGCAGTTAGGGGGATCTACGAGTGGCTTCACTCCTCCACCACCACCCTTTAGAAGCAACTTTCTTCTTAGAATAGCCAAGTTCATCAACTCATCCGGTATTGAACAAAGATTAGGTATTCTACGGTAAAGGTGACATTTGCAGCAGCCGATATTCGCGCCTGAGCCTCAATCGAGAAGGTTCCGCTTCCTGTAACCTGCACGGTACAATCCTGGACTATGGTAGCGATACCTGAGCCTTCGGCAGCAGCAAAGGAAAGAACGTTATTCTGGTTAAAGACGGTTGATCCTGCCACATTCAGGAGTAGGTCTATGTTCTGTACTGTGGGGGTACGGTTCGCTATATGAATCATGGCTAAGGCGATTGCTCTAACCCTTGATGCCCCACTTGGCAACGCCACCGTTATGTTTCTGCTGCCAAGCGTAAGAAATGCGCCCGTAGTATTCAAAGTTGCCTGGACTTCATCGGCGACATACGCCTGCTCAAGCTCCATTAAGGGCAGTTTCGCGTTTAGGACCGTGCTTAAGTAGTCTAAGTATGTGGCCCTGGATGCGTTAAGCCTTGACGTAAGGGTGTTGAGAAGGTCCACGATGCTTGTGTTTGCCGGGATCTCTGTACCTGTTCCCTTTCCCATGAATTTTACGATGTCGTTGGGATTGGCGAGGCTGGTTAAGAGTCTTATAGCGTAGGCCCAAACCTTTTCTGCGGAAAGGTCGGCTATTGCCGTTGTGGAGACGGGAACGTGAAGAGGCAAAATTCCTTCACCCCGCTTGTTTAGGTCGAATCATCCTTGGGTTCCAATTAACGCGGATAATAGCCTGCTTTCCGGCTGCTGCTGCGTTAGTTATGTAGACCTCTTCGATTTCAAATTGGTCTTCAACAAACCCTTTCTCGGCTGGCGTAGGGTCGTTGGTAGGCTTGTTAATCCTGTAATCGAAACTCGCTTCAGCCTTTATGACGGACATTGTGTCGGCTACCACTCCAAGGTCTCTAATGCCTAAAGGTGCAGGGATTGTACGGGCCGTAGATAAGTCTATGATGTAGTTCTTGTATTCCTTGTTCTTAATCTCCTGCGTAAGCATTGGCGTTATTGTACCAGAGGGAGTTGTGATGACGGGAGGGATGGGCGGAAACATGGTGGGAAGCGTGAGCAACAGGTTTTTTATGTCGGCTTCTGTCGGTCCTGGATATTCTTCGGGGTCGGGAAAAAGGGGTTCCTCTACTTCAAAGATTTCCTCCCTGACGTAGGGGGGAGTAGGGATCGCCCGCCGTCTAATCAGTTTCCGCTCCAAGAGGTTTTCACCTGGAAATGCGCTCAACGAAAGCAGCTTGTCCACTTGGCATGACATGAAGGTATTTGGTGGGCGTTCCTTCGTAAGCTGCGACTTCGTACTCCATCTTGTCGAAGTAAAGGGTTTGGTTTAGGGCTGCTGCAAGGTCAAGGGCGAGGAACATTTCTTTGGCGTAGGACCAGCGATCTAATTCCACAGGCGCGTCCAAGGGTGCGAGGACGTTGTTTAAGACGAGTTTAGCCCATTTGCTCCACAGGGGATCTTTGCCCCAATAGAGGGTTATGTCGCTTGCTGTTCCGCAGGCTAAGTATTGGTGTTGAATCACCCGCCCCACATCCACTTCGCCAACCAAGGAAATGAAGGCTGGCAAGGTGGCGACTGTCAAAGCGTAGTTTGCGAGTCCACCTACACCTCCGGCTAAGGCTACGGCTTCCCTGTTGAATCTTGCGACCTGCACTTGATAGAACTTGTCCCCGATCCTGATGAAGTGACCGGGTTTCAGTCGAGCAAGCCGAGGGACGTATATAGCGTATGGTTTAAAACTCAACTTGCCTATACCTCCTTTTGTTGTTCTTGTAAGTTAGAATATGCTGCGATGCCCTTATAAAGTTAATGCTCAGAGGTAGGCTGCCATGTTGCCGAGACAGACAAAATTGACCAGGTTGTGATGTAAAAACTTCGCCTGCAACGTATCTCTCCGATTTTCCGCCAGGTCTCGATAGTAAGCGAAGGAGTCTCGGAGGGCTTGACATGAAGATCCCCAAGGGTGGCCTTTCGCCAACGTGATGGGAAGAGTTAAAGACGACACAAAGAAGGGTTTTGCCAACCTGTCCGTTTCAGGGATGTCGCGTTCCTCAGTTAAGAAAATGAAGGCACTTTTGAAGGCAGCCACGCTTTCAGCTCCATAATCAATTAGGCGATAGGCAAGTTCTTTTCCTGTGTTGCAGGTGAAGAGGTAGACGATGCGCCCTGCCATCCACTCCGGGTTTTCGCTTAAGATTTTTATTCCGAGTTCAGGGTCGAAGGTTTTGACCCCAAGGATAACGTGGTCGTCACACCCCGTTATGCCCTTAGAACCGCCATGACCATTTAGAACGACCAGGCGCGGATTATACTTTCTTAGGGCGTATCGAAACTCGGTTAAGAGAGCCGTTCTCAAAAAAACTATCCTATGTCCCTGAGCAGCCAGGAACCCAGCCAACTTCTTAAGGTAAAAATAGCCGTAAACCGTTGAAGGATCATAGGGGCAGGAGGAGATGAGAATGTTCGCCATTTAACAGCCATCCATTTAACAGCCATTCCGTAGATCCTTCATAAGATCCTAAAAAATTTATCCGTTAAACCGCCACTTGTGAGATCCTCCAGCTCTCCCGCCAATCCGTTAAGTGACCATAAACTTAGACGTGGCCAGGCAGCCAACATACGAATAACGGATATTTTCAACGTTTCCCTTTCACGGCCCCATAACCAGCAGGAACGCCTATGGCTACCACGAAACAAAGACCGAGACCGACCTTCTGTGAGGTGCAAAGACCTTTAGTTGGGGGTGTAAAGTATTCGCTATAAACTTCCACTTCGTCTATCATGGCTTTGAGGTTAGTTCTTAACCCTGCGGTGTCTCCTATGAAAATTCCGTCATACATCACGCTTTTGTAAAAGTCTGCGGGCGTAATTTCCGTGTAGCCTGTGGGGAAGGGAATATCCATCGCGCCAACACTTATTTTCTTGAAGGATTTGCCTTCCAGGTTAAGCCATATAGTAAAGTCCGTGTACTCTTCGTATTTGCTTGCCTCTCCAAGGTCCACTTTCCATTCTCCGAAGGGATAGGTAGATTTGAACCCTCCGGTTCCCCATGCCTGTTGTCTTCCTCCTCCGAACCATAGATATAGATGGTTGTCTTCTGCGGAAAGCCAAACTCTGAACAGGGGCATTTTAGTCGTTCCCCAGCCTCCCGCGTACTCATAGCCTTGTCCATACCAGAAAAGATCGGTTGTCCGTTTTTCTACAAGCCTGGTCTCTGGCACTATTTTAAACTTGAAGGTGTATGTGGCCTGAAGAACAGTTGTCGGTATGCTTTTAGCCCCACCTCCAATTCCGAGCAGGTTGACCCCGCCATAAGAGGATATTCCAGAGTAGTCGCCTCTTGGATACTCCACCAGGCATTGTTTCTCGGACCAGGAGATCTTCGCGCCCCATAGAAGGTTTATCGGCGCAAAATAATTGTCAAACCTATTAGTAAGGATGGGTTCTGCGAAGGACTCCCAATCGTACAGGAGGGGCATTACTTACCTACCTACTCTACTCGCTTCAGGATCTCCTTCTCCGCCTTCCGCAGACCCGCCATTATTACCGCTCGCCCTACGGGTAGCCCTATGACTAAACCTAAAACCCCACCTACGGCAAAGCTGGTCCAATCCCAGGGTTCAGGCGAGTATTTGCGGGCGCGTTGAACTTTGGGGGTGGGAGTTTCGGGGAAGGCGTAGGTTTCGTATAGGATCGGCATATTTATGGGACCTCCTCTCTTTTCACCCTTCTTATTTCATATTCTTTGTCGGCTTCTTGGAGAGCTTCACCCAAGGGAGTACCCTTCTGCTTCTCCTTTTCAGCCTCCTCAAGACTTAGTTTCTTGCTGAAGGTTGAAACCTTCTTAGACATGGCATATCCCCTATCTTTTTGTGAGGACCTTCCCTATAACGTATGCGGTCGGAATGACGATGGTAACGCCAACGAGAACATAGTTCCAGGGGATCTTCTCGGTCCAAGGTCGGAAGGGACATTCTTTAATGTGGGCGTTCAGTTCGTCCTCTGTCGAAAAGATGCTGCCACAGTAGGGACAAATGTTTTGAGCCTTATCCGGGTGGACAGAAGATATGTGAGCCTTTAAGGCTGTTACGGATGGTTGAGACGCTCCGCAATAAGGACAGTAGTAGGGTTTAGCTCCAAAGAGTTCGTAGACAACGCTGGCAACGTAGATGATGACGGCAGCGGTAATTATGGCTTGGATGAGGGCGAGAATGGCGACAATGACTATGGGAGCAATAGGAGAATCAGCAGGATACCAGGCTTCACCGATAAGGTAGTCATATTCGGTTTCCCTGATCTTCTTTAGGCTGGTAATTGTTACGTCCCATCCTTGTTCGTCAATTCCAGCCTGCATCTCGCTTTTCAGCTTGTCCAGGTTATAGTCGAATTTTTCACAGGTTATGAAGTGTTGGGCCTTCACGTAGATGGTGTTTCCAACCTTCACGGTTTGGGGTTCAAAGTCTTCATAACATAAACACATCATTTTTTCCTCCGTTTTAAAGCCAGGGGAACCAATATGGCTAAGGCAACCGCACCAGCCCCAGCCACATAAGGTAGGTATTTCATTACTCCTTTTGTGTAGGTTGCGAAGAGTTCAGCGTTGGCCTGTATTGTCACGTCTCTAACGTAATCTGTGGAGCCGTCCTCCCAACTTTCAAAGTCTCTGTCTCCGTAGGAAGAGGGAAAGACTATGTGGTATGTTGCAGGCGTTAGTTTTAGGCTTGCTGGCGTTGTGAAAGCCACGCCGTCAATGGTAAAGGAAATGCCTGTTGGGTCGGAGTCTATTGTAACTTCAACGTATTCGGGCAGTTCCAGGGTTACGGTTATGTCTCTTGTTTCGCTATGGTGGTCCAGGAGGGATTCGTAGGTTATGCACATCAGCCGACCAGCTTAGGGCGTCATTGTGAAGCGGAGTTTCCAATTTTTGTTAGGCATCGTTCCAACGGTAGCCTTGAAAACCTCATACTTGTATCCTGGGTCTATGTCGGCAGTTGTGTATTTTAGAGGGTTTCCAAGCGGGTCTTTCAAAGATTCGCCTGTATCAATGTCTGTGACCGTGATCGTGGCTTTATCTTTTACATCTCCATCGTTTCGGACCTTGTAGTGGACGTAAACGGTTGTACCTTGCTTAAACTTGCTTCGGGGGACGGCAGGCCCATTGATGGGTGATTCTTCCCCGACAGTTTCAAGAACCTCAAAGACAAAGTTGCCTGTGCTTACGTAAACGGTAACGTCCCTGGTTTCAGAACCATAGCTCTCGTAGAGCAGGGGAAAGCGGTCAAGTTCAGACTGCATAGATAACACTCCCCACCAAGATGGGTATGGCTTCTATGACCCAATCCAGGGGTTTCGTGGCTACGTACTCTTTGGCTGCTGCCAGGGTATCTTTAGCCTCTACTCCGCCGACCACCGTAACTTTGGTTCCGTTCTTTCGGATGACGGTGTTGATGACCCATTTCCCTGTCGGGTCTACGCCCTCAACCTTTGTCTTGTCTATGGTCTTCGTGGTCCAATTAGTGTTCTTGTAGATCTCTGGAAAGTAGTAGCCCGTGTAAGCGTTGGCAGGCCAAAGACCTATGCAGACCAGGTTGCACTCATCGTACATCGGGTCGGCTTCAGCAGGGTTTTTGTCTTCCGCCGTTTGGAGAAGAGGAAGCCCGCGCCCTTGAGCAACTATCTTGGCTGCTGCTTCATCCGTTTTATCCGAGTCGTATACTACCCAAGTGGGAAATACGTCTTCGTAGAGGATCACCATAGTACCCCCTTATTGTGGGAGGTGGCGAATAGGCGCAGGCAGAGAAGAGGGGCTACGGTTATGCCGTAGTTATGATAAGCTCTGCCATGCTCTTGGGGATCACTACGAAGGCGTGGAGCCAGGCGTTTACAGTTGTGGGCGTTGGGGTTGTGGTGCTATTGACCTTAAAGGCGAAGGTTTCATCTCCCTTCCATGAGTATTTGTCAAGGTTGCCCTTGTACATGCCTTGCTTCTCTTGGTAGTAGTAGACGGGTTTAACGAACCATTCGCCGACCCAAATGGTTTTAGCACCGAACCACCATTGCATGTAATCGAAGCCTGAGTCATCCAGGAAGGCAAACCCGTTCATAAAGATGGCTACGTTGGATTTGAGGGTTTTCTGAGTGTCTCCCACCGGGAGCTTATAGCTTGTCCACCCGAAGTGGACAGGCTTGAAGAACTCGACCCTCATCTCTATGTCCTTTGCGGTGGCTATTCGGGTTGCCTCTGCAACGGCTTCTCGGTATCTTCGGCCGATGATCTCATAGAACTCGTCTCTGTGAGGGGGGGCGAACACGGGACCTACGAGTGCCAACTATATCGCCTCCTATATCTCCTCTATGAGAATCATTGTGGGGGGCACTACCCCTTCCAGACCCTCTTCAGCCAGAATCGTTGTCTTCGGAGGAACCTTACCCGCCTTTCTTGCCTTTGCGAACTCGTAGAGTTTCCGCTTCCTCAGTTCGTCCAGGATGATGATGCCCCCGCCTGTGGCTAATCCCGCGCCCCCCAGCGCGCCGAGAAAAGCCTTATCTTCGGGAGCGAGACGCTTGGAAACGTAGTGGTCATAGGCTGCTCCGCCTATGCCAACGCCACCTTCAACGAGTCCGACTATGCCGGACCACTTGACGCCCCTTGTGGGTTCTTCGGTTGTTGCACCCAACCTTTTCCCCTTAGCCACGTACTCCGTGACCAGGGGAACTGTGACACCGATGGCTGCGCCGCCTACGGGTTTCAATACTTCACTCAAGTTCAAACCTCAAACTAAGATTTTACAGTTTTCTGCTTAAAAATCTATGGTAAGCGTTTATACGAAAGTAGATTACATTGGGAGTATAACTAACTACTATGCCATTCTACACAGAAAAACGACCAGCCTCCACCCCTAATCTTAAAGATTTCAAAGTTTACGGGCGGTCCAAGACCAGCCTTCAAATCTTGGGTCAAGGTTTCTTCTGTGTAAAATCTTATGTGGGGGGCGAATTGAAAGGGCCGTTTAGTTTCATCCCATTCCCATTCATTAGGGACCGTAGCAAAGATGTGGCGAGCAACCCTTTTAGCTTCACTTAAGACTTGGGAAGGATCTTTCACATGCTCCAGGATGTCGCCGAGTATAGCGGTCTGGAAGATTCTATCTCTGAATGGGAGGCGGTGGGCGTCTGCTTGAATAAACCTTAATCCGTGTAGTTTAGGACTATTTATAATGTCCACGTAGACGACATCGAACTCTGGTCGGTCTCGGAACATGAAGGCATCTGCACACCCCACGTCCACAATAAGACCGCTCCATTTCCATGCGGATTCCACAAGCCAACGGCATCTTTCAAAGTGTCCGTCTGGAACCTCAAGAGTTTTCAATTTTGCCCCTTCGTAGCGTGAAAGACAGGTTCCTCTACAAAGTTGTGGAAATTCAGTTTTGGAAGGATCTCGTTTATGGCTTTTCTGACTCCCGGATATGTGGAGTCATGCATTGCTACGATGCTTCCTGGAAGCATGAAAGGAGACCAAAGTTCAAGGTCAAGCCTCACATAGTTAAATCTGTGATCGCCGTCTATGAAAAGAAGTTCGATGGGTTCTCCGGGATACTCTTTGATGGCAATTTCAGAGTAGTTTATGATTGGTTTAATAATGTCGTCTACGCCAAACTTTTGAACGTTAGCCCAAAACCGAGTAAAGCTGACACCTTGATTTATGTAGTATTTGGGGTCGGGAGTCCCAGGATCGTTCATGTCCCACCAGCCCGGATCTGGCGTAGCCCCGCCTCCGTTGTGGGGATCAACCGCATACACTTTAACTTTTTTCCCCATTTTGGAAGCCATAGCCATACTGATGGTAGAAAGCCCTTGAGCGGAGCCGATTTCAACGATGACTCCTTGGCTGCATTGCAGGGCGCAATCATAGAGGAAAGCACACTCTTTAGGTTGCACCATACCCTCTACTTCGGATTGAATCTTCCTTAAGATTTCATATTTGTCCATCACCAAAAGTTGCCTCCAAGTAACCTATTGTAAAGCGTGATATATTTCTTTGCCATAGCCTGATAGGTAAAGTTTTCTTCTACAACTCTTCGACAGTTTAAGGGTTTGATCTCGCCAATCCTCTTAACGGCTTCTTCCATCTCCTCCATGCTGTTACAGATGAAGCCCGTTTCACTATTTTTTACAATTTCAGGCATAGCCCCACTATTCCAAGTTATCACAGGGGTTCCACAAGACATAGCCTCAATTGCCACAAGACCGAAAGGTTCCTCCCAATCACCATGCGCCCCCGTTGGAAAGATGAGCGCACGGGCATTTTGGTAAAGCGTGATCTTCTCCTTCAATGAAACTTCACCATAACAACGAATGTTGCCTTCATTTCTAATTTGAATCTCACCTCCCAGCCCTGCAAAGTCCATAGGAAGATCCAACTTTTTAGCCAGGAGAAGGGCTATGTCCGCTCCTTTATAGGCAGAGATTCGGCTTAGGAAAAGATACCTTTCTCCCTTTTCGGCTTTAAACTCGTATTTTGTTATGTCTATGCCGTTGTGGACCACAGGAACGTCTTTGCCCAGGTTGTGGGGTTTAAGCCATTTAGCTATAAGTTCTGAGATGGCAGTTACGTTTTTGTAGTTACATTGGCTTGGGTGTTGTTTCCAATGCATAGTGTTAAGAACTCTTCTATGAAGCCCCCAGCAGGGTTTCCAATGGCTGTTGTCATGAACCACGTCAAACTCTTCCAGGAAGGATTTGAGGTTAAACATTCGGCGTCCAAATTCTTCGAGTTGACCTGCTTTCCCCCAGCCTTCCGGGATTACTTCAACCAATTTGCCAGAAGGAGATTTGCTGCCTTCACATGCGAAGAGGGTTACGTCAAAGCCAAGTTCAACTAAGCCCTTGCATAAGTCGTAGACGACCTGCTCGATACCCCCATATTTTTGGGGAGGTGTAATGAGGGCTTCGGTGCTTACTATGGCCACTTTCATCATAGACCGACCTTCATCCTTTCAGCCTTAAGGTCGAATCCTATTTCGCTGTTGAATCTATGACCTGTTCTCTGCCAATGTTCAATTAGGCCCCAACTTCCCGGATATTTCGTATTGTAAATGTCCCTGGTTATTAGTTGTGTTTCGTCCGGCTTCGTGTCTAAACCACATTTACCTTCTCCACCCAATCCTATTATACCGTCAACCGCTACCCAACCTAAGTCCTCATAACTAACATTTCTAAACCTTCTTGGAGCATCAAATTGGGGATTCGCATGGTCCATGTGAAAAACGTTAGTCTCCGGCAATGACTTAAACCAAAACTTACACCCCGCCTTTTCAAGGGCGAGACCTAACAAAACGTCTTCTTCCCTGGTTAAGTCGGCTATTTCCCAAAAACCATTAACTTCAACTATTTTATTCAACGGAGCAGAGGCGTTAGAAGTGTAAAACCAACCTCCTGGACAGTTTTTCCATTCAAACCTATGCTCCTTCCACTTCGTCCAATCAGACTCCCAGGGCAACTTCAAATGGGGAGGAACAGCCGTTAGTCTACTGTCAAGGTCCTTCCATTCTAACGTGCTTGGGTCTTCCGGCAGATCTTCAGTATATTCGATTCTGGTTACAGGTCCAATTGCACAATAACCCTCCTTGAAAGTTTTATAGTTCTCCTCAATGTATGAGGACCGAACCCAACTGTAATCGTCAAGGAAGATGACAAGTTCCCCTGTGGCATGGATTAGTCCTGTGTTCCTGGCGTTAGCTATAAGGCAATTACTACGCCAAGATGCAGGTTTGGACCTTAGATACTTAATGTTTAAACCATATTCAAAGGGAGCCAGGGTAAAAGGGTGAGGATAGTCGTCTATGATTATGACTTCAAACTCGTTTTTGGGAAAGGTTTGTTTGCTTAAGCCCAGGAGGTTAAGTTTCAGTCCTCCCAGCCTGTTGGTGGGGGTTATGATGCTAACCTTCATGTTCTGTCACCACTATTAGTTGCCAATTGGCTAAAACTTCTTTTGGAACTATTTGGCGGAACCTTTCTTCCAAGTCGTCTCTGATCTTCCAGCCGTTTCCTTCAAGTTGTTTTCGCCAATAAGAGGGGGGACGGACGTTTATGTGACCGCTGACGGCAGTAGGTTCCCATCGGATGCTCGGCATTTTCCCTTTTTCAAGAACGTAGTAGTCGGTACTTTGCTTCGTGACTGATCCTATGTTGTAGAATATGAATTTTCGGCTTAACCGTTGAACTTCCGCTATTACCTTGGAAAGATCCTCTTCATAGATGTGTTCCAGCAGGTCGCAGACAGTTACTAAGTCAAAGGCTTTATCTCTAAAGGGAATGTGGCAGGCGTCCGCTTGAACCATAGACTCCCTCGCCCTTTGGAAGGCGTGATGACACGCATACCCACTAAAGTCGAAGCCAACTGCCTCCACATCCTTCTCAAGAAGAAAGTGGATAAGACCACCTGTCCCCGTTCCCGCGTCAAGCACCCTTTCCGGGTTAAAGACCTCTTGTAATCCCTTCACCACGTCCACCCATCCAAGCCAATTCTCGCTGCTGCTTTTACAGTAACCCCAATGATGCGTTTGACCGTTGGGTGTTCGGTAGGTTTTGGTTGCCGTGTCGAAGTAGGCTTCATCATAATAGTCTGGCCCGTATAGGATGCCTCCTTGAAGAATCATGCGGTAAACTTCCATGTGACGTTGAGCAATCCGTATCCATGAGGTTTCTTCAGCAAGGATTCGTGCATTTCTTCCTAAATGGTCCGCCATAATGGGGTCGCTTAGAATTAGGAATAGG
>Ga0315312_1001181_pt1 | contig 21773 bp, 27 predicted proteins | sample TDP7_MG_FD_203629 | JGI IMG/M metagenome (GOLD analysis project Ga0315312, IMG submission 203629) | Freshwater sediment microbial communities from Lake Towuti, South Sulawesi, Indonesia - TDP7 | ecosystem: Environmental > Aquatic > Freshwater > Lake > Sediment | place: Indonesia: South Sulawesi... | reverse complement strand
GGAGATTTGATCGTGGTGAAAGGAGTGGAGCCTCAACTGGTCAATGTGGGCGAGATCATAGTCTTTCATAGTCCGAGGGACCGTGACATGCTAATAGTCCACAGAGTCGTGGGAATCAACAGTCAGGGAGGGAGACTGTACTTCGAAACAAAAGGAGACAACAACCCGGCAAAAGACAGCTGGTCTCCGCATCCCGGGGTTCCTGAAACCTATCTGGTTGGCGTTGTGATAGGAAAGGTGGCGTATCTGGGCTACGTGATTCTGGCGCTGAAGGAACCGCTGGGTATGGCAGCGATAATATTACTGACTGCTCTCATAATCATCTACGAGTTCATAGTTCCCGCAGTCAAAAAGAGCCGGAAGACGCGCGCCGAAGAACTCCCTAAGTCTGAGTTCGGCTTCCGTGCGTTGAAACGCGCCGAACACAACTTTTAAAGTATATATAAGCTACCTATACGTCCGTAGGGCTTCACGAGCATTTCGCCCAAGGGTTGTAGAAGTTTGGCAAAGAGAAAGGCCTTCATCAACATAGAGAATGTCGTCGCCTCAGCAACTCTCAAGCAGGACATAGATCTTGGCTCCATCGTCCGGATATTTCCCGGCGTCGAGTATCGTCCGGAGCAGTTTCCCGGGCTTGTCTATAGGCTGAAGAAGCCCAAGACGGCGACCTTGATCTTCAGTTCAGGAAAGATGGTTTGCACCGGAGCTAAGTCCGAACGCCAGGCCAAGAAGGCAGTGATGAAGGTTGTTGATGAACTCAAGAAGAACGGAATTGTGATCGTAGGGAAGCCCGATATTCAGATACAGAACATAGTCGCCTCGGCAGGACTGGGCGGCTCTATCGACTTAGAGAAGTCGACATATTCGTTGAAGAGGACCATGTATGAGCCTGAGCAGTTCCCTGGTCTGATCTACCGTATGGACGATCCGAAAGTTGTTATTCTCCTCTTCGCAAGCGGGAAACTTGTATGCACAGGAGCGAAGAAGGAGGAAGAGGTTCACCGTGCTGTGAGCGTGCTTCAAGAGACCCTTGAACAGAAAGAACTCATTCACTATGATTAGTGAAGTTCTGCCGCGCAAGAAGCGTCACGACTGCAGTCGACTGGACTTGAGAAGACGTTTGAAGAGAATCTTTTGCAGCGGATAGAGGGGAGGGGGGAGCCGTTGTTCAACGACGGCATCCTTAGGGATGTGGCTGTTTCAGTTTCGAATTCAATCGGCTGATTTGCCCTGTCGGCATTTTCCAAGCTAGTCCTCGTGTCCCGAATTGAGTAGCTTCGTGAAACTTGCCACCGTAGCGGGATTCTACTCGTTTCTGTAGTCGCTGGCATCGCGCCAGAGATATTCGAAACAAGTTCTGATTAGCTTAGTCATACTTCTGGTAGACTCATTGAACCATAGGTTAGGTCATCAGTTTGTGGTAGACACAAGTACATAAGACCACTTGTCCTTGTTATGTTCTTTACTCTTAGAGCAGATTTGGATAGCGTTAGGTGTCTGGTTGTGACCTACAGGTAACGCTTGTCATAGCCCTTTAGCTTTTCGTGCCGGGGCTTTACGAGACCCTAATATGTTACAGAGATAGACCGGTTTCGGCTTTTCAAGAGAAGGAAGTAGACGGCTGTTTCAGGGTTGTCCTTCTTGACCTCTCCAGTATCCTGACTGCATGAAGATGACTTTCAGAACGTTGTAAGTCTTCTCCAGAACACCCCATGAATGCTCCTCAGCTTTTCCAAATACTATTGCGGATGTCAGGAAATCATCGTCTTTGACCTTGTAGTGATCAACGATTTTGCCAGAGGTGTCACTCTCGTGCACCGTTACGTCTTCTTCTGCCAGCTCACCAAGTATTGGCATGATTTTGACATGGGCATACTTCGTCCTGACATTGTAGATCTTGTGAAGATCTGTGATAATGGACTTGAGCAAACCAAGACGCTCACACATCATAACCAGCCTTCTAAAATCCATTTCCTCAAGAAGATGCGCATCAATGAACTCTACTGCGTCCTTTCCGAATCTCCTAAGTATGTAGACTTTGAGGTACTCACGCAGGCCGGATTCAGCAGCTAGAGCGGCCAGCAATATCGCCCCTACGTAGATCTCAGCTTCGTAACTCATCCTAGCGTCTAACCAGAAGAAGCGGGGAACCCCCGGAATATAGTGCTCCTCAGAATGATCTCTTGGCCAAAGCTTTCTTGGCTCTTCTGACTCACTCAATTCTATTATCCCCTCCCAACGTATGTTTTCCTGTTCTACCTGCTGCTGGCTGTATTTGTATATCCAGTGAGCTAGTTATTACGTAATACCTGGCGGCCGTAATAAGTTTCAATCGTTGATACGGCAAGCAGCCAACCAAAAGAATTGGCTAGAGTTACAATTCTTCAGCATGTTCTCTGAGCCAGAGAGCCGCAGTTCTCAGAATGGGATTGTTGCTTACATTGATGATGGGAACTTTGACATTAGTTTCCTTGATGACAATCATGTCTTCATGTTTCAGCATAAGAGCGAATCTCACGCTGGACCAGTGAACTCTGCCTTGCAATTGCTCCTTTATGACATCTGTTGTGGGAGGCATTCCTTCATGAACGAATGCTACACCTTCTGCCCAAAGTAGGTTGCGCCCGAGAGCGCCCGGCTGGACACCAAGGGTTTGCATTTTCACAAGATCATCAAGTGAGTGTTTTATCGATTCATGTATGACTATTTCTTCCCAGGGCGCATAAACGACCCTGACCAACGCTACCCCTAGGTCAGTACCACAGTCGCTCATATAAGTGATAGCACTACGAAAGACAAACCTGCATCTTCAATTCCTTTGCAACTTCTGGTAGGACTGCTGATATCACAGTTGAGGAAAGATACGAAGTATGAGGCAGTCACTTTGCGTCAAGTCTAATTAGGAGCGCCTCGCATAAGGGGACAGGTGTGATCCACCAAATTGGGGACGAATTACTTCAGATTCTCAAGAATTCGACATTTATGGGTTCTTCTAATCGGAATAGTAGCATTATTTAGCGTGGTTTCCATCATTGGTTCAGCAATCTGGTACTTCGCTGAGCAGCAAAAGCCTCCTCCACCTCCCGTCGAAATCGTCGATCTGAAGATAGGTGGCACACAGAAGAAGGCGGAAGTGAAGAACGGTTCCTACACACCTATTACATTCACTCTGAAACACACAATGACGGTAAGAGCCACGGAATCTCCGTGATCTTCAAGCTTGAAGGTGAAAGCATTCGTTATGCTTCTATTGTCACGGAGCCAGGCTATCCTCTGACCAGATCCAACACAGAGTTCTCCTATGACAAGACCATCGATGCAACGGATGCTGCACTGCCACAGAGGGTACTTGCTTGGGCGCACATGAAAGCAGGTCTTACAAGTGTAACCGTCAAGATGAAGGTATCACTAGCGATAGATGGACAGCTTATGCCTGTCGAACATAGTCTTGAGCTTGAGATCAAGGCTTAGAGCTATCACCAAGTTTCTCCGAACCTCTTGACCTTGTTTGGTGCCGGTCAAGAATACGGCTTGTGCCTGGCTACTGCTTGACTTCTTGAGTTTTTGGTTCAGCCGCTTTCCGTCGCTTTCTTGGTCTACCTCGTTTTCCGGGTGGTCGTCCACACCTCCCTTATGACTCTAACCATGTAACTCATATAGGTTGCACTCGTATCGTAAATGAGGGCAAGTGGCTCTAGGTATGAGCCTTAGCATTAGCGCGCCTGGTGTGGGAGTCGCTGGCTTCATTTGCCTGGCTGTGGCCATTTATTCCACAACGCTTCTACCAGAGAACAGCTACTGGCGATGGATAATCTTACTCGCCGGTCTTTTGATTGGGGTTGCCACTGTGGTTCTGGAGTTGAAGCACATTCAGCTGAGGCGTCAAGAACTAGCTAAGAAGGCTGCCAACGCTTCCGCAACCGTGCCGCCAGAAACATGGCCTTCAACCAGGCCTATGATTGCAGACAAGACGGTTGACGTGTTACTGGCAGAGTATCAGGCATCTCACATGAATCGTGATCATTATCACAGCCTTGTCTGGACAATAGGTTCAGTGCTCATACCCACTTCGATAGCGCTTGTTGGCGCTTCGTTGCTAGATCCTCTCATCAATAACCTTCGGGCTGTTTTGGCATTGGCCGCCTTCTCGCTGGCTCTCGTGTTTGTCTGGTATGCTTACAACCTGCACGCAGATCCATGGGTGAAAAAATCAATTCTCCGGTGCCAAGAGATAGAGAAGGAACTCGAAGGTTCGGGTTATGTCTCCCCCATCTGTATCCATCCACCCATACCTAGACTTCACACATTGATTCAACATGGAAAGCAACGGAGGGGCATTTCGATTGGGCGGGCTTTCTTAATCTGCATGGTTCTCGCTTGGGCGGTTCGAATCGCGGTCTTTTGGTTACCGTAACCCGTGACCAGGTTGAGGATCGCATACGGCTTCTGACTCTCTGAAGGTAACTGGCAGGTCCTTCACTCAGCACCTGGCCATCAGGAGCTTTTGTCTCTGATGTCCGCTACTCGTTGGTCCCTTGGCGAACTGAGTTGGGCCCAGACGTCGATGGCTTCGTCAGTTCTGTGAGTTCTTCCTCGAATCTATTCTTCATTTCAACGATACGGAACCAGATCTTGTTGTCCCAGTCTTCAAACTGCCAACGATCTGTTGCTGCATCAAAGACACATGCTGTAATAGCATTGGTCAGGTTCAAATAGTCTTCAGAAGGAATGAGATGCCCGAATCTTTCAGTGATATTACAGATGCGGTCAAGTTCTTCCTTCATTAGCGGATGCAGAGGTGGAGGCAGTGTGGCAAAGCTACGACTAAGGCGCAGTTCCCACCCTCCCTCTTTCTTTCTAGTGAACTGACCTAAACGAAAAAACGATCGATGAAGGATTTGATAGAGTGGAGAGTACACTTCTTCAAGTGACTTCTCGACTAGATCCTTTCTTCGGTTTCTCATTCCCTCTGCGATCATAGCCCGTCTGTCTCTCTTTCCTTCCTTTATGGCCGCATAAGCGGTGCCTGCCAAGACGATGGTAACAAAGAGCATGAGCCAATCAGGCAGTGAACCGAGAAATCCGTCAGATGATGGGCACAAGGGGTTCATCCTTCGATGACCTTTCAGGTCGTCCTTCTAGTTATTGCTTTTCCACGGAGCGCCCAAACCTCCCTCAGTTCGATCACAAATAGTCTCGGTGGTGACAGACCAGTCTTCAATGATTTCTTTGTCGCCCTGCTCTGGCAAAGCGTACTGCTGACACCAGCGCGGATATCAATTGATGGAGTAAGGCGTCGGTTCAAGGACTTCGAAGGAGTACCCGGCTATTGCGATAGAGTATTCGAATATCTCAGAGAATTGTCGCTGATCGCATTCAGGGATATGCTGAGAGTGGTTGCTGAAGAAGTCGAACAAGTGTGCAGGAATTGGCAGTACGCGCTGTGCTGTGCCAACAATGTCTATTCTTCCATAATCCGATAGTACTTCTTTCTGTCAATTGCACCAAAACATTGCGATATCTCCTCAAGAACTATGTTCTTCACTGATGAAGGGAAGTATGCGGTGGCCAGAGTTGTGAAATGCGTGGGAGGGGACGCAATACCTGGCCGGAAAAGGGGTGGCCCTGTCCAGATCGCAGGCCAATGCTGGCCGCATTCTCTAAGTGCCAACATCCATGAGGTTCTAGACAGCATAACGAAACAAGCTGAAAGAACCCTAAGGAAGATTTGATTGTATATCCAAAATTACGCGAAAATGCTCAACTCACGCTGGACGCACGCGCTGGCCTGGGCCGATATTGCCAAATGAACATTGGCTCCTGCTCATGTTCTTATTACGGCATTGACAATGCCACGATCCAATGGACAGGAGTTGTGCTGGTGTGGCAACTGTCAGGTACCACGGAAGAGATGTTCCGGTAGAGATTGCCAATCAAATTCACCTCGCGAAGTGCAGATTGAAGACTTTGAGTAAGGATCATGAAGTGTTAGTCTATGAGCTTGAGAGACTGCACAGATGGACCTACAAACTAATAACTGATACCCCCGTAACGGCTCCCCACCATCCGGATGAGTACTTCCTTCAGATGATGTCGGTCCACATCCTCATCGTCGCACTTCTCGAGTTCTCGCTTAAGTGTGTTGGGAAGCCAAAGAAGGAGTTGCTTGACTGTCTTCGCAGAAGCCCGGTTCTGGACGAATTGGAAGCCGACTGGCTTATTCACACAGTGCTGATCCGCCACACACTTGTCCACAACTTCGGACGACTTGATTCCCACCTTCTTAACCAAGAGAAGAAGCACATCAAGAAACTGAAGATACATTGGGGGAAAGGGGACTCTGTTCTTACAACGCATGTCCTAGAAGTGTCTGTTCTATGCCTAAGGTTACTAGAGAAGTTCGTGTTTCTGGATGTCCTATCGAAGGAACTGACAGATGCTGAAAGACAGGCATTTACAGAGTACTTTGCAACTGGATGAGATCAGTAACAGAAGGCACGCCTTCGAACGCTTTAGAGCTAAGTCTCCTTTTTGATCATGAGAGAGAAATCATCCCACAGACGCTTCAAGTGACTCAAGGCCTCGTCGGAGACTAGTCTGTTATGTGCGACTATGTTTCTTATTGCCTCTAACTCAACGATTCTGGGAACTATAGCTTCTCTCGCCTTGGAGCCTAGCTTCTTGGAGAAAATCTGCTCCCAATTCTTGTTTATCATCTGAACGAGATCTCTCAGATCTGAGTAGTATATGAGTTCGTGTTCAACGGGCCTTAGCCATAGGTACTGTTTCTCTTGTTCCTTGATAGATTCCCACCTCTTTCTTGTAGCCTCCTCAACAAGATGACTCATCCATTCCGCATCGGATGATGACAATGTTTCCACTACAAAGCGTCTAAGAGCATTCTCAAACTGGTATAGAAGACCGTGGGCCTCCTCCACTCTTTTCAGTTCCGCCTGGTACTGGATACTGAGTTCCCTGTCAAATTCGATTTCCAACCTAACCTTTGGTACTATGCCGAATTTGTCGGTAGCCTCAATTTCCGCGGTCTCTTCGATGATTCTGATCTTTCCGGTCTTGACTAGGTGGCAGATACCATCCATGCAGTTCTTTATCGTAACAGGTCCGAAGTTCGTTCTCCAACTTTCCAACGCCCAGGTTCGTGAAGAACTGACATCGGGTAACGTCTCCTTCCGTAGGACGACACAAGGTTCATGAAGAACTCGGTCGCATAGCCGATCTGCCTTTCCAGAGGAAGAGGAACGCTCAATTCAATCATCCAACCGCGCACACGCTCAGCAACCGGGTGCGCTGGACCAAGAGAATAACCTACCAGAATTTGGCATATATGCCAGTCTGATCTACCGGCCCAATAGGCTATCGGATACCTCCGAGAGTTGCGTCTCAGGAGCTTCAGGCCAATCTCGATCTTACCAGAACAGGTATTCGAAACAAGTTCTGATCGGCTTAGCCATACTGGTAGATCCCATCCTACGAGCAAGCTCGGAAGAACCACCCTTTACACCCTGTCCCGGTGAGGTTTTATCTAGTAAATTTACTAGATAGTCTCTATCCATCTTCCCGATTTCTCTGATTGTGTGGTTTCTGCCTGTATTGATGTTGACGATAGCAGTAGCGTAAGCCCAAGCATTCAAAAAAACTTAGAGAAAATTCTAAATCAATTTGTTCGGACGAGTTTCAACGAGAACGATTCATAGACATGCTATTTTCAAATTTTTTTTACACAGGTTTTAAATAGCAAAATAATATTCAATAATATACGATCCGTATGGAAGGAAAAGAGTCAATCGTAAAGAGATACAAACTACAGAGTACGGGAACAGCTTACACGATTGTGGTGCCGAAAGCGTGGTTTAAGGCACATCGGATTGATCCTTACAAGACAAGAGACTTACTTGTCATCGCGAATCGAGACATAGTGATAAAGAATCCAAAAGATGAACAACCAATTCACCAAACAGTCAGTAGGATAGTGAAAGAAGCGAAGATCAAGAGGTCGAATAGGAAATGAGAGAGAAATGGATTGCGGATGGTAGTGAGAACGGTGCCGTTGGTTACTCTTGTGAATGTGGACTCAAGTGTGGCTACTGGAGCTTTGATAAATCTAAGGTCCTAAAGGTAGAGGCCGAACACCAAAGGGACTTTGTTAAGTGGTCAAAAGCTCTCAAGATTAAAGAAAAAGAAGAAAAAGAAGAAAAAGAAAGATTTAGAGAAATAGTAGATGACCAGCAATCCCAGCTTCAAAAATGTTTTGAGAGCCCAGAATTCAAGGAGGTTGGTAAATGGTTTAAAGATTGGATAGCACATGGCAACATCAAAGCAGTAAAGTCCTGTCTGTTTTGTCCTAAATGCGGTTCAGATTGGCGTTCTCTGAAATGGAATTGTTGTGATTTAGAAGTTGATGTTGCTATGGAATTAGCGTGGTCTAGGAGAGGAAAGGCAAGTAAGAAACTGGAAGCAAGAAAGGATTTGTGGATCTAAGGAGGAAAAAGATCAAGAGGTCCCATAGAAATGTTCCTAGATCCTGAAGACTCAGATCATAAGTGGATGTTTGATTCAATCAAGAGGAGATGCCGTAGTCGAGGCTTAGAGCCAATCCTAGATGGGTATTGGGAAAAGCATGGCCCTCACGGTCCCGATTTTCCTTGCATTGTCTACATAGGGGAGTGCCGAGAACTAGCAACAGGTGAAGAGGGTTGTGTAGTCTTCTATCCGAGGCAAGCGTTTTGGTTAGATTTTACGTATGAATGGTCGAAACCAAACCCAGAAAATGAGATACTACCTATCAGAAGGAGCGAGAAAGCAGAAGTGCTGTATGTGCTAACCCCTCGGGGGGAAAAATTACCGTTATTCAGCACTATGACAGAACAGGAGAAAGAACCTTGAAGATGAAAATGAGGAAGGGCCGACACCCTTCCCACGCCCCAAATCCTTCGAAGTTTCCGAGTCCGAACAGATTGGAGGCACTTAATACTTGACCCCTGACTTTTTAAATTCTTTTAGAACAAACCCTAGCGACCAGCTCTTTTCGCATAAAGTCATGCTAGTTCTCTCGGATCTTTGCTTGAAGGCTAACCGACATATGTTGGATTTTGAGCCAGAGCTACGAGAGATAATGGAAAGTCAGAACGTATCTGCAATAGAAGCCGCTCGAATTCTACGAGAAAGATGGGAATGGCGGCTACGATTCCAAAAGTTGTATCAGGAAGGGAGGCTTCAATGACTGAAGCAAGCTCAAAGAAATTCATACTCACTCAGGGAGACGGGAACCAATTCTCTTTGATATACAAACCGTTGGAACTTAGATGCCAATTCAAACTAGGCTCTAAGCTGAAATCCATTCCTATCACAATCGAGAAGAGCAATAGGACTTTCACTATCACACTGAAGCCGTATGGCAAGTTCCCTGATGATGAGCTGAAAAACCTTAAGGCTCAAGAGTTTGGTGACGAAGAGAAAGCAAAGCAGTTTCTTCTTGATCTACGAGATGAGATTTTTGCCCTAAAGGAGCAACCGATGGTTCAAACCCGAAAAGACTTGTCTAAGACACCGATAATTGAGACAACTGTTCGAGACTTGCGCCTTCACGTCAACGAGTACGTAAGATTCAAGGCAAAGGTGATGTCAACCATACACGGAGTCACAAATGATGGGTTAAGAGAGAAGTTCCTTCTCTATCTTGACCCTGAAGATGACAGTGAGGCAATACAACCACGAGTAATCTACACCAGAGAGAGAAGTGCTAATCTCGCACCTCAAGGACTTGCCCAAATCACTGGAGTAGTGAAGGTTGATCCTGCAAAAGATGACTTTGCACCAGCGGCTGTCTATGTCGAAGCTGAATCTGTAGAGAACGCAGAAGAAGACTTTATGAATTACAGACCAACGGCAGAGGACTTCACGCTATTCAGAAAATACTTTGGTTCGCTGAACGCTGAAACATTGGTTCCCACGATAGACAAAACACTTGCACCCTACATTGTTGGCCGAGAATTGGAGAAGGTCTTCTATGTCCTTACCGGTTACACACCAATTCAGTTGCCCTATGAGGGAAAACGAATCTTTGGAATAACTTTGCTAGCGGCAGGAGATCCTAGAGAGAGTAAGAGTGCTCTTGGAAAGGATCTGGTCTACAATTTATGTCCAAAAGGAGCTATCAGGGTCAACGCTGAAACAGCAAGAAAGACGGGTTTGATTTCTACTACTGTCAAAGACCCGAAGACTGAGCAATGGACAACTAAGTGGGGTAAGCTTCCACAAGCAGATAGAGCTTTAGTGTTCCTTGATGGAGTTTCGAGTATGCCAGAAGATTTGATTTCACAATTACGAGAGGCACTTTCGGAGCGCATGGCGGAAAGCACGAAGGCTCACATCGCCACAAGACCGATGAGGATTCGCCTAATCATGGCAGGTAACTCAAGAAGAGACGTTGACGAATACTACTGCAAGCTAGACGCTTGCAAAGATGTGGGTTCAAAGGACTTGGTGATTTTTGAGCAGAGTGCCGACTGGTGCAGGGTGCATATACCACTTTGCTTCGGTGAAAAGGATGTCGAGTATGCAAAGAAAGATGGCGCATTGATACACTCTACGAAAATTGAGAGAGCCATTCCTGCCGAGGTGTTCAAGAAGGCCGTTGCGTATGTGTGGCAACGAGAGCCAGAGGACTATGAGGTTGAACCCCAAGTCAGAGAGGTCATTGGGCAGAAACTAGCAGAGCTAAGAAAACTCTACGGCTACGTTGACGTAGCCCTATTCAAGAGCGAGGGGCTACATATTTTCACAAGTTACGTATATGCAGTGGCAGGTTTCTTCCTCAATCTTACAAAAGAAGGGAAGATTAGGGTCACACTCGACCACGTTGAAATCATGGACGACCTGTTCCAACAGCTATTTGACAAGCTAGGATTCGTCAAAGCCGTTGAGAAGGAGAGCTTTCTAGAGGCGAAAGCACAACGGGTTTGCAACAAAGCAGACCCAGCGTGGACAGGGATTACAGAGAAAGAAGACGCAGCTATGTCCGTTCTGACATCAGCCATGTTCTTCTTATTTCAACACGGTGCTATGAATGGAAAGAGACTGATCAATGACTTCATGAAGATTTCAAAGTACGCCTTTTACCAGCAAATGAAACTGGCAGAGCTGATGATCCAGAAACGATTTGGTGACGACACACCGGACTTGATTGAAGGCACTACCGGAGCAGGATTCAAGCTGACAGACTTTGGGATAAAAGTAATGCAACATATGAAGGCATTAGGGAGGATCTAAGATGTCAATAGCTCTCAGACTATTCAGACTATCCAGACTAACTTTCCGTGTCAGACTATTCAAACTATGTTTTCAGGGGACTAGGAGAAAAAGAGATAGATATAGCGATAGAAGAATATTTCTTTCTATATACAGATCCATTAGTCTGATAGTTTGGATAGTCTGTTTTCAGTCTATCCAGACTATTAGACTAACGTTCCTATATGTATGTAATTATTTTTCTTTCTATCTCTCTCCTCGTTTCCTTCCGTTTCTAAGATTTTTTAGAATGGGTGTAAGACTTTGAGCAAAACCAAAGCTGAAACCGCTCTGAGCTTTTGGTGTCCTTGCTGCGAGACAAGAATCTTTCCGCATAGTGAAAGCGGACCAGACCCTTTCAGCATTTCCTCTCTGTCGTTGGTCAATCTCGTTGAAAAGGGCATAGTTTCCAGAGAAGAGGCACTAGAGGCACTTCGCAGAAATCACCTGAGAGAACATAGTGAGGAGTTCTAAATGCAGAGAGGACAATGGTATCAGCCCAAAAGCTCTGACAACTGCTGTAAGTGTGGCGGCCCGAACGATAGACGTTGGCTCAAAGAGTGTAGCAAGCGCGCTAGACAAGAACTTGGAGGTGAGCTGATTGATTGAAAATGAATTATGGGATCGACTGTCTAAATGTAAAAGCAAAGAAGAAATGTGGAGAGTGGAACGAGACTTCCTAGAAGAATGCGAGCAGGTGTCTGTCTGGAACTTGCCCTTCTACCTTCTTTGGAGATTGGCAAAAGCCCACGGACTTCAAGATGAAAGCGATGAACGAGTGAAACTCATCAGTTGTTACGATGTTCACAAAGTGCGAAAATTAGACCCTGAACACGAACTCTATTATTATGTCTGCAAGAATTATGATCCAGCGAATAGGTCAGCGTGTCTTAGCTGTATAGCGGGCTCTGTTGAAGGTGCAAAACATTTTGATGACGGTTGGTTAGAGGCGTTTGTCAGAGAGATTAAAAGAAGAAAAAGGGTCGCTAAGGCTCGTCTTGAATACCATGCTTATGAGATAGCACAAGCAAGAAAGTCCAAAAACAAGACCCCAACAGTCTAGTTCTCTTTCTTTCTTCTAGTGAGAATCTAGTCTCGTCAAATCTTCTCGTAGTGCTTCGACGAGAAGATGTTTAGGAACAACGACCGATTTTATCCCGTTGAGTTTTGGAACAACGTCTATTAACAGTTTCCAGAGCTGAAGTCCTGTGAGATTGACAAGTGTACCACTTCTTCTTTTCTCTGGCTCTTGTATTGTTTTTCCAAATTGCTGAATTGATTTTCGCTCTTTCACTGCTTCCTGAACGATTTTGACTTCTTCATCTGTAACACCAGCAAGCAATTGTTCCTTTTTCTGAGCCACTAATTGTTGTGCGTCATGAACGCTGACACCGTACTGAAGGATTTGCTTCGCAATCGGTAGTTGTTCCTTTAGTGGAAGCTGGGCGAGATACTTTCCGTGACTTGGAGTAAGCACTGTCTTCGACTTTTTTACAAGCGTTCCCGGTTGTTCGATCTCTTTCTGGATTTGTGGGTCAAGATCAAGTAGAGATAGCAGGCCATACACGTATTGTTCCGATCTCGACCTGAGAGGTGTGTGTTCCAAAATGTCCTTGACGGTCCAATGATACTTGGTCATTAGCAGTTTGAGCGTCCGTGCTTTCGTCAGGTCGTCAAACGGCATGTTTATGGCGTCGAATCTTAGAGCTAGTGCATAGCACTGCTCATCGGTTGCATCATCATAAACTGTGACTTCCACTTTGTTCATCCTCTTTCTGACCGCCGCTTTCACAAGATGGCCGCCATCTATGAGCCACGGCTTCTCTTTTCCTTTTTCACCACGATAAGCAACTAAGATTTTGCTCCTCTGCCCCCCGTCTTTCTCAAGGCTTTCTTCGAGTTCGAGAATGTGCTTCTCATCAATAGCAGGTCTCGGTGAGAATCCGGGCATCACTATTTCTTTAGGATCAATCATCTCTTGATGTGCCTTTAACGTTTCCGTAAGAACACCAGCCTTGCGTTTTTGCTCATCTTTTTTCAACGTACTAAAAATATCTAAAAAATCCTTATCGTCAGAGATTTTCTCGTTCAAGACCGACCCTCCTCTTTCACGGTCAGCTTGCTAAGTATGACTTGGACAAGATCGCCTTTCTTCAGCTTCAATTGTTGGACAACTTTCTGAGGAATATAGATCAGATGTTGTCTGCCTGTAGATTGGATGTTGCCTGTAAATTCGTTCTTCCTGCTTCTTGTGACTATGACGTGCCTGATTATTTCTTCGCTCATTTCTTCTCAGGAATATGAGTAATATTACTACTATTAAACTCCAGTTGACTTAGCGAAACGATCCTAGTATATGTATGAAACAATTCAACACGTGTTGACTTTGACAGATGCAAGGTCCAGTATGAGAGCTACAAGACTTTGCTATTGCCTCGGCACTAACGTGCCTCGGCATATAGAAAGATAGTTGAGATATGATACTATGTACTATATGGATATAATGTATGGTAGTATGTAATAGTATTATACTGATAGATCAGACAGCTCTTTCTCTTGACCTACGGCCGGCCGATGACATGTTGAAAAGTTCTGGATGATGCTGTAGGGCGAGAAGAGTCAGGAGGCTATGCTAGAGGCCCGGAATCTACTGGTCCATGTGAGACCGACCGGCCGATTGGCTGCCTTTAGCCATCCGATACGCGACTGTCAAAGTGTATCGTCTGAATGCGAATGGACGTGTGTCGCGCTCTTCCAGTCAGCCTTCATAGCCTTCAGGCCAAAGATGAATGGAGGTGAATGCGAAAGTGATTGTTGGAATAGACGTGCACAAAAACTACTGTGAAGCAGCCAGCATAGATGAGGATGGAAGACCTATCAAGCGATGGCGATTCAAGAACCAGAATGAAGCGATAGAGGAGTTCCTACCAAACCTTCCTGAAGGAACCAAGATAGCGATGGAGTCATGCAGCTACTTCTACCCGCTCTACAATCAGCTTGAACGCGGAGGCTTCCATGTATGCGTGGCGCACCCGTTGAAGGTGAAGCTAATAGCTGAAAGTAGAAACAAGAATGACCGTGTAGACGCGAATATTCTCGCTCAGCTCTTGAGGATGAACTATTTGCCGACAAGCTACATTCCGCCGGAGCCGACGCGCCAAGTCAGGGATCTGCTCAGGTATCGGGCTGCGTTGGCTAGGCAGAGAACCCAGACAACGAACCGAATCCATCACCTACTCGAGAAGCGAGGCATCAAGACAAGTCAACTCGGCTACGGAGACCTCTACAGCAGGAAGGCTCAGGGGAACCTCGCCCAAATCGAGCTGCCGCAGATAGAGCGAAGCATCTTGGATATGGAGCTGAACCTGGTTCGCGCTTTCAATGATGCCATCGAGAAAGCCAACATAGAGATCGCCAAGCAGGCTAAGGAGAATCCGCAGGCCAAGCTGCTGATGACAATCCCGGGCATCGACTATTACAGTGCTATGCTTCTACTCGCTGAGATCGGTGACATCAACCGTTTCCCAGACGCCAAGAAGCTTTGCGCGTACGCTGGGCTGGTGCCAAGCGTCTCTCAATCCGGTGCGCGAACCATCTATGGGCACATCACGAAGCAGGGTAACCGGTGGATCCGTTTCGTCATGGTTGAGGCGGTTCAACGAACCAGAACAATTCAGCGGGATAGCCCGCTGGCCGCGATGTATCAACGGGTCCAAGTAAGGAAAGGAGGCGGCGTGGCGAAGGTTGCATGCGCCCGCAAGCTTCTCAAGGTCATATGGTTCATGCTTACGCGGAACGAGCCTTACAGGTATATGGATCGGGAGATGTATGCTGGGAAGGAGAAGCGCCTGATGAGGGCTGCATCCAAGGCGTAGAGAAGAAAACATTTAGCAGAGAACAGCGTATCATACCAGTAGCCCTAGGCCATCACAGAAACTTTTCACATGGACGTAGACTTAGAAAGAAGTAGATCGGATCTGATGGTCGGAAGATATCTTCTTGCTCTCGTTGCTAGGGCCCTTATCACGGCTTCTCTCTCCGTCTTTTGCGAGGTACTTCTTGAGTTTCTTCCTCTCAAGATCGGTTAAGATTCTTTGGAACATGATTCCTTCCTCTACGTACTATTATAGCACAAGGTTTATTACGGCCGGCCGTATCCGCCTGATTCAACTGTCGCAGTCACGTTCAGAACAAATAAATCTGCGTGTGACGACAGATGCTGATGTGTGCTCCTGCATGGCTACGTCTGACAATGCCCGACTGGAAACTGTAAGCGTCAGGTTCACGAGAAGAATACGGGAACTCATCAAACAGGTGGCGGACGCACGAGGATCAGATGAAAGCGCAGTCATCAGACAGGCGGTTCACCAACAACTCGCCCGACTCAGCTTCCTCACAGACGACGAGAAGAAAGCGCTCGGAGTCTCGGCATCAACAGGCTAAATATTTCCTGATTCTCGTGGCCCGCCTGTAAAGTTTCTACAGTCTTGGAATATGAGCCGTCAGCACGACATAAGCCGGAGGTTAACACCTCAGTGAAGACACATATACTCTATGCACGGAACATATTGTGGGCCTAAGCACAACAATGAACAGCATGGGCTCACTCGTGTCGGGGGGAAGGCTAGCAGTCGAGATCAACCATTTGCAGCAATGCGTCATGAAGAATCGCTGTCCATGCTCATTTGCTCAAGGAAAGACTGGAGAAAAAAGGGCAAAGCTGTTCTCCTCGACCCATTCGCAGGCAGTGGCGTATTTGTATACGCAGCGCTTCTAAAGGGTATGAAAGCAATCTACAATGACCTTTTTCCTTACGCTCTTTTTCTGGCTCGCAACGTCATGCGTCCAATGGATCTCAGGCTAGTTCAGGAAGCGCTAGGTCAAGTTCTCCAAAGGCCTCTGCCGAATGACATCCTCTATGACGATGGAACTGTTGCCGTCTCACACCAAAAGCCATCGGCCGGCCGTGGTAGATGTCGCCGCCTACCTGTATCTCAAAGACATATGCTGGGTTGCCAGTTTCAATTCTCTTCCACACAACGTCTAGTAGATGATCGTCCATGGGGTATTGTTTTGACGGAAACCTGCTCTCCATTTCTCCTATCTCTAAGAGCATATCTCTGATCCTTGTGTGCAGAGTTGGGAGGCCTTCACTTTCTTTCTTCCTTCGCTTCTGCACAGTTTCGATAACCTCTGGAGGCATAAGGTGATCGAACTTGATCTTCCATTGTGTAGCCGCACGCTCAAGAAGAGAAGCTATGATCTTCCTATCGACTATGGGGTTCAATGACCGATAGGTGGGAACCCTGAGGTCGCCTACGAATATGCCTTCCTTTTGCCAAGTATCTGGTTCAAGCAGCTTTTCGATTGTGAACGTCAACCGAAGTGGATAGAGAGCCTTTCCTGCCTCTTCCTCATCCGGCCACAGAGTCGTTTCTTCCTTCGACCTATCCTTGACTTGTCCGAACCCTAGAACTCGGCTTACCGGGGTGGAAACATAAAACGCTAGAACATCATCTTGAGAGACTTTTCCCACAAGAACTCAAGTCTTCGTGGGCACCCCCACTTACGTTCTTTGAACGCGATGAGACTGTTCTCTGGAGATCCTGATAGGAGCCAAAACCGCAAGATCAATCACAATTACGTCTGCTGAGGTAGCTGATAACGCTTTTCAGTATCTTCTTGGCTTGAAGGGACTCTTGCTGTAGAAGTCAGCAGGTCTAGGAACGACCAAGAATCGGTTGCAGTCCCGACAGATGTAATGCTCCGAGAACGTCTCACATGAGTAGAAGGTCATTTCCTTATCACACTCGGGGCACTTTGGATCCACCCTAGCCACCCACCCACCAGACCTTGGTTACCCCAATCGTATGGCCGCTTAAAACCCATTCGGACGAAAATACGACGTCTCATTTCCCGAAATAATTTCGCATCGCGTAAGATGCGCTACATGGTCAAGTTGAGTGAGAGGAAGATACGTTGGATAGTCCAGGAGAAGCTGAGGGGGAGGGGTACAGGCGAATTGGCGTTGATCCAACGCGTTTCACGTAGACGGATAGAGCAGCTCTGGCAGAGCTACAGGCGGACAGGCATCGTTCCAGTTTTGAGGAAGCCAGGTAGACCGAGGAAGGCTGTGACCAGTCTCGGTGAAGCCACATTCGTCATGAAGGCTTATGACGAGTTGAAGGTTAATGCCTTAACCTTGGAACACGTACTGAAACGTGACTATGGCTTGATGATGCCCCATAACAGGATTCACGCCGTGTTGAAGGAGACGGGGAGAGCCTTGAACCAGCCATCGAAACAGATCAGGCGTAAATGGGTCAGATACGAGCGGGAGCACAGCATGAGCTTATGGCATACGGATTGGAAGCAGCTCGACAGCGGAGAATGGTGGATAGCCTATCTGGACGACGCATCCAGGCTGGCAACGGGCTACGGCGTATTCACGGAAGCCACAGCGGATAACGCGATGCTCGTCTTGAAGCAAGCCATAGCCAAATACGGATGCCCAAGAGAGATCCTTACCGACCGCGGAAGCCAATTCTACGCCAACGAAGGCGAAAGGAAGGAGAAGGGCATCAGCCAATTCGAGCAATTCCTGGCCGACAACGGAATCAAACACATCCTATGCCGCGTCAACCACCCCCAGACCAATGGCAAGCTGGAAAGGTTCTACGGCGTCTACGACCAGAAGAGGCATCAGTTCAAATCGATAGACGAATACGTCCACTGGCACAACGAGATCAAACCACACCTGAGCCTCAACTTCGACACGCCCATTCAAGTCTTCTACAGGAAACTTCCACTGGAGAAAACAGAAAACATCGCCACAACATCACTGGATGCGAAATAATTATGGGAAACTACAGACGAAAATACGACGACTAACAGATTCCCGTCTTTCAAATAGGGCGAAGAACCACAGAACTACACAACGAGATGTACTAACCAACTAGAAGCTCGCAAACACTATTGCTTCGTAGAGTCCCTTTCCGCTATACCTTCTTCTCACCCTGACAATTCTCTCAACGCTGAGGTTCTGACTCCCAAAAATCTCTGCGAGGAAGACATCGGTTGGCACCTTCACATTCTTTATCTCGGAATTTCCGACGACGTAGGCAAGTTTCGCAGTGTTGCTGAGCACTTTAGACATAGACCTTACGTGCTTGTATAGTTGGTTGAAGTACTTCATCACATAGTTTGCCATAAGATTCGTGTTTCTAAGCGACTTCTGCCCTCTAATCTTATCAACAATTGGGCCCACTATTTGTCCTATCGTGTCGTCCTCTGCTTCAATTCGCCCTTTTTGTATATCTGATGTGGCTTTGCCCCAGGTGCCACCGATACTCACTTTGTCAAGATCAGACGCCTGCCTAGCTTCAGAGAAAAAATCGAAGAAATACAGATATGGTCTTGTGTTCCACACGTAGCTGTATCTATTTGGGTAAGGAGGCGAAGTAATCACGCTAGTAGGCTTCACGTTATCCAACAAGCGATTCATCTCTGTGCTATCACCGAGAATCATGGTCACGTGACCCGGGTGGCGAACCGTAGATTGCACAACTTGGAGATCTTTGTACATCTTTCCAAGCCTATCTTTCAAGGAGGCACGGACATCGATCCTCTCTCGTGGCCTTTCGATGAACGTAAACGGCCGGCCGGCCGTACACAACTAGCCTAGGTAGGCCTCCGCTTTGGCAAGAAGCTCTCCGAGCTCCTGGTCCTGTGTTTCATTGTAGAGGTGGATGGCTGGCGAAAGAACCTTCTGCAGCTCCTTGAGAATCTCTGTCTTCAGGTCTCGTTGGCAGGTTTGGTAGACTTTGATGAGGCGTTCTAGTTCGCTCTTCACGATCGTAATCTGGACCTTCTACAGAGTGATGTTCTGGAAGATGATTGGCTTCGGTGGCCCCTGTTTCAGGTAGCTTTCAAGCGAGGCCTGTCCTTGATTCTTTCTAAGCCAGTCTTTGAGGGCTTGTTCGGCGGCTTCTCGCTCCTTCAAACCCATGAGGGTGCAGGCTTTCTCGAATCTCGAACCTAGGCTGCTTGCGTTAGAAGATCCTTGTTGAGGACGGCAGAACGTTGCGTGATGAGTGAGCAGCCTAGGTTTCGATTTCCCCCTCTCCGGACTAAGTCCTCGAAGGCGCCGAGGCATCTGAGCTGCTCCTTGCCAGGCTTCTGCGGCGCCCATTGATCAGACTCCTCAATGAAGATGTGACGTTCGACCGGATAGCGGTCAGCGAGTCGGTATAGTTCTTCCACGAACGCCGTGACGATTTGTAGTTGCTGACCTTTGCGAAACTGGCTGATGTCTATTACGGCAGAGATGTTGGTTTCTGTGATAGCCTCGACTATCTTGGGTACTTTGAGTGGATCAATCTGGATGTCGGCATGTTTGCCGCCGAACACCACCACTGCCATGCCTGGCTTCGATGGGTCAGGTCGACCTTCCTCGTCCACTCCGACCCGCAATCCCCACCAGATCCCCATGCCATCAATGACCACGATAGGGACCTTGGCCTTCAACATCTCCTCGCAAAGGTCGCCGGCGCAGTAGGTTTTCCCGGCACCTCGTTTGGCAAGAAACGCAAACACCCAAGTGACAGCTTCCCTAGGAAGCGCCAGATCCTTGGATATCTGGAACTTCATGTTCTCAGCTTCTCCCTGGCGACCTCGCTCATCGTGGTCCCCGTGCGCTTCGCTAGTCGTCGAATCGACTCCTTGGTCCGTGTGGGCAACGTGAATCCAAGTCGGGCGCCGAGCTCCTCATCGTTCCGAAGTGACTCGATCTTCTGTTGGATGCGCGAATACCTCCGCAGAACCCTTACGTCACCATACCGAAGGCCCGTAGCCGCCAAGACCCGTCTCCGCTGATGCTCCGTCAGCCGTCCCCAGATCTCCAGCCCAAGATGAACCAAAGCCTTCACAACCCGGTTAGGATTCGCATGGAGCTCCGAGGCAACATCGTAGATATGCTCCATCTGAAGATAACTCAGCCGGAAGCCACGACTGGGCATCTTGGGCTTCCTCATGGGTCACGAGCCAAAGTAGCAGGGCCCTTCACGGAATTGTGCACGCTTCTCGAACCTACGGCTCCCTCACCTTCTCAGAACCTCAGAGAGCTCCACGAACCCCTCAGTCTCAACCGCCCCCTTCGAAGCCAGCCAACGCTTCAACTCTGGAAGCTGCCTCTCTTGCAGATCCAGTTCTACAAGATACTGGCTTGTAGTCAGAACAGCCCTGTGCCCGCCCTCGCCTAGTTCCTGGATCCGGTAAAGGAAGACTGTGCTCCCCTCAGTAAGCTGCCTAAAGTCCTCGAAAGATTTCAGCTTCAGAGGCATCTACGTTCTCACCTCCTTCAGCTGCGCCTCCAGCCACCGCAACCAAGACCGCAAGGCAGCCGCATGCGGACAGCCCTTGCAGCCGCTCAGGTCCGGAGGCCTGCCTCTTCTCATCTCGGCCTCAAGAATCAAGTCAGCCTGCGCCCTATCGCCCCTCGAATCCTCACGCATATCTGTGCACCAGTAAGGGCGCGGCGCAACCGAACTCACTATATCTAGCTTATGGCGAAAACCTCAAATCCCAAGTTCGATTTTCCGAACTGGACCGCTATCCGCAGACCAAACCGTCATATGTCGTGTAGACAGGGGTTCTGACAACTTGAGCGGAGAGGCTTCTCACTAGGTAGTTATGACAGAGCTAATGAGAGGAAAAGAGAATTGCTTGCAAGTTGGGCGACGGTCAGGGGGGATCCTCGGCGAAACTGTGTTTGTATGCCTAGTTGCTCACAAGCCTTATACTTGCCCGTCGGGCAAAATACTCGAAGTTCACTTGCTAACGAAGGTGTCTGTTGTCAACTTCAAAGGCATCAAGAAAGTCGAACTCTCACTGTCACCCCTCACGATACTCGTAGGAGAAAACGGTACAGGAAAGTCAACTATACTGCAAGCATTAAGCGTCCTTAAGCGATCTTGTGGTCAGTCTGGCATCAATACGGACTTGCCATACGTCAATCTCGGACCATTAAACCTCCTTGTGTCTCCTGCACAGACATCTATGATTGCATTCGAAGGACTAAGCCGGTCGCCAGAAGAGTCTGGCAAGATGATCGCGTTTGGATGTCTCGTCGGCTTTGACGCTCAGGGACTATCAGAATACAGGACTACGTTGAGCCTGAACAGCGATTTGATTCGCAATGGGTGGAATCGATATGGGGCTTCCAGAATCGAACCAGGTGAACGAACGCATGGAAGGGTCACCGTGAATCTCGCTCACACAAATGTGATTGGAAAGGTATTCGACGTACGTGGCTACCGCACGGAGGGGCCTTCTAGCGACGACGAAAGCAGAGCCGCTCAAGATTTGTATAGACGCTATGAAAACTTGTCGTCAGTAGTTGGCTCGGTTCTCCAGAGATTCTTTGTGATTGGACCCACCAGAGGTCTTACAGAGCCTGTCTACAGCTT
>Ga0315312_1001180_pt1 | contig 21837 bp, 20 predicted proteins | sample TDP7_MG_FD_203629 | JGI IMG/M metagenome (GOLD analysis project Ga0315312, IMG submission 203629) | Freshwater sediment microbial communities from Lake Towuti, South Sulawesi, Indonesia - TDP7 | ecosystem: Environmental > Aquatic > Freshwater > Lake > Sediment | place: Indonesia: South Sulawesi... | reverse complement strand
GCATCAAGGTTTTTGTTTTGAGAATTCGTATTTTGAAAATTCGATATTGTTTCGAATTTCGGATTTCGTGTTTAGGATTTTACCAAAGAAAAGACAACTTTTCGATATTACATTGCGCTGTAGTATTGATTTCTGCTGATCATGGTATATCCAGCGGGTCAATATCCTTAATTCGGTCGGCGTAAATTTTGTGTGGATACTTTTCCAATAATTCTTGTCTGTATTTGGCAAAGGCCGCGCTGCTCCTTTCATCTGAAATCCTGTTTTTGATCTGGTCCTTCAACTCGTTGGAATATTCTTTCAGTTCCGCGGGCTTTTTTTCCAAAATCTTTACTATCCGCCATTTTACTGCGTCCGAGTAGAAGCCCTTTATCGGCCCAATGACCTGGTTAGGGTCACCTTGCCATAAATCCTTGAAGAACATTCCTTCGCTGTCGGGATAGGTGTCAAACGGCTGGCTTTCTTTCTGCAATGAGAACTCTTTTTTAACCGACGCGAAATCTTTACCGCTGTCCAGATCAGCCTTTGCTTGCTGGGCAGTTTTTAGATCCTGGCACCAGATTTGGTCAATCTTGAGTCTTCTGGGTGTGCCGAATAGTTCTTTGTGCTCATTGAAATACGCAACTATCTGGTCTTCTATCGGCTGGGCGACCTGCTGGTAGATCGCCATCTGCGCTCTACCGAGCAGTAGCATATCCTCATACTGCCTTACCCGCTGGACTAAGCTTTCATCCTTATCCAGGCTGAGCAATTCTGCCTCAGCGACAAAAATCGGCATCCTCAAGACGCGGTCCAGCAGCCGCTCAACGCCGGCTGTAGTATGTAAATCCCTTGGTCGGCCCGGCGGAACAATCTCACATAAGGCGACCAGCCAGTCCTTCACCGTGACTTTGCCGCCGTCGTAGGTAGCCAAGACGATGTTTTTCTCTTCCGATGTCAACTCATCTCTGACCTGGTTGTCGCGGATCCATCCTACGTTGCGGGGCTCTTTCGGCTGGTATAAAAGCCTTTGATGAATTTCCGCTGCCCTGGCGAAATTCGCGTTTACCTTCTGAACGTTCAGCTTCTTGTACAACTGCTGGTAGTACTCGTCCAAGATTTTATTGGCTTTGGTTCTTCGCAGCACCGCCTCTGCCTGCGTTCGGTCCAGCTCAGGATTATTCTTCAGCATCTGCTCGATTTCGGCGTCGTTAACCATAAGCTCTGCTTGTTTGCTCTGAAGATACTTTTGCAAAAGTAAGTTTGCCAGATTTCTGTCCCTGAACTGCTTAACCGATATGCGGATTTCTTCGTTACTTTCCAGTAGACCTGACTTGCGGGCTTCTATTACCATCGCCTTTTCCGCTATCATTTTTTTAAGTACGGTTTCGGCGTTAACCGGTTCAGCTTGCATGAGCGACTGGTAAGGATCAGGGCGAAGCTCGTCCATCAGCCTCTTGCGCAGGTCTTCTTTAGTGATGACGTAGCCGCCGATCTTAGCGACAATATTTGGGTTCTCAGAAGCATCTTCGATGCCGCTCTGCTGCTTCGGCTCCTGGGGGGCGGACACCACACCACAGAAAGCACAAGCCGGCATTACCAAACACAGCAAATACAAAGCTAATTTGCTAGACACTAACTTCATCGCACCTGCCCTCACATATCCGAAATACCTGACATTCATTTTTTTCGGGCAAATTACAATACTATTTATTTTAACCTTTCTTGCCTAATCGGCCAGACTAAATCACCACTTGACAGGTGCGAAAGATAGATGTTTATTTTGTGGGACAAATTTGCCGATAGATGATTGTAGTTTTCAATTGTCGATGAGGAGCTTAATGTGAAAGCAAGTGATTTGAGACCGGGCATGGCTACTACTCTGGACGGCCAGCTTTATATTTGTTTTCAGGCAACGCATGTTACCCCTGGCAATCTCCGGGCGTTTGTGCAGGCAAAGCTTCGAAGACTTTCCGATGGAGTGATAATTGAAAAACGTCTGCGCGCAACTTTAGAGCTTGAGCAGGCGTTCCTTGACCGTCGGGAAATGGAGTATCTTTACTCCGACGATACCGGCCATGTCCTTATGGATAATCAGACCTACGACCAGGTTACCGTATCGGATGAGCTGATAGGCGAATCCATAAAGTTCGTCAAGCCGAATACTACTTTAACTACCTTATTATACCAGGATAGCATAGTCGCTATTGAACTACCCAAGGTGGTTGAGCTGACTGTTACTGAGACCGCGCCGGTGGCCAAGGGCGCCACCGTGACTAATCAACCGAAAGAAGCCGTGCTGGAGACCGGCCTTAAGACCCGTGTGCCGCCTTTTATTGAGGTCGGCGAATTAATCCGCATCAGCACTGAAGACGGCTCTTACGTCTCCAGAGCAAAGTAGCCGCTTGTAGCTGATAATTATGAAAAGTCAGAATTTGTGCGGTTTATTATCGTCTCTTCTTCGATTTTTGAATGACTTTGTCTCTTATTTCGGAGGCTTCTACTCTATAATCATCGAATTCTGCGATATTTTTATCTGTTATTCCTATTTGATATTCTATTCCACCTCTGTGTTGATGGCTTAAATAGCGATTGTTTTTGACATCTTCATTTGACATAACCCAATATACAATCCGGTCCACCCACACTCCGACAAAAATGAACACATCTGCCACATCCAACTTTATTTGCTGGTAATTCATCCAAAAAGGATCATCGGAGTCGAGTCTTAAGGCTTTAGAGACCAAATTTCCCCGCTTTGTAGTATGTATGGCTCTGGCCGATTTGACCTCAACCTTTATGCCATCAAGCCAGAGATCATATTGTCCTTCGAAGGTTGGGTCAGTTTCTTTATTTGCTCGAGAGAATCTGTTGTCTAAATCTATGATATGCCGGTGAGACCATATTTCACCGAACACACGTGGGGCAAGGCCATAAAGTTCGAGATATGTATTTTCAGATACGTAATCGGTTCTGAGCTTCTCATATTCTTTAAATTTAATAATCTCTCTATCTAACAGGAACATAAGGATGTATTCATATTCGTTAAAGGGAAATGCTGATATTAGACTTTTAAGGCGCGCATTTAACAACTTTCTGTCTTCATCCTTTAAGGATTCGGCGAGAGAATTCAGAAAGTCTTTGAGTTGTTTTATATCCATCTCTGTTTTCCGGTTTGCTCTTCTATCTCCGGAAAAGGGTTCCCCCACTGCCAGCCTGTTAGCCCTGTTTTTCTAAAACGCTCCAACCGCCTTATAGTAAGTTCTGCGAATATCAGGTCGATGTCAAAGGTATATACTTTTCTTCCCAATTTTTCGCCTGCAATTAAAGTGGTTCCAGAGTGAGCGAAAAAATCGGCGACTAACTCCTTTTCATGACTTGCTGATAAGATAATTCGCTCTATTGCCTTCAGGGGTTTTTGGGCGTAACAGCCGGGGACATTTTCTTCCATCCTGTAAAAAACTTGCTGAACATCTACCCAGACATTTCCAGCTCTTATACAGGAGGATTTACCCCGTTCCAGATTTTCTGTAATCCTTCCATTAACCTCTTTGTAATAACCCCTTAATATTTTTGGAATATCTGTATACTCTGCCTCCACATTAAAGTCTGGGTTGCCTTTGACGTAATAAAGTAATTCTTGCCTGACCCACATCCAATTCTTCTGAGTTCCATATCCCCTCTGGTTTCTGAGTGTAATAATGTTTTTTGGCCACAGCTCCTTAAATTTTCTCATTAAGACTATGAAATCAGGAAGAGGCTGGAAATTATCTTTATAATCTGCCCCTATCCACACATAAAAGTGGGCATCTTTAGCCATAACTGCAAGGGCATTTCGGACCCACATTTCGGAAAATTCCAGGTATTCTTCTAAGCTCACTTTAAAGAGATTAGTTGTATTCACATTTCCAACTTTTACATTATAAGGCGGGTCATTAAGAACAAGCTTAACTTTTTCGTTATCAACAATCCTTTTAACATCTTCCAGTTTTCTTGCGTCTAAAACGCCGACTTTATGCCCGCTTATGGGGTCTTCCCATACCTGTCCATAGTGGAGCCTGCATAATGGCAAAATTTTATGTCTTAATTCGCTATGGAGGTCTAAACGGCTGAGTCTTTCGGTGGTTTTGCCTTTGTTATTTATAGCGACAGGCGGTTCATTATGGAACAAATTGGGGATGGTAGTCCTGCTTTTCATAATCTGGCCTCACGGCATAATTCCCAATGTTATTTACCGAGGCATATTTAATTCTTGGAACTGTTATAAAAGGAAAACTCGGTATATATTCCTAATCTGATTCTACTTGTTAAAAATAACCTGGTTCTGCTTACTTTGTCAACCACCAGAGCTACGATAATCCTATTAAAAAGCTACACCGTAGCTGTCACAGGTTAGACAGCACAGGTCAATGAATAACCTTATTTAACGGATAAGTTATTATTCCCGAGGCTCCGGCGCGTTTGAGGGCGGGAGCAAGAGAATGTTCGATTCTACCGTGGATAATAAGCCCTACTATACTTTTATGCCAGCCCCCTTTTTTCAAAATTCAGAGTCCTTCCAATCCATCTGGTATTCCGCTGGCAGTACAAGCAGCCGATGGTCGATGGCTACTGCACAGCCCAGCAATGGCTGCTGGCCTGACCGATCACGCATGATCCTTCCAGGAATAGCTGAAACTACCAAGCGTTCAACCAGTATAAGACACAAAGATAATTTCACGTACCGCATCTGATGGAACGCCGCGAAGCGCATCTTCTCGCCAATCTTCCAGAATCAAATTGATCGCGTCAGACAAACTCTGTAGGCTCATTTCGTACCAATGGATCTCAACTCTGCAAATAGTGCCATCAAGCAGGCTTAATTTTGCAATACCCTTGAGCTTGTGCCAGCGACCGTCGCCATAAATCTTCTTCAACCTTTTGCTGATCCGGATTGAGCTACCAACCGCAATTGTCTCTGTGTTGGTGATCTCACCGATAATCTCAAAATCCTTGACCATTTTTAGTATTATAGCATAATCTTGTTCTATTGGCAAATATCTGCCCCAGCGAGTTATACACGTGCTGCCGAAAAGTGAAAAAATGAAGGAATTCTCAGTAGAGACTCTAGCGCGGATCATAAGAGCATATGTCGAACCGGGTACGAGCCACTTTGCCACCGGCGTAAGTACTGACTCGCGGACTACAAAACCCGGCGACTGCTTTTTTGCCATACCCGGCGAAAAATTCGACGGCCATGATTATGTTGCCGATGCCTTTGCCAAAGGTGCCGTATGTGCGGTTGTTAATGAAAAATCAAAAATCAAAAATCAAAAATCAAAAATTACATATTGTCTACTCAAGGTTGATGATACGATAAAAGCTCTCGGCGATTTTGCCCGCTACTACCGCCAGCAGTGCGGCTTCAAGGTCATTGCCATAACCGGCTCGGTGGGCAAAACGATGACCAGACAAATCACTTACCACGTCCTTAGTCAGCATTACCGTGTGGCTCAGTCGCCGAAAAATTACAATAATAATATCGGCCTGCCTTTGACATTGCTTGGCGCCGACCCGGACGACCAGATTGTCATAGCCGAGCTGGGCACCAATCATCCGGGCGAGATAGCTTATCTAACTCGTATCGCTCTGCCGGATGTGGCGGTGGTAACTAATATTCAACCGGCTCATCTGGAAGGCTTTGGCAGCCTGGAAACGATCATAGAAGAAAAACTATCCATATCCGAAGGTCTTAAACCCAATGGCGTTTTGATAATTAACGCTGACACTGTGCCCCGGCCGGCAAGTCTGGTGCATCGAGTTGTTACTTTTGGCAGGTCGGCGGGTTCTGATTATCAGGCGCGCAACATCACTTTTGACGGGGCCAAGAGTAGCTTTATTATCAATGGCACGCAGATTTGCCTGCCGGTGCCAGGCCCAGGCAATGTCCAGAACGCACTGGCTGCCTGGGCAATTTGTAGCCAGTTCGGTCTGACCGCCGTGGATTTTGCGCGGGCAGTGGAAACGCTCACAAGTATTCCCATGCGGGCAGAAGTTTTGCAGATCGGGACGCTGACAGTAATAAATGATTGTTATAACGCAAATCCTGCCTCGATGAAAAACGCCCTGGAAATATTGTCATGTCTTGACCAAGCAGGAAACCGCCGGCGGCTCTTTATCTGTGGTGACATGGCTGAATTGGGCCAATATGCCCAGGTTTTGCACGCCGAACTGGGCACCCATATTGCACAGGCCAAGGTACAAATCCTGCTGGCGGTGGGCAAATTTGCTGGTACTACTGCTGAAGCTGCAAAAAAAGCCGCAAAGTACAACTTGCAAGCAGAATGTTTCCACGATGCCTTTGAAGTCTGTGATAGGCTGCACGAATTCGTAAAAGATGCCGATATAATATTAGTGAAAGGTTCGCGCACAGCGAAGCTGGAAGTCGTGACCGAGAAATTGAAAGAATTTTTGGTCCAGGCACGTCACGGATGACAAGATGATATATCATCTGTTACGACACTTTAGCGAGTTTTTTACCGACCGGCTGGGTTTTTATGCCTATCAGAACGTAATGTTTCGCTCTGTTGCAGCGGTCTTGACCGGCTTTGCCATCGCTATTTTCTTAGGGCCTTCTATTATTCGTTGGCTGATGCGAAAGAAGATCGGTGACCGTCCGGAGTTTCACCATGCTACGCTCAACGAACTGACCAAAGAAAAGGCTAATACGCCAACGATGGGCGGCCTGATTATCATCCTGGCAGTCCTGGTAAGTACCTTGATGTGGGCAGATTTGTACATTGGCTTTGTCCAGAAGGCAATTTTTTTGGTCGTCTGGTTCGGCGCACTGGGCGGCGTCGACGACTGGCTAAAACTTACCGCCGTCTCTCGCCAGCGAAGCAGAAACGGACTTAATCCCTGGGAAAAGCTCATCTTTCAAATAGGCGGAGCCGTCCTGATTGCATCATTTTTGTACCTCGATTTTGCTCACATTGACGATGGGCAGAAATTTTGGCTGCCGTTTTATAAGCACGGACTGCCGCTTGCTAACTGGATGTTCATTTTGATTGCGATCTTCTATCTATCAGCCACCAGCAATGCGGTGAACCTGACCGACGGTATGGATGGATTGGCAGCCGGATGCGTGGGGATGGTCAGTCTGGTCTTAGCGGTGCTATGTTACGTTGCCTCCGAGACTATGGGCCCTGTTAGCTCGGACAGGTTGTGGGCTGGCTATCTGCTGCTGCCGCATATACCCAAGGCTGGTGAACTAAGCATCTTTTATTCGGCAATCTTAGGAGCGGTGCTGGGCTTTTTGTGGTACAATTGCCATCCTGCGCAGGCTTTTATGGGCGATGTTGGCTCACTAGCATTAGGAGCTGCGATGGGCTATGGGGCCCTGGTGACCAGAAGCGAGATTTTGCTGTTGATTATCGGCGGCGTGTTCGTAATAGAACTACTTAGTGTAGTTTTGCAGGTCGCCTACTTCAAATACACCGGCGGCAAACGACTGTTTAGATGTGCGCCTCTGCACCATCATTTTCACTTAGCTGGTTGGAGCGAACCGCAGGTAGTGGTTCGCTTCTGGCTCTTGGCTGCTGCCTTTGCTGCTCTGGCTTTAGCCACGCTTAAAATCCGATAGTTGCCAAGTCCATGCGTATCTCAATCGCGGACATCTTCCAGAATCGCAGTAGCACAAACTTGCTGATAGCTATTTTCTGGCGCGCCTATCGGACTTGCTGTGGCCTGGAACTGTCCGGCATACAAATCCCGGTAGATTCCTTCTTTGAGCAGCAGCTCACTGTGGGTTCCGGACTGGACAATTGAGCCATCGCAAACGACAAAGATTCGATCGGCATTCTGTACCGTCGAACCGCGGTGCGCTATGATAAATGTAGTTCTGCCGGCGATCAGACGGCTCATCGCATCCTGAATCAGGCGCTCTGACTCCGAATCCAGAGAAGAAGTAGCCTCATCGAGAATCAGGATTCTCGGATTTTTTAGAAACGCTCGGGCAATAGTGATGCGTTGTCTTTGGCCTCCGGACAAAAAGCTGCCCCTTTCGCCTACTTCTGCGTCAAAGCCGTTTGGCAAAGACATAATGAAATCGTAGGCGTTAGCTGCCCTGGCTGCGGCCACAACTTCTGCGTCGCTGGCACGAGGGTTGCCGTAAAGGATATTCTCCCGAATTGTTCCGCTAAATAGGACAGGGTCTTGCAGCACCATTCCTATGTGACGCCGCAAAGACTTTACTTTTATTTGCCGAACATCGTATTCATCGATTCTGACCTGGCCAGCATCGCAGTCATAGAATCTGGGAATCAAACTGACGATAGTGCTTTTGCCTGAGCCGCTGGGACCTACCAGTGCCACTCTTTGACCGGCCCGAACAGTGAACGTAACATCGTTTAGAACCGGACAGCCTTTATTATATGAAAAGCTGACGTGGTCGAACGTGACCTGTCCTTTAACCTCTGTCAGCTCAATAGCTTCGGGCTGGTCGACTATTTCCGGCTTTTGGTCCATTATTTCGTAGATGCGGTCCAAAGAAGCAATCGAATTGGCAAAAACCACATTCAGTTCCGAGAATCGCTGTAGAGGTAGATAAAGCGGCCCAAGATACATCGTCAGTGCGATCAATTCTCCCACCGTCATATTGCCGGAAATAACCTGGTAGCCCCCGAAACAGGTCACTATCAAAGGCGACAAACTAACCAGAGTTCCGGTAACAGCCTGATTCAGACTCTGGATGAAAACACGCCTCATATTCGTGGAAAATAGGCTTTCTGATTCGCTGCGGAACCTCTCGGTTTCGTTGATTTCGCCAGTAAAAGCATGAACTACCATTCTGCCGGCAATTCGTTCGTGGGCGTTGCTGGTCATTACAGAAAGCTTGTCTTGTACCTGACGCGTTGTGTTTCTAATCTCGTCGCCGAACTTTCGAAATAGTAGTAGATACAGTGGAAAACTCAGAAGCGCCACCAGCGTTGTTGGCACATCGATTCTGAGCATAAAATATAGTATTACCAAGACCGCAATTGCATCCATCCACACATTGGTCAGGGCGGTGCCGACCAGGTTCTGGGCCAGTTGAATATCGCTGATTAGTCGGGAGATAATTTCGCCGCTTTTGTTGCGGTTGAAGAACGAAGCCGACATCCGCAGAATCCGATAATAGAGCTCACATCGCAGATCAAAGATTGCCCGGTGACTGGCCTTGTCCGTGTACAGGTGCCGTATATACACACAAGGGGCGTAGATGAATATGAATATAGCCATCATGCCGCCTGCGTACAAAAATAGGGCGTGAAGTTTCTGCTCAGTGCTCAGCATCTGGTTTAGAAAAACATTGTCCAGTAGGTGCCGGGTAACCTGAGGCAAGAGCAGTGGAACAGTGAATTTTGCCACGCCCCCAATAGTCCCCAGGAGCAAGAGCCATTTATATGGCTGAACATAGCCCAAAAAACGCACAAAATTATGGGATCTTGCAAGCATAAGCGGAACCTGACTGTTTGGGTTCCCGCGGAGCGGGGTCCCTCGTGGTTCATCCGGACGCAGCAAACGCAATCCGGGGCGCTTCTGTTGAAGTCGAATATCGCGGTATTATAACTAAGGTGCCCGCCAATTTCAATATGTCAGTGCCAAATTTTGTGCGCCTGCGAAACCCCGCAATAAACTTGTCCCTTCGGCACACTCAGGGCAAGCTCTGAGCCGGGTTGAAGGATTGCGGGGCTAAATATTTATTGCCGCAGGTTCAAATGTCGTCGAAAGGATGCTCCTCTATGTGGATTTTGACGTTGCGCCGGTAGGCCTGCGAATCATCGTGGTTGAGCTTGCCAAACTGCCTCTGAGCCCAGAAAATCTTTGCAGCCGTGACTGCGCAGCCGATGCCCGCAATGAAAAATATCATAGCAGCGAGAAATGCAAATATCGCAGGGGCCGCCAAGATAACCACTCCAAAGCCGATCAGCAGCAGCCCTACGACAAATATTGCCGCAGCGATGTTACGAGATGCCTGGCATATTACATTCCTGTAAAAGCGAAAAGCCACGTGATACAGCTCCTTGCCGGTAGAGCAAAAGCGGGTTCCACAAGGGAACCCGCTTTTGGGATCAACCTCTAATACATTCCACCGCCCGGTGGACCTGCGGGCATTTTTTCCTTCTTCTCTGGGATTTCGCTGACTATAGCATCTGTCATCAGCAGCAACGAGGCTATTGAAGCACCGTTTTGCAGGGCAACTCTTTCGACTTTTGTCGGCACAATCACGCCGAACTTCACCAAATCTCCGTACTCTTTTCGTAGGGCGTCATAGCCGAAGTTCCTATCCTTGCTCTCCATTACCTTCTGGGCTACGATTGACCCATCCAGGCCGGCGTTCTGGGCAATTTGCTTGATCGGAGCGATCACAGCCCTTCGAACGATGTCGACACCAATTTTTTCGTCGCCGTCGACTTTAATTTTATCCAGCGCGGGTAGCGCTCTGAGCATCGGCACTCCGCCTCCGGGCAGGATACCTTCTTCGACCGCCGCTCTGCAGGCATGCAGCGCGTCTTCCACTCGCGCCTTCTTTTCTTTCATTTCCGCTTCGGTTGCCGCTCCGACATTAATCTGAGCTACACCGCCGGCCAGTTTTGCCAGTCTTTCCTGGAGCTTCTCTATATCGTAGTCGCTGGTGGATTTGTCGATCTCGGCTTTTATCTGCTCGATTCTGCCTTTGATGGCTTCGGTGCTTCCAGCTCCTTCGATAATGGTGGTGGTATCCTTGTCTATGGTAACTCGTTTTGCCCTGCCAAGCTGTTTCAGATCGATGTTCTCCAGCTCCAGGCCTAAATCCTCAAAGATAGGCTCGGCCCCGGTCAGTACCGCAATGTCACTGAGCAGGGCTTTTCGCCTGTCGCCAAAACCCGGCGCCTTGACGGCGGCACACTGTAGCACGCCTCGGAGTTTATTGACAACCAGAGTAGCCAGAGCTTCGCCTTCAACCTCTTCGGCGATAACCAAAAGAGGCTTGCCTTGCTTGGCTACTTTCTCCAGCAAGGGAATCAGCGATTTTACGGAGCTGATTTTTTTCTCGTGTACGAGGATGTACGGCTTTTCCAGGACAACGGACATGTTCTCTAAGTTGTTGATAAAGTGTGGGCTAAGATATCCTTTGTCGAATTGCATACCTTCGAGCAGCTCAACCGTTGTTTCCAAAGATTGGCCTTCCTCGACAGTGATAACGCCGTCTTTACCCACCTTGTCCATTGCCTCAGCCAGCTTTTTGCCGATTTCGATATCCTGGTTCGCTGAACAGACAGCCACCTGTTCGATCTGCTTGGTGGACTCGACAGGCGTACTCATTTTTTTAAGTTCCTCGACGATGGCCTCCACAGCCATATCGATTCCACGTTTTACCTGCATCGCATTGGCACCTGCGGTGATGTTCTTGAGGCCTTCATTGAAAATGCTCTCAGCCAGGATGGTTGCGGTTGTTGTTCCGTCGCCGGCGACGCTGGATGTCTTGGAGGCCACTTCCTTTACCATCTGTGCGCCCATATTCTCGTATGAATCCTCAAGCTCGATCTCTTTAGCCACCGTGACGCCATCTTTAGTAACCGTGGGCGAGCCGAATGATTTTTCCAAAACTACATTTTTGCCGCAGGGCCCAAGCGTGATTTTGACTGCGTATGTCAGTTTCTTCACGCCTTCTTGGATAGCCGCGCGTGCATCAGTGCCAAAAGCTATTTTTTTAGCTGCCATATTTTTCCTTCTCCTTTTTCAATTCACAGTTTGATCCGCCTATGGCGGACTTGTCATTTTTCGATCACGGCCATAATATCTGATTCATCCATAATTAGGTGTTCTTTGCCGTCAATTTTTACTTCTGTGCCAGCGTAACTTGTAAATAAGACCAGATCACCCTTTTTCACCTGCATCTGTTTGCGTGTTCCGTCGTCGAGTATTTTGCCGTTTCCGACGGCGATGATTTTGCCTCTTTGTGGTTTTTCTTTGGCGGTGTCCGGCAGGACTATTCCGCCTGCTGTCTTGTTTTCTGCCTCGACACGCTCAACAAGCACCTTATCTGCCAATGGTCGAATCTTCATCTGTTCTTACTCCTTTCAAAAAACTACTTACTTTTTTGCCACAGAGTTCACAGAGAACTCAGAGGATATAATTGATATTGTTTAACTACGACCAATTCCTTGTTATCTCTGTGAACCTCTGTGTTCTCTGTGGCTTTTACCTTTGGCTTTAACTCAATCTGAGAAAATATCACTATTATATCTTTTCAGGAACACTCTATTCAAGACTTCGCGCAGAATGCGCATATCGACGGGCTTGTCGATCACACCAAATACGTCAAGCTCCAAAGCCCTGCCGAGCACGATTTCGCTTGCTTGACTTGCCAAGAGGATACACGGCAGCAGCGGGTAATCCATGCGGATAATTCTGATCATTGCCAGTCCGTTTGATTTTTCGCAGTCCAGGTCCACGATTGTTGTATGGATTCGCCTCCGCTGGATAATGTGAACGAACTCATCGACGTCCTCGGCTACCAGCAGATTGACTCCTCTTGGCCGAAGTATGCTGCGTACCGCTTCGGGCCAGGCCCAGTTTGCGCCGCTGGCCAAAAGGTTTATTTCTTCAAATTTTGACAAGTTAGAAACCATAAACGTAGATTCCCTTTTGAGAGTGTGCAAATATCGTGCCAAATAGGCCGCTGCAAAGCACCTAAATATAAGTGTTTGTTAGCAATGGTGTTATATTACGAGCTTGTGCCCTGTGTAATCTGGCAAAATTGCAGGCGGCGGCTGCTGCTCTGCCAGCCTGGCAGGGCAATTACCTTGTGCGGACCCAAATCTGTGGCTAAAATCAAATCTGTGAAAAACGGCCTTGCTCATTCAAAACCGCTAATTCTTTTGCTTGCTACCCGGCCGAAGTTCCTGGTTGCCAGCGTCGCGCCGGTGCTGGTCGGCACGACTGCGGGCTTTGCAGTTACCGGGACTTTCCAGCCAGTTCTTTTTTTGCTGGCCCTACTTTCAATAATGGCTCTGCACTCAGGCGCCAACGTTACGAATGATTACTTTGACCACGTTTCCGGCAACGATTGGGTCAATAAGAATCCGACGCCATTTTCCGGCGGGCGCCGTTTTATCCAGCAAGGAATTCTCTCGCCCAAAGCGACTTTGATTACGGCGATAGTTTGCCTGGCAATAGGCTCAGCGATAGGACTGGCGATTGTTTTGCTAACACAAAGTATTTTCATTCTGGCTGTCGGCCTTATTGGATTACTTGGCGGCTATTTTTATACTGCCAGGCCCATTCAGCTTGGCTACAAGTGTGTCGGCGAATTTGTTATAGCGCTGCTATTTGGCCTACTTCCGGTTTATGGCTCATATTATCTACAGACAAAAGCTATTGATGCGGTTCCGCTTTTGCCCGCTGTGATCGTTAGCATATTGATTTTTCTAGTGATTTTGGTCAACGAATTTCCCGATGCCGCCGCAGATGCTGCGGTGAACAAACGAACGCTTATAGTTCGGTTCGGAGTGCCGACTGGCGTTTGGATCTACAGAACAGCTCTGGCTGGAACTTTCGTGGTAGCAGCAGCCATGCTAATGTACCTGTTGACTTTCCTTGCAGGTCTATTTTACTTATTTGTGATTCCAATTGCCGTGCTGGCGATAAAATCAGCGAACAAGAATGACCTGGCAAAGATTGGCCAATATCGTGCCAGCCAAGTCACCGTTCTTTTGCACACGCTTGGCAGCTTGGCTATCACCGCCGGTTTTATAACCACTACCCTATTGTATTAGCTTGACGATCTGGTCGAGGTCGTTCGGTGCCTCGACGGGTGGATTACTGAATTTTCCCCGCCTTTGTTTGTGGTAGTCAACCGTTACGTTCGGGTCTTTCAACGGATGGCCTGTCAATACGCAGGCAACTCTCTCATCCGAGGCAATGATACTTTCGGCTCTAAGCTGTTTCAAACCCGCTATTGTTGCCGCTGAGGCCGGCTCGCAGCCCAGGCCGTATCTACCAACGATCGCCTTTGCGTCGCAAATTTGTTCGTCCGTTACGGCTCGAACGACTCCGTTGCAAACGTCAATCGCACGCAGACATTTTTTTAGATTCACCGGCCGGGCAATCTCTATCGCCGATGCGCAGGTGTGCGGCGAAAAGTTGCGAGCCGTCAAATCAGCATAATATTGGTCGATAATTGCCTGGTTTACCTTGCCGCCGTTCCAGGAGAGCTTTTTGCTGTTGACAAGTTGGTTAAGTGTGTCGGCACCGGTGGCGTTTATAATGGCCATTCGTGGAATTTGCCTGATCAGGCCGAGCTGAGCCAACTCGTAAAAGGCCTTGCCGAAGGCACTGGAGTTTCCTAAATTTCCGCCGGGCACGATAATCCAGTCCGGCACGCCCCAGCCCAGGCCCTCAATAATTCGGTACATTATGGTCTTTTGGCCTTCGAGTCGGAAGGGATTTAGCGAATTAAGTAGATACAGCCCCAGCTTTGTGCAGACCGCCTGGACCTGGCGCATACAATCATCGAAGTCGCCGCGTATCTGAATGGTTTGTGCGCCGTAATCCATTCCCTGGCTGAGCTTTCCAAAGGCGATGCGTCCCGAGCCGATAAAAACGGTGCACTTCAGGCCGCAGCTATGTGCGTATAAAGCGACCGATGCCGAAGTGTTGCCGGTCGAGGCACAAGCACAGGATTTTGCACCGACCATCATCGCATGGCTGAAAGCTGCCGCCATGCCATTATCTTTGAACGAGCCGGACGGATTCAGTCCTTCATATTGCAGATATAAATGTCCCGGTTGCATATCAGCATATCGCCCTACAGCATCATTTCGTTGAAGAATTGTCTGGCCTTCGCCTATGGTGACTTTATATTGGTCTTGGCAGAAGTTCAGCAGCTCTCTGAAACGCCATACGCCCGAAAAATCCAGCGGATTGTTTTTGTTGGCCCATCGCTGGGCAAAATCGCTTAGTTTTTTTGGGACCCGGATTTTGTCCCAGTTATATTGTGTATCCAGCAGGTCGCCGCAAGCCGGGCACTTAAAGAGCACTTGCGCACAATCGAACTCGGCCCCACAATCAGGATTGATGCACCTGACAAAAGCAGAATCAGCAGATTTAGATAAACGCATCCTTCGGCTCCGCTCAGAGCCCGCGCTAACCTTTCAGAAGGGACAAGCCCTGAGAGGGTCTCATAAGTAATACATACAGACTATTTTAATAATTCGACTCTAAAAGCAGTGGACTTAAGGCCTAACGGCAAAGGATTATACCGCCCAGGCGGAGCAGAAGAAACGACAACTGGCAAAAACTTCGTTAAACGGATGCGGTTGTGCTTCTGGCCAAAGCTCCGATAAACTTAAGACCAAACGAGCGGCGCAACCGTTCGACGAGACTTCTGTATCCTGTATTCTACTACGTTTTACGCGGGCGCTGCATTTACTATGTCTTTTTTGGCTCTGATTACTTTTTGCCGTATATTTTAAGTAGCAACACAAGACCAGGAACAAGGCCTACAACCCAAAAATAATCGCCGATTGCCAATTGAAAATCCTAAATCGAAGGCAGAATCAATGGTTTCTACAGAGGTAGTCTCAGACGGTTCTAAGACTAAGACAGATGTTCTTTTTGGTGAATTTCTCGTCTCAAAAAATTTACTCAGCCGAGAGGAATTGACCGAAGCGCTGAACAAGCAGCAGGAGCACGGCGGCCGACTTGGCGAGGTACTGCTGCAATTGAAACTGCTAAGTGACGAGGATGTTACTTATGCTCTGGCTGAGTATCTATCCATAGAATATATCCGCCTGGATGACATCAGCAAAATAGATGTTAAGCTCGCTCGGACGCTGCCTGAAAACATCGCCAAAAGATTCTGCCTGGTAGTTATCGGCCAGAGAGACGACCAGCTTGTCGTGGCGATGGCTGATCCGCTGAACGTTATCGCCATTGATACTATCACTCTGAAAATGGAGCGGCAGATTAAGCCAGTCATTAGTTCCCCTCGAGAAATTCGACAGGCGATAGAGCTGATTTATCATGGCAGTGATGTGGAGGAACAGCGGCTCCGTGACCTGGTGCAACTGGAAATTGGACCAGAAGAGACACAAGCAGAGTCGCTTGCAAAAGACGCCCAAGAAGGCGGGGCCGATAGTGAGGCGGCTGCAACAAAGCCACCTGTAATCCGTTTTGTTGACTTATTGCTCAGACAGGCAGTCAAAAGTAGAGCCAGTGACGTCCACATCGAGCCGCAAGAACATTCGATGGTGATCCGCATGAGGGTTGATGGCCGGCTTCAGCCAATGGTTCCGCCGGCCAAAAAGATGCAGGCTGCCGTAGTTACCAGAATAAAAATCCTTGCGGAAATGGATATTGCCGAGCGCAGACTTCCGCAGGACGGTCGATTCAGAATTAAGGCCTCAGGCCGGGATGTGGACGTCCGCGTATCGGTGATTCCCACCATCTACGGCGAAAAAGTGGTGATGCGAATCCTGGATGCAGCGGCGGCAAGCCACAACCTGGACCAGCTTGGCTTTGAGCCCAAACTTCTGGAAGAATTCAAGGCCAAATTATCACTGCCACACGGCATCATTGTTGTCACCGGCCCAACCGGCAGTGGCAAAAGCACCACATTATACTCGGCACTAAATTACTTAAGAGACCCGACAGAAAATATCACCACCGTTGAGGACCCTGTGGAATATCGCCTGGCCGGTATTAACCAGATTCAGGTCAAGCCGGAAATTGACCTTGACTTTGCGAAGTGCTTGCGGGCGATCCTAAGGCAGGACCCGGACATAATCCTGATCGGCGAAATCCGCGACAAAGAAACGGTTGAAATCGCGATAAAGGCGTCCATGACCGGCCATTTGGTCTTAAGTACGTTTCATACCAATGATGCGCCCAGCGCCATAAGTAGATTCCTATATATGGGAATCGAGCCGTTCTTATTGGCTTCTACGCTGAATCTGGTGGTTGCTCAGCGATTGGTAAGAAAAATATGTGACCGCTGCAAAGAGCCTATACAGTTAAACGAGCAAGTTCTTAAACGCCTTTCCATCGATCCCGAGCAGGCCAAAGCTGCTGTGTTTTATCATGGTCGCGGCTGTAGCAACTGCGGAGGCACGGGCTATCGCGGCAGATTGCCCATATTTGAGTTTTTGCCCATCGACCACGAGATATCGGAAATGATAATCGCCGGGGCGAGCGAGAGCCAGATAAGAGCAGCGGCCCGCCGGAAAGGCTACGGGGGACTTTTGGAAAGCGGCGTAAGCAAGATATGGCAGGGCTTAACCACCGCTGAGGAAGTTCTTAGCGTGGCATCCACAAGGGGGTAGAAACCTGGAGCGTACAGCGTTTAGCGTATAGCGTTCAGTTTTTCCTATCCGCTCCACGGTGTACGCTAAACGCTGTTTTTCCTAAACTTGCCGTTTGTGGGCGCCGATGTTGTTTGGTAGATGAAAAGCTATAAATATATCGCTCGCGATTTTTCAGGGACACGAAAAGAAGGCTTAACCCAGGCGGCCACCGCCAATGACGTGCTGGGCTGGCTCCGGCAGCAGGGTTTCACCCCCGTTTCAGTCAACGAAATCAGTACCGCTGTCGAAGAAAAGCACACAGTATCCAGACGAAAACGTATCAAAGCCGCTGACCTGGCAGCCCTTTGTTCGCAACTAACTACAATGTTGGAGGGGGGTATTCCAATCACCTCTGCCTTGAGTATCGTCGCCGAGGACATCGAAAATTCGCGGCTTCAGCAGGTACTGCAGCATATTGTTGAAAGAATGCAGAAGGGTGAGCCTTTCTCCGAAAGCATGGCGAAGTTTCCCAAGGTCTTCAATCAGCTTGCTTGCGCGATAGTTTTAGCTGGTGAAATAGGCGGCAATTTGCCAGCAGCCCTGCAAAGATTGGCGGACTATTTTGAGAACCGCGATAAACTTATAAATAAGGTTCGCGGTGCAATTAGCTATCCAATCTTTATGTTTACGTTTATTGTCATATTAGTCATATTCATAATGACCTTTATTGTTCCGCGATTCCGCGCGATATTCGACCAATTTGGCGGAAAATTACCCGCTTTTACCCGAGCTTTTATGGGATTTTATGATGGGCTGCGGCACAATGCGCTCTACATTATCGGCCTTTTCGTTCTTCTGATAATCTCCGCGGTGCTTATCTCAAAAACCAAGAAGGGGCATTTGGCATATTCCAGAATTGCTTTGGCGCTGCCTTTACTGGGCAAGGTGCTCAGTCAGGCGTTTATAGCGATGTTTTGCAGGACGATGGCCACACTTTTGTCCGCCGGCGTTTCGGTTCTGGAGGTGTTCGATATCCTTTCTGCAATGACGCGTAATGACATCATAAAATCGGCGATATTACGCGCTAAAGAGCACATCGTCGGAGGCTCGGGCGTTTCCTTGGGTATGTCTGCCGCTGGATTCTTTCCCAATATGGTGGTCAAAATGGTGCAAGTGGGAGAAGAGAGCGGTTCACTTTCAACGGTGCTGGAAAAGACCGCCCATTATTACGAGCGAAAAGTCGATGCCACCATAACGGTCGTGATGAGCCTGCTTGAGCCTATAATGATTGTAACGGTTGGCGCGGTTGTATTAGTAGTAGTTCTGGCACTATATTTGCCGATTTTCTCGATGTCGAACGTTAGCGGGTAAAAAAATGTCCCCGCACTAATTGCCGTTGTTGCGCCAGTGGCCCCCGAATTTGGAGGGCAATTAGTGCGGGGCTAAAGTCGCTAATGGATTTGGCCGATTATTACCTAAAAGTCTTGCCCCCTTTCTTGCTTGCGCAAGAGGGTTCCCGCCGGGCGGGGTCCCAAAGCAGGGGGAGCAATGCAATTTCAAACCTTATTTTTTTAGGGGAGGTTAAACATGAAGGGTAGAAAAGGTTTTACACTAATTGAGCTGATGGTCGTAATTCTGATTGTCGGCATCCTGGCGGCGGTGGCAATTCCGCTTATGCGAGGCCGAATCGACTCAGCCAAATGGTCGGAAGCCAATGCCGCGGCCGGCACCATCCGAAGTGCGCTGCGGGCATATTGGGCTGAAAAGGGTCCGAGCTACGCCAATTACGCCGTCGATTTGCAGGGGGGCGTTGCAGTATTTGGTGGCCCACTGGGCATCGAGGCAGACGACCTTGATGGACGCTACTTTGGCAGCGGTTGTTACGTGATTAGCGGTGTCTCAGTCGGGGGTAGCCCACCAACGCTGAGTTACACAATTACGGTTACCGCCGCTACCGATCCTGGTCCTGGAGGCGCACCCAGCAGTCCGGCAAGCAAGACCATGAACGAGGCTGGTAACTGGCAATAAGACGGGCTTCTTGCAGAGCAACGGATATCATTGCAAGCGAAGCGAAGCAATCTCTGCTGTTTCATAATGAGATTGCCACGGCCTGCAAGGCAGGCCGCGCAATGACAACTCCTCAAATAGCCTGCGACAGAGCACTATTTGGCGCGAATGTCCAGATTAGACTACAAGCGGCTATGGCTGGACCGGCCATAGCCGCATTGATTATAACAGGACTTTAGCATTTGGCGTTAGCGGTTTCTGGAGTATACTTTAAGTAGAAAACTTAGCAGAGGGGCGTGTGTCAATTTTCAATCCTTCGGCCTGCCCTGAGCTTGTCGAAGGGACAGGTTTCCAATTCGTGTCCTGCACTAATTGACCGCCGGTGCGAGACACACTTGTGGATCGCAACAGACTTTCGCAAAGAGTGTAATTGGTGCGGGGCTACTTGCGTTATAGTGATTGAACGATGTGAGAAGTATCAAAAACAAGTCATATAGGTTTTCCTGTCTTCAGAAGGGTGGCTTTACACTTGTGGAAGTCATGATCGCAATTGTTATTTTGACGGTCATGGCACTGGGCAGTGTAGGATTTCTCTATTACAGCCAAGCGGTTATATCCACTCAGGGCAGTAAGAGGGTTGCACTGGAAGCTGCCAATAGCCGATTGGAGGAGATTCGTGCGTCGCAGTATGATGACATAAAGCCCCCGGAGAATAATTACGATGTCTATTACCTCTCTGGGCAGGTCGGAGCCTGGACGCTTACCGACAGTGACCCAGGAGAAACGAGGAATATAAATGGCATAGCTTTGCCGATTGTAAGTACGGTCAGGTATATGGACATCGATGGAGAGCCTGACTCCTACGACTATGTTCAGATAACAGTAAGCGCGGGCTACCGTACAGGTATAAATGATATGGTAACGCTGGAAACATTTCGTTTCCCGTAGCCCCGTGAGATAATGCCCTCGGGCAGTTTGGCATCCGCCATATCGTTATCTCACGGGGTGGAAAAGAATAATGAAGAGGCCGGAACATAACGCTGGTTTTACGATGGTAGAACTGCTGGTCGCATCGGCGGCTGCTTGTATCATTGCTCTTACAGCGGCGGTTACGCTGGTTTATGGCTACTCAGGTTGGCGTAGAAATAATGCTGAGATGGAGTTACAACGGGATGCAACGCTTGCTATGTATAGACTGTCCCGCGCGGTGCGAGAGGCATCGGCTAACGATGTTATCACCCCCCTGGCAGGACAATCTGCAGATCAATTGACTATTGATTCGACAGAATTTCGAGCCGACGGAAACAATCTCCTTTACGACCCAGATACGGGTATTAGCGGAGACGAGGTTGTAATTATTGACGGTCGGCTGAAAACATTTATGGTCACGAACTTATCAACAGGGATAGGAGTGTCGATCGTCCTCGAGTTGCAAAATGAAAACAGCGACGAAATTGCAATAACCAGTGCCATAACTGCTTTCAGGAAATAATATGAAAATGCCATTCCATATTGGTAAGAGTCCTGCGAAGAAGAAAGGAACCACCCCCGTGTCTTCTGTCGAAGACAGAAACGGGGGCGCCATACTGGCTCTGGTGGTCATAGTATTGGTAGTTGTCAACGTACTGGGCGTAGGACTTTTGAGCCAAAGCGCAATGAATGCAATCGAGGTGGTTAAAAAAGTCCAATCCACTCAGGCATTTTGGATTGCTGAGGGTGGGTTAGGGATGGCGATTAGTTATTTGCCAAACATGCCAGAGACAAATCCGTTTAGTGGAACATTAGGTAATGGCGAATATGATGTTACCATCACGCCTGTTGATGGATATTCGAACAGGTGGACTATTGAATCAGTTGGGTCTGTTGATACAGCAACACGAAGAATTAGGGCTATAGTTGTAGTTAGGCAGGATATAACTACCGCTGTGACGGTGAGCGGCGGTTTGGAAGTTAAAGGAAGTGCGGAGGTCAACGGCGATGTAAAAGAAAACACTACTCCTTGCTTTATAGATGTCTTCGGCATGACAAAAGAGGAAATGCAGGATAGTGCCACACATATATATACTAACCCTCCTAACAACAAAATGCCCGTTGAAAAGATTACTTGGGTCAACGACAGTGATTTTCGAATCACAGAAGATGGGTGGGTAGGCAGCGGCATTTTGATAGTGAATGGCGACTTAAAGATAACCGGCGGGACTTTTGATGGGATAATCTGGGTTATAGGAAAGTTAAATATAAGCGGCAATCCGGTAATTGACGGATCGATATTCGTAGAAGGCGAGGTCACAGTGGATACCACCATCACGGGAACAGCAGATATATCTCTTAATCAGTCGGCAATAGATGAGGCCTTTAGAAATTTGAGTACTTTCTTATCGTGGCAGGAATTTTAATGAAATTGGAATTGATTTTTTAGTGATTATTTAGTACTATAGCGCAATGTAATATCGAAAAGTTGTCTTTTCTTTGGTAAAATCCTAAACACGAAATCCGAAATTCGAAACAATATCGATTTTTCAAAATACGAATTCTCAAAACAAAAACCTTGATGCAGTGCAGA